>ERZ795057.66-NODE-66-length-104316-cov-15.624212_pt1 | contig 104316 bp, 92 predicted proteins | sample MGYA00375141_ERZ795057 | MGnify/ENA primary metagenome ERZ795057 (study PRJEB30186, sample SAMN05720163) | activated sludge metagenome | isolation source: Anaerobic digester | place: Hong Kong | collected 2015-01-26 ...
CACAAGACTTCACCGAGAGTCATTATCACGAATGGACTCATGATCGGAGAGTTTGACAATTTACATTACTTCAACCGGGCATCGAGCCTAGGCGTTGCCAACTACGGTCAGATGACCGCCGGTGGCTGGATGTATATCGGTCCCCAAGGCATCGTTCATGGCACTTATTCCACCCTGCTTAATGCCGGACGCAAGAAACTGGGAATCCCCAATGACAAGAATCTGTTAGGCAAACTGTTTGTTTCTTCCGGACTCGGCGGAATGAGCGGCGCCCAGGGCAAGGCGATCGAGATCGCCGGTGGCGTCGGCATCATCGCCGAAGTGGATTTATCAAGGATAAGAACCAGAAAAGACCAAGGTTGGGTCAGTGTTGTTTCGGATACTCCGGAACATGCCTTTGAAACCGCCAAACAAGCGATCAAAGACGGAAGAACCCTGGCAATCGCGTATTATGGAAATATCGTCGATTTGCTGGAATATGCGGCAGCACACGATATCCATATCGATCTTTTGAGCGACCAGACGAGTTGCCATGCCGTCTATGACGGCGGCTATTGTCCGGTTGATCTCACTTTCGAAGAAAGAACGAAGATGCTTCAAAACGACAAGGACGGTTTCAAAATTCTGGTCGACAAAAGCCTTAAACGGCATTACCAAGCAATTGATGTCTTAGTAGGCAAAGGCACGTATTTCTTCGATTACGGCAACAGCTTTTTAAAAGCCATCTATGATTCCGGAATCAAGGAAATCTGCAAAAATGGCGAAAATGATCTCGATGGATTCATCTGGCCGAGTTATGTCGAAGACATCATGGGCCCGTTGTTATTCGACTATGGTTACGGTCCCTTCCGCTGGGTATGCTTATCCGGCAAAGAAGAAGATCTGGAAATGACCGATAAGGCGGCGATGGAAAATATCGACAAGAACCGCCGTTTCCAGGATTACGACAACTATTGCTGGATCAGAGATGCAAAGAAGAATAAACTCGTCGTCGGAACCAAAGCGAGGATATTGTATCAAGATGCTTCCGGAAGACTGAAAATTGCCCTAAAGTTCAACGAACTTGTAAGAGAAGGCAAGATCGGTCCCGTCATGTTGGGACGCGACCATCATGATACCGGCGGCACCGATTCGCCTTTCAGAGAAACTGCGAACATCAAGGACGGCTCCAACATCATGGCGGATATGGCAACTCAGGTGGCTTTAGGAAATGCCAGTCGGGGTATGTCCTTGGTTACTTTGCATAATGGCGGCGGTGTCGGTATCGGCAAGGTCATCAACGGTGGATTTGGGATGGTCTTAGACGGTTCTTTAAGAGTCGATGAGATTCTGAAGAGCGCTATGACATTTGATGTCATGGCGGGAGTTGCCAGACGCTCCTGGGCGAGGAATGACCACGCCATGGAGACGGCGTCTTCATTTAACCAAGACAATAATAATGCTTATATCACAATGCCGAATCTAGTTGATGAGAAATATATCCATTCCATCGTTCAAAAAGAATATGTGAAAGGCGGAAAATGACATGGCGAAAATCGTCGAATGTGTTCCCAATTTCAGCGAAGGCAGAGACAAGGAAAAAATCGCCAGGATCGTCTCGGTGTTTGATAAATATCAAGGCATCAGGATGATCAACTGCGAACCGGACGGTGATTACAACCGGACTGTCGTTACCTTGATCGGCGATCCCGAAACCATGCAAAAAGCGGTTTTGGAAATGGTGGGAGTAGCCAAAGAAGAGATTGATCTCAATCACCAGACCGGACAACATCCCCGGATGGGTGCGGTTGATGTCATCCCGTTCATTCCGATCGAAGGGGTCACTATCAATGATTGCGTTGATTTTGCCAAGACACTTGGCAAAAACATCGCCAGTGTATATAATATCCCGGTATTCCTTTATGCCGAAGCCGCATCGAAGGAAGACCGGATGTCCTTGCCCAATATCAGAAAAGGCGAATTCGAAGGCATGGACGAAAAACTGAAAGATCAGAACTGGCATCCTGATTTCGGACCGGCCGCAAAGCATCCGACTTTCGGTGTCGTCGCCGTCGGCGCCAGACAATTCCTGATAGCTTACAACATTGATCTGGAAACTACCGACATGGATGTTCCGGAAAAGATAGCGAGAGCGATCCGTAAATCAAGCGGCGGCTTCCAATATATCCAGGCCGGTCCGGCATTCCTGGAAAAATACAATCATGTCCAGGTAACGATGAATATCCTTGATTACAAAAAGAATCCCATTTACCGGATTTTTGAAGTCGTCAAGATGGAAGCGAAAAGATACCACATCGAAGTTAAAAGCGCCGAACTTGTCGGCTTAATGCCAAAAGATGCGCTCATCCGCAGTCTCGCATATTATCTTGACATGGATGATGATATTCGCGACCCGAAACAATTGTCCCTGGCAGAGCTGACGGAACTTGCAAGAAAGTATCTAATGTTTCGCGATTTCGACATTAATAAAATAATCGAATCATATTTGTAGAGGTATAAACCATGGCCGATCTTCTGATCAGAAACATCGGAAAACTGTATACACCGACCAGGGCGCCTTTTACAAACAAAGACAAAGAGACGACAAGAATCATCTCAAACGCCTTTGTGGCCGTGAAAAATGGTCTGATCGAAGCCTTGGGCGAAGGCGACGGCGCTTTCTGGCTGGAACAAAACACTAAAATATTTGACGCCAAAGGAATGATCATGACTCCCGGATTCATCGATTCCCATACCCACCTGGTCCACGCCGGATCAAGGGAAAACGAATATGCGATGAAACTTTCCGGTATGACTTATCTTGAGATTCTGCAAAAGGGCGGCGGTATTTTAAGCACTGTCAAGGCGACCAGAAACGCGACCTTCGACGAACTCTACGACAAAGCGAAAAAATCATTAGACATAATGTTATCATACGGAGTGACTTCAATCGAAGCCAAGTCCGGTTACGGACTTGACATCGATACGGAACTGAAACAACTGGAAGTCGCAAAGATATTGAATGAAAACCATCCGGTCGAGATCACGTCGACATTCCTGGGCGCCCATGCTTATCCGGCCGAATACAAGGGCAAGGAAAAGGAATATCTGGAAATCGTCAAAAAAACGATGGACTATGTAAAAGAAAAAGATATGGCCGAATATATCGATGTCTTCATCGAAAAAGGAGTGTTCGGAATCGAAGCGAGCGAAGATGTCATCAAACACGCAAAAGCACTCGGACTAAAAGTCAGATTGCATGCGGACGAGATGAACTCCTTCGGTGCGGTTCCGCTCGGAATCAAATACGATGCGGCAAGTCTCGATCATCTGATGATGATTAGCGACAAGGATATCGATCTGTTGGCATCTTCAGATACTGTAGCGACCTTGCTGCCGATGACTTCGTTCTATTTGAACGAAGGTTATGCTCCGGCAAGGAAGTTGCTTGACAAAGGAGCCATTGTCGCCGTTGCCGGTGATTACAATCCCGGGTCGTCACCTTCCGAGAATTATCTGTTGGCTTTGCAACTGGCGGCCGGCAAACTGAAAATGACGCCGGAAGAGATTTTGGCTTCCGCCACTGTGAATCCGGCTTACAGCCTGAACAAAGGCAACCTGGTCGGCCGAATCGAAAAAGGGATGCAAGCCGATCTCGTATTATTGGACGCTCCCAATTTTTCCTATGTGTTGTATCATTTCGGGATCAATCACGTGAAACACGTGTTCAAGAAAGGGAAACTTGTTTATAACGACTAAGTTTCTTTTACCGAGGAGGAATGATTTACCATGAAAATGATCGATAATGAAGTAAAACAATTTTTAAACGCGGTCGACAGTCCCGCTCCGGCTCCCGGAGGCGGATCCGTCAGCGCCCTTGTTTCGGCTCTTGGTGTTTGTCTGCTTAGAATGGTTGGCCACCTGACGATCGGCAAAAAGAAATTCTCCGCTTTTCCGGAAGACGAGCAAAAAGCGTTTCTGGATGAATTTGCCAGACTGGAAGGCATCAGAGGACAATTAGAGGAAGAAATCGACAAGGATACCATCGCTTTTAACAAAGTGATGGCCGCTTACAAGCTTCCGAAAGAAACCGAAGAGGAACAAGCCATGCGCAAAAATGCGATCGAGATGGCGACGAAAGAAGCCATCGAGACCCCTTACCAGGCCGCCGTAGCGGCCGCATCGGCTTTGTCCGGCTTGGATCTGCTTCTGAAAATAGGAAACAAGAATGCTATCTCCGATCTCGGCGTGGCGGTTTTGCTTCTAGCAGCCGGTATCGAAGGCGCGCTATTCAATGTCCGCATTAATCTGCCGGTTTTAAGCGATGAGAAACTGAGAAACACCTACAAGGAACAATGCGATAAAATCCTTGCTTATACCAATCTTCAAAAGACTGATCTGCTTAACAAAGTATATAAGATTTTGGTATAATAATCGTAAGGAGGGATTAACATGGAATTTTTCATTGATACCGCTAATGTCGACGACATCAGGGAAGCCGCATCCTGGGGAATCATCTGCGGAGTCACGACGAATCCGTCACTGATTGCCAGGGAAGGCCGAAAACTGATTGATGTCATCAAAGAAATAACAGATTTAGTCAACGGACCGATCAGCGCCGAAGTCAAGGAAGCCTCGGCGGAAGAAATGGTAGAGGAAGCTTTCGGGTATGCGAGACTTCATCCGAATATCGTCATCAAGATTCCGATGACTTTCGAGGGACTTAAAGCGGTCAAAGTATTATCCTCTAACCGGATCCCCACCAATGTGACTTTGGTTTTTTCCGTACCGCAAGCTTTAATGGCCGCCAAGGCCGGCGCCACCTATGTGTCGCCTTTCCTCGGCCGGTTGGATGATTACACGAAATCGGATCATGCCGGATACGAACTACTTGAAGATATCAGACTAGCATTCGACAACTACGATATCCAAACCAAAATCATTGCCGCGTCCATCAGACATCCGGAACACGTGACCCAAGCTGCTTTAGCGGGAGCCGAAATTGCCACGATTCCTTTCAAAGTGTTGAAAGAAATGATCGAACATCCTTTGACAACCAAAGGACTCGAAATCTTCAGAAACGCGGGAAAATAAGCGAAAACAATTGTAAAGCCGCCGGGAAACCGGCGGTTTTATTTTGTAGATTATGTTAAGAAAGATGGAAAAGCATGTTTTTTGCTTGACTTATGACACCCTGTCATATAGAATTAAGTCAGTTATTTTTTCGGGGTGGTATACCAGTGCCAAAAACAACATTCGCCAATTTACCCGTGGAGAAAAAGGAAAAGATCCTGGCTTCCGCCAGAAAGGAATTCTCCTCCACCGCCTTCGAGGACGTATCGATAAACAAAATCGTCAAAGGGGCAGAGATACCACGGGGAAGTTTCTACATGTATTTTATCGATAAAAATGATTTGCTTGCGCTTTTGCTGGAAGAATTCAGAAACCAGTTTGTCGCTTTTCTTAGCAAAAAGGCTTCGCGTTCGAAAGGTAATCTCCATGAAATGGTGGTCGGAACCCACGACTTTATCGTTCTGGCTTCTCACAATCAGGAGAACTGCGGACTCATCCGGAATTTTTTGTTATACTCGGCAAAAAATCCCGAACATATCGCCAATCGGTTTTTCCATAACATGATGGACAATTTCATCAAATTGATAGATACGTCGTCTTTCAAAGAAAAGGATGAAAGATATATCAGGGAAGTCGTTGAATCGAGTTTTGCCATTTTAAAGGAAACGATCCATCAGACCCTGGTTATGAACCGTCCGGTCAAGGAATCGCACGAATGCTTCGAAAGACATTTGGCCATCTTGGAAAACGGGTATCTCATAAAGGAGAATGAATCATGCTAAAACTACAGAACATCAGCAAAAGCTATACAATAGGGGATTTTACTCAAAAAGCGCTTGACAATGTCAGCCTCGATTTCCGGGAAAATGAATTCGTCACCGTCCTGGGTCCGTCCGGATGCGGTAAGACCACGCTTTTAAATATCATCGGCGGGCTAGACCATTATGATTCCGGAGATTTGAGAATAAGCGGAAAATCGACCAAAGATTTTACCGAGACCGAATGGGACATGTACCGAAACAATACGATCGGTTTTATTTTCCAGAGCCATAATCTGATTCCGCATCTATCCGTACTTCAAAACGTGGAACTCGGCCTGACGCTTTCAGGCGTCAAGGCCAAGGAAAGAAAAGAACGGGCTATGGCTTTGCTGGAAAAGGTCGGCTTGGCCGACCATATTAACAAGCGTCCGAACCAACTTTCAGGCGGCCAGTCCCAAAGAGTCGCGATCGCCAGAGCGCTTGTAAACAATCCGGACGTTGTTTTGGCCGACGAACCGACTGGTTCTTTAGATTCCGTTACGAGCGTCCAAATTCTTGATCTCATCAAGGAGATCGCCAAAGACAAACTCGTCATCATGGTGACGCACAATGCCGAACTGGCGGAAAAGTATTCCACCAGGATCGTTAGACTGAAAGACGGGCAAGTGACGGATGACACCAATCCCGTCAAAACCGAAAGTGATCTCAAACAGGAACTGGTTCTTAAAAAAACTTCCATGTCTTACAAAACTGCAATCATTTCTGCTTTAAACAATATCAAAACCAAACTCGGAAGAACCCTGCTTACGGCTTTTGCCGGCAGCATCGGTATCATCGGAATTGCTTTGATTTTGTCGCTTTCCAACGGCATGGACCAACAGATCAATGATTTCGAACGGGAAACTTTGGCCGGTTATCCCATCACAATCTCCGATTCTAGACTCGATATCGACAAAATGATGTCGGCTTATGAAGATAATATGGAAGCATATCCCGATACGGAATATGCCACCGCCTATGATGAAAACCGTCTGGCCAATTATTTTGTATCAAACGTTTTAACGGATGATTATATCACTTATGTCCGTAATTATATCGACAATATCGCTCCAGACGAAATCAGGGGAGTGAAATATGTCCACAACATCAATATGACCCTGCTTCGTTATGACGAAACAGCATCATCGTATGTTTCCGTTTATACGGAATCAAAAGATGCGTCGACGCAGACTTCCACAAGTATTTTTAGTTTCACATCCAAATTTTTCACTTTGTTGCCGGATGGTGAAGTATTTTCCGACAATTACGATCTGATCTACGGCTCGATGCCGGAAAACGATTCCGTTAACGGTAAATTCCAGGTGGTATTGGTCGTAGACGAATACAACCGCATTTACAAAACGACTTTGAGCAACCGCCTTGGTTTCGATACCGACAATGAAACGGAATTCTATTTTTCCGATATCGTCGGTAAGGATTTCACTCTTTATGTCGGCGAATATGACGAAACAACCGATGTTTCCAATGCGATCGATATCGAAATATCCGGCATTATCCGGATCAAGGAAGGCTCGAGTGTCAATTTGCTTTATAACGGATTCGGTTACGATTCTTCGCTAGTTGATTATATCGAAGCGAATTATCCGGAAGAAATCGGCGATGTCAACAGCATCTATATCTATCCGAACGATTTCGATGCCAAAGAAAACCTGAAGACTTATCTTGATGCCTATAACGACCAGTTCGATGCCGACAGTATTTCGCGAATCGAATATGTCGATCAGGCCGCCACTTTTGTTACCATGGTCCAAGGAGTCATCAATACGATCTCGATCGTGTTGATCGCATTCGCCGGCATCTCTTTGGTAGTGTCTTCAATCATGATTGCAATCATCACCTATATATCAGTTTTGGAACGGATCAAAGAAATCGGAGTCTTACGGGCGCTCGGCGCCAGAAAGAAAGACGTATCCAGAGTATTCAATGCGGAGAATTTAGTCATCGGTTTTGGTTCCGGAATCGTCGGAATCGCCATTGCTTTCGGTTTGATAATTCCAATCAATATCATCATCGAACATTTTGCGGACATGCCGAATGTCGCTAAACTGTCTCTCCTGCATGCGGTTTTCTTAGTTGCGATAAGCATTGCCTTAGCCTATATTGCCGGATTGATCCCGGCCCTGATGGCAGCGAAGAAAGACCCGGTTGTCGCATTGAGAACCGAATAGGTAAACAATTTTTGGAGGTATGAAATGTTAAGAGAAATCAGAAAAAAAATCGCAGACATCTTGATGATGGATGATTTAGCTCCGTTTGAAGACGAAACAAAGGAAAACGAGATGGTCGAAGTCGGAGAGGAATACGAATACGAGGAGATCTTCACCGACCTTTTCATATCAGTTCGCAATCTGGACGCTTTTTACGGTGACAAGTCAATTCCCAAGGCTGCGTTGCTTTTGGAATCGTTTCTCATGGAATCTTTGGTTCTTTTGAAAAAGGATCCCGATGTAGTATATGTCGAATCGGGAGACGATTTTCTGAAATCGACCAGCTTCACGCCGGAATCGGAAGGCGTGATGCGGGCATTCGAAAACTGTGTACTAATCAACACGATGTTGGATTCATATAACGAAGCGCTTAAAGAGCTTGACTGTGATCAAATCGACGCCGGGATCGCTTTGGCGGCATACCCCAAAGAAGAAAAAACAGAACCGGAGGAAGGAGGAGACGAATACACCGATTATCCCGAATACGGGATCGATCGGTTCGACACAGCCGAAAGATTGTCCTGGAACGCCAATACAGGCGAACTGGACATTCTTGCCGTAAACGACATGGCATATGCCATGTTGCTAGATGAAGACAAACTGTTTTTTGAGACCCACCTTTCCAAAGCTTCCCAAAATGTGGAAGACATTACTGTATATACCGGCAACATCGTTGCCGATGAAGATTAACAGCTAACATTATACTGCGGAGGATAATATGGATCTTTTTAAAAAATGCTTTGAGTTCACAACAGTGGACGATTATAAAAAAATAGGCGTATACCCTTATTTCCATGCGCTCGATAGCAAGCAGGATATCGTGGTCACAATGGAAGGCAAACGCCGCATCATGATCGGATCAAACAATTATCTTGGGTTGACCGGCGATCCCCGTGTCATCGAAGCCGGGGTCAAAGCTTTGAAAGAATTCGGCTCCGGGGTTTCCGGCTCCCGTTTTCTTAATGGTACTTTGACAAGCCATGTCGAACTGGAAACCGAACTTGCCAGATTTTTGAACAAGGAAGCCTGTGTCACATTTTCTACCGGATTCCAAACGAACCTGGGAATCATTTCAGCCATCGCCGGAAGAAACGATCTCATCGTTTGCGACCGGGAGAATCATGCGAGCATCTATGACGGGGCCAGACTGAGTTACGCCAAGATGGTCAGATTCCATCATAATGACATGGAGGATTTGGAAAAATGCCTACAAAGCGCCACGGAGGATCAGGGAATCCTGATCGTTACCGATGGAGTCTTCTCGATGTCAGGCGATATATGTAATCTGCCGGAAATTGTTAGATTGGCCAAAAAATACGGTGCCAGAGTCATGGTCGACGACGCCCATGGTTTTGGAGTCCTTGGCAAAAGAGGCAGAGGAACGGCCGAATATTTCGGCTTGGAAAAAGAAGTCGACATCATCATGGGAACATTTTCCAAATCGCTCGCCAGTTTAGGCGGATACATGGTCGGCGATGAAAAGATCGTCGAATATGTCAAACACAAATCACGTCCGTTCATCTTCTGTGCCGCCATCACACCGACATCGGTCGCCACGGCATTAGAAGCATTGCGGATATTGGAAAGCGAACCGGAAAGGCCGAAAGCTTTGCTTGACATCGCTGCCTATGTGCGTAAAGGCTTGATTGCCAATGGGATCAAGATCATGGAGAATTCCATTGCGCCAATCATTCCGATCTACACTTATTCGATGTTGAGGACGTTAATTGCCTGCAAGTTGCTTTACGAAAGAGGCGTTTATGTCAATCCGGTTTTACCACCGGCAGCTCCGGAAGGCGAATGCCTGATCAGAACCAGCTATACCGCGACGCATACGGAAGCATTGATGGACGAGGCGATTGAGATCATCGCCGATGTCTTGAACAATCTTCCGGAATCGGACGAGGAACTCATGAAGGAATATGTGAAGAATGAATAGAGTGATAGTCATAACGGGAGCCTCCAGCGGCATCGGTTTGGCGATGGCGAAAAGGTTTTACGATGCGGGCGACATTGTATACGGTGTCTCCCGGCATTACCCGACGACAGTTTACGATTTCAAATACCTGCTTTGCGATTTGACAAAAGAAGAAGAGATCAAAGAATTGGTTTCGAAAATCATGGAAGAATCCGGACATGTCGATATTCTCATCAATTGCGCCGGTATGGGCATCAGCGGAGCAATCGAAGAAACCCCGACCGAGCAATGCGTGAAGATTTTCGAATCAAACGTCAAGTCCGTGTTCATGCTGACAAGGGAAATGATTCCTTTGTTGAGAATGGGCACAAAGCCCAGGATCATTAACTTCAGTTCGGTAGCCGGCGAGATTGTCATCCCCTTCCAAACGTTTTATTCGATGACCAAAGCGGCGATCGAGATTTTCTCGACCGGACTTTCCATGGAACTGAAACCGGAAAAAATCCAGGTATCGACCGTCATGCCGGGCGATACCAAAACCGGATTCACCGCCGCCAGGGAAAAGAACCCGAGCGTCAAGGATTCCGTATATCACAGAAGACTGGAAAAATCGGTCAGGAAGATGGAGCACGACGAGCAAAACGGAGTCAATCCCGATTATGTGGCGAGGATCGTCCAAAGGCTTGCCAAGAGAAGAAGGATGCCGGTCGTAAGAACCGTCGGCATCGGCTACAAAATCCTGGTATTTCTCAATCGCATCTTGCCAAGACGTCTGGCAAGATGGATAATATATCTGATATACGGTAATTAAGGAGAGACAAGATGCCGGAATTATATGAAGCCGAAATGATCAATGACGACGGGTATGCCGTCTTGCATAAAAACCGGAAACGTTATTTAATCCCGAACCTGTTATTGGGAGAAAAAGCCGAGATCCGTTTTTTTGCGAATGGTTTTGGCAAAGTGTTATCCCGGCAAAACGATTCCCCGGACCGTGTGAAACCGCTTTGTCCGTATTACAATGAATGCGGCGGATGCCAACTTCAACATCTCTCTTATGAAAAACAGCTGGAACTGAAAACCGCCAAAGTAAGGCATCTTCTGGCAAATGCAAAATTAGATTCAAACCTTTGTCTTCCCATCATTGGAATGAAAGAACCTTTCCACTATCGGAATAAAGCCCAGATGGTGATTTCCGAAAAAGGCAAAAAAGTGATGGGGGGATTCTACGCCGAAAACACCCATGAAATCATCAATGTGGACAAGTGCTATGTCCAAAACGACATCGCCAACGATATCGTGAAGACTTGCCGGACACTGATGCAACAGATGCATATCGAACCTTATGACGAAGACAAAAAAACCGGACTCGTCCGGCATATCTATGTTCGCACAGCCGAAGAGACCGGTCAGATTTTAGTGGCCATTGTGACCATTACGGAAATGTTCCCCGGCCGGCACAATTTCGTTGTCGCTTTGAGAGAGAAACATCCGGAAATCACGACAATCGTCCAAAATATCAATACGAGAACCACATCAACGGTGCTTGGCAATTTCGAAAGAGTTTTGTACGGACCGGGATCCATTGTCGATATCGTTTTGGGTAAGAAATTCAAGATCTCCGCCAACACCTTCTACCAGATAAATCACAAACAAACGGAAATATTGTACCGTAAAGCCTTGGAACTTGCCAAGCCGAAGAAAACCGACAAAGTGCTTGAACTGTATTCGGGAATCGGTACTATCGGCATAATATTTTCCGATCACGCCCGCAAAGTGGAAGGTGTCGAACTGAATAAGGAATCGGTGAAGAACGCCACCCAGAACGCCCGTTTCAATAATGTCAGAAATATTCATTTCTATCAGATGGACGCCGCCGAGTTTATCGGTGCGATCGATCCGGAAGAAAACGAATTCGACATCTTGTTAGTCGATCCTCCGAGAGATGGACTATCCGAAAAATGCCTGGAAGGCATAGTCAGACTGCATTTGGATAAGATATGCTATATCTCATGCAGTCCCGATACTTTGGCAAGGGATTTGTCGGTCTTGGCAAAACAGGGATATTCCTTGAAACAGGTCCAACCGGTGGACATGTTCCCGGAAACATGCCATGTGGAAAGCGTCGCCATGCTTGAATTAAGATAATAAAAAAAGGTTTCTTCATTGCTTGAATGCAATCAGAAACCTTTTATTTTGCCTTAATCCATAAATCAATCGTCATAGGAGGTTAACAAGGGAATGATTTGATTTTCCGCAACCGAAAGTAGTGCTGTGAATTGGGTCTGGGCAATGTTGCTTGATACCCATCCGTCGGCGGAAGTAATAACAATAATGTTTTCCTCGGGGACTATATAAATCTGTTGCCCGCCCCAGCCTCTGGCGGAAATCCTTTTTTGATCTCCCGGGCTGGTAATCCACCAATAGAATCCATAGTCGGTGGCGTAGTCTACGGGTATCTGAGTGGCAGTCGATTCGTCTATCCAGGTTGCGGATACGATTCTCGTACCTTCGTATTCGCCGCGGTTAAGAACAAGTTTAGCAATTTTGTACATGTCTTCATGGCTGAGATATAAATCACATCCGCCAATATTGTTGTCTAATCGGTCGGTGTTCCAGATCGTATTGAAAATACTCAGAGGGGTAAACAAGTATTCTTTGGCGAAATCGTGGGCGCTCATCCCGGTAGCCTGGCTAATGATGATCGACATCAGATGCGCGGCGCCGTCGCTATAATTGAAATTGGTTCCCGGAGTATATTCTATATCACGCTCAAGAATCAAAGCCAGCGGATCCTCCGCCGTCCTTAGTTCGGACATTTCTCCGGCGAGATTGCTGGAATCCCAGACCAATCCCGCGCTCATTGTAATCAGGTTTTTGATGGTTATCGTGCTGAGGACTTCTTGGTTTTCATATGAAGAAAGATCGATGAAATCACCAATTGTCTGATCGACGCTTTCGATATATTCCATATCGATCGCTATTCCCAGCAATAATGAAGTGATGCTTTTGGTGACGGAATAGACATTGTTTTTAGATTCCTTGGTGGTGAGTCCGTAGAATTCACTTGCGATGAATTCGTCATTTTTGTATACGGATATCCCGTAAATATTGGAAATATCCGCGGCATCTTCAAATATGGTATCAAGATTGCTTAACAATATGGCCTCATCGGCATTCCGGGTTGTTGTCGTAAAAGAAGTGTCCGTTACGCTTTTGCAGGAAAAAAGAAACAAAGAAACGAATATAAGAAACAATGACAATAATCTTTTCTTCATGTCAGAACCGGTGAATTTAGGCATAGCGACGCGGCCTCCTTTTTGATATGGCTTATGAAGCAAGATCAAACGGATAAACCGATGAGTTAACCGTTTAAATTTGATGTAATTATATAACATGAAAATCAAGATGTCCACCCTATACAAGGATTCGTAGAAAAAGAACACGGCTTTGTAAACAACACTTAAATAACAACAATCAGATAATATTTTGTTTGCACTTTAACTTATTCATGAGCCAGATGAGAAAACATAATCATTGTTTTGAGCGAAACAATAGTTTCGCTTTTCATCTATCTGTGGTAATATTTTCTTGACGAGCACGGAATTCATATCGGATGGAAAACCGGAGCGAATAAATACGTCACGAGAAAGAAGGAATAGAATGGATATCCTTTCAGTGAAAAATCTCACAAAAAGCTTCAATGGCATAAAAGCCGTCGACAACCTTTCCTTTGAGGTGCCGGCGGGAACCATTTTCGGTTTTGTCGGTCCGAACGGAGCCGGAAAGACAACAACCATGAAAATGATTCTGGGTCTTTTGAAACCGGATGAAGGCAAAGCGATTATCGACGGGATGGAAGTAAAATACGGTGAGACTAGGACGAACGAAGTCGTTGGTTATTTGCCGGATGTTCCTGAATTTTATTCTTATTTAAAACCGAAGGAATACTTAAAATTATGTGCCGATATCACCGGCATGCCATCCGATTTGTTCATAATCAGGCAACAGGAATTGTTGCATCTCGTCGGTCTGGATAACGTAAACAAGAAAATCGGAAGTTTCTCACGCGGCATGAAACAACGTTTAGGGATCGCTCAAGCATTGCTAAACGAGCCTAAGCTGTTGATCTGCGACGAGCCGACCTCGGCTTTGGATCCGGTTGGGCGCAAGGAGATCCTGGATATTCTTTTGGCTGTCAAAGGAAGAACGACAGTTATCTTTTCTACCCATATTCTTTCTGATGTCGAACGCATCTGCGACCATGTTGTTGTTCTGAAAGAGGGGAAGTTGGTTTTGAGTGGCTCGGTATCAGAGCTTAAAAACAAACATCACAACGACCGGTTGTTTCTGGAATTCGAGACCGAAGCCGAAGCCGCTCTTTTTCTGAAAAAGTCTCCTTTTGCGATTATCGGCCAACTTGACAGACATTTTCTGATCGGTGCCGAAAATATCGAAAAGACAAAGGCGGATATTCTGAACTGGCTGGTTAAAGCCGATTTGTATCCGAAAAAATTCGAGGTTCTCGAACCAACGGTGGAAAGTCTCTTCTTGGAGGCGGTAAAATGAAAGCATATCTGGCGTTTGTGAAAAAGGAATGGACAGAACTGTTCCGTACTTATAAGCTATTGATACTGTTGATAGTTTTCTTATTATTTGGATTGATGAATCCGCTTATTGCTTTTTACATGCCGGAAATCCTCGCGGCCGCTGGTATCGACCCATCGACCCTCGGCCTTGCCGATCCGACGGCTCTTGACAGCTTTGCGCAATTTTTCAAAAATGTCGGACAGATGGGCTTGATAGTCGTTGTCATAGTATTTGCCAACACAATGGCAGGAGAACTTTCGAAAGGAACGCTTGTGAATGTCCTGACAAAAGGCTTGAAACGCCGGACGGTCGTCTTTGCCAAGTTTACAGTCGCTAGCATAACATGGACCATCGTTTATTTTGTGGCATTTGCGATCACATATTTTTTAACGGATTACTTATTCGTAATCGGCTCTTTCTCCAACGGCTTTCTTGCTTTCTTCGGCTTGTGGCTCTTCGGCCTTTTCCTGATCGCTTCCGTGATTCTGGGCGGCATCTTGTTTTCGAGAATGGTCGGTAGCCTGCTTTTTGCTGGTGGACTTGTCGTTGTCATGACACTATTGAATATTGTCCCGACATTCCAAAAATATGTTCCTGCGACTATCGCTTCAGTCAATGTCAGTTTGTTAATGGGAACCTTGGAAACATCTGATTTTGTTCCGGCCTTGATTATTTGCGGCGCTTTGATTGTTGGTTTTGTCAGTGCTTCAATATTGATATTTGACCGGAAACAGGTTTGAATCATTATATTTTTTTAAAAAAAAATAAGAAAAGCCGGCTTACCTTTGGGGTATGCCGGCATTTTTATCGGTTTTTTATAGACTTTCTTCGGCTTTAAGAAAGAAGTCTTCAGCCATTCTGATGAAAGATTCCGAATCGAATTTGGGGTTATGCAGGGATTTTTGGACATTGACTCCGTCAGTTACTATGACAAGCAGCCATGAAACAAATCTGGCATCCTCTTCGGTCATGTCTTCTCTTAGTTTGTTGTAGAACGCATCCACGAAGGCGTTGTATTTTTCCAACAGTCTTTTTTTGAGTTCGTTGTTGCCGTTGGCGGCGTCGCTAATCAGATTCAACCGGATGGAAGAAGAACCCGTGCCTTTCATGATGACGAACTTGGCTACCCGGTGCAAAGATGTGTTTTTATCTTTATTGGTGACCCATTCGATAAACTCGTCCCATAGTGAATCGATCGACTGGCCGTATATTTCGACGATGATGTCGTCTTTGCTTTTGTAATAATAGTAGAGCGTGCCCTTGCTTATGCCGGAATACTTGGCGATATTGTTTAATGAAATGTCGCTGAAAGATTTGCTTTGGAGAAGTTCCTGCGTTTTGGAAAGGATTAACATGCGCAAGTTCTCGTCAAGGCGTTTTTTGGCCATAATGATCATCCCTTTGACATTTATTTTATCATAAATTGTTGATTTTTTTCCAGTGATATTATATACTATGCCTGTATGTCGGTCAAGTGGCCGACACGAAATCGTGAGGGGTTTTTATGAAGATAAGCCGTTTGAGGAAAAAACTGGCCGGACTTTATCCGGGAGTTGAAGCCGAAGAAAAAGATGGTTGCGTCAGATTGACGGGCGAACTCGACAAATGGGAAGATGTTGTTAATGCCGGGTATTTGGCTGTGGACAAGAAACGTTACATCGGAGTATTGAACGATATAACGCTAAAAAACGCCAAAGAGGAAAAAATGCGTTTGCCTTTTATATGCGATAATAAACTAGACGGCTTGAAACCGGATTTTTTGGTGATAGGCGGCGGTATTTCCGGCGCTTCCATTTTGCGCGAACTCATGCGATATGATGTAAGTGCAATGCTGGTCGAGAAAGAATCCGATCTGGCAATGCAAGCTTCCGGGAGAAACGACGGCGAAATCCATCCCGGAGTCGATTTGGGCATAGGAACAAAAAAACAATATTATGTCGTCAGGGCCAACCGGATTTTCGGCGATATATGCGATGAGCTTGGCGTACATTTCGAAAGAAGAGGACAATACGCTTGTTTCAACAAGCCCATCAAACCGCTCTTACGGCTTATCGCGAAAAGCCGCAGTAAAATCGGTTGTCCGACCGAAGTGGCCGGTAAAGAAGAGATCCTCAAAACGGAACCGAAGTTCAATCCGGAAGTGGAATGCGCCGTATCCAATCCGCAGTCCGGTGTAGTGTCGCCATACGAACTGACAATCGCTTTTGCGGAAAACGCTGTGAAAAACGGTGCCAGAGTGGAACTGGATACCGCCGTGTTGTCGATGGAACTAAAGGATAATAAAGTTGTATCCGTCAAGACAAACCGGGGGATGATATATCCGAAAGTCTTGATCAACGCCGCCGGCACGTTTGCGGACAAGATTGCCGAAATGGCGGACGACCGTTACTTCACGATCCATCCGCGCTCCGGATCGGATTATATCTTCGACAAGAAAATAGGACAGGAAATCAATCATATCACTTCGATCGAATTCATCTCCCACAATAAAAAAACCGCCCATTCCAAAGGCGGCGGTGTGATCAAGACGATCGAAAACAATATCCTGATCGGTCCGAATGCCTACGAAACGCCGGAACGGGAAAACTTCGCCACCGAATCCCAGTCCTTGGACCAAGTTTTTCAAAAACAGAAATATATCGTGCCAACCCTGGAAAAAAGAGACATCATCGCCTATTTTACCGGTACCAGAGCCGCCACATACGAAGAGGATTTCTATATTGAAAAAGGCCGCAAGACGAGAAATATCGTCCATTGCGCCGGTATTCAGTCGCCTGGTTTGACTACCAGTCCGCTTGTTGCCAAAGATGTCGCCAAGATGGGCATCGATATTTTGAAAGAAAGCCGGGAAGTAAGATCAAATACTAAATTCGATCCAAAGAGAAAACCGGATCCCGTTTTGCGTTTCATGACCGAAGAAGAGAAGACAGCCCTCATCAAAAGGAATCCGGCTTACGGCAGAATCATCTGCCGGTGCGAAGGAATTTCGGAAGGGGAAATTATCGACTGCTTGAATCGCAATATCAAGGTTCCGACAGTAAACGGCATAAAACGCCGGGCCCGTCCCGGAATGGGACGCTGCCAAGGCGGTTTCTGCATGCCTTTAGTTGCCAAAATCATCTCCGAACACGAACATATTCCATTAGAAGAAGTCGCGGGAAAAGAGATCGGATCCCCGGTAGTTTTCAAGTCGCAAAAAGGAGGCTCAGTTCATGAATAATTATGATACAGTCGTGATCGGCGGCGGCCCGGCCGGACTCGCGGCGGCGATCAGCGCTCATGACAACTCTGCCAAAGTATTTCTGATCGAACGGGAAAAAAGACTTGGCGGGATTTTGAAACAATGCATCCACGACGGTTTTGGACTAATATATTTCAATGAAAAGCTAACCGGCCCGGAATATGCCGAGAAATTCATTGACGAATTCAAGCAAAGAAACATCGAAGCTACGCTGCAAAGTTTCGTCACCAAAATCGAGAAACAAAACGATTTGTTCATGATAAAATATGTAACGGAAAAAGGCGTCATGGAAGTCGTAACCAAGACAATTGTGCTATCTACCGGGTGCCGGGAAAGAACATCAAGACAGATCTTCATCAACGGAACCAGGCCATACGGCGTCTTCACGGCCGGCACCGCCCAGTATTTTACCAACATTGCCGGCTGTCTTCCCGCCAAAAAATGCGTGATTTTAGGTTCCGGAGACATCGGTCTTATCATGGCCCGTCGCCTTACATTAGAAGGTGTCGAAGTCGTGGGAGTCTATGAGATACTGCCCCGCCCTTCCGGCCTTACAAGAAATGTCTGCCAGTGTCTGGAAGATTATGACATTCCCTTGTATCTATCCCACACCGTGACCAAACTATACGGGGAAAACAGATTGGAAGCAGTCGATGTGGCCAGGGTTGATGGAAACATGCAGGTTATCGAAGGAACAGAGAAACATATTCCTTGCGACGCTTTGATTTTGTCCGTGGGACTTATCCCGGAAAATGAACTGGCCGAAACATTGTCTGTTCCGATCGATCCCAAAACCAAAGGTCCGGTTGTAGATGAAAACTGCATGACCGGAATCGAAGGCGTTTTCACCTGCGGGAACGCGATGCAGGTTAACGATCTGGTCGATTACGTCACCATTACGGCGGAAAAAGCCGGCAAAGAAGCAGCAACTTACCAAAAAAAAGTCAGGGAATACATCCCGGTTTCAGCTTCCGAGGATTTCATGTATGTGATTCCGCAACATGTATCGATAGGCGCCAAAGGCAAAGTCGATTTTTATTTTCGTTCCAAAGCGATCGAAAAAGATGTCACGCTAAATATAGAATCGGAAGGCCGGGCAATCTACAAAAGAAAATACACCCATCTCCGGCCGCCGGAGATGGAGAAACTGTCGATCGCGCTTGATTTTTCCCAGATAAACGGATCGATCAGTTTCACTTTGGCAAGGTGATGATCATGAAGGAAATAACATGCATTGTCTGTCCAAACAGTTGCCTATTAAAAGTTGAAGAGAAAGACGGAAAATATATCGTCACCGGAAACAGATGCGTTCGGGGCATAGCTTACGGCACCGACGAAATGACCAATCCGAAACGGACGATATCGTCTACCGTCAAAACAATCTTTTCCGATGTTCCCGTCGTGCCAATCAAGGCATCGGCGGATTTTCCCAAGGAAAGGATTTTTGATGTTATGAAGGAAATAAACAAAATCGTTCTGGATAAAAGAGTTGGCCGGGGATACAAAGTTATCGAAAATTGTCTCGGTCTCAATATTGATATTGTTATTACGAGTGATATACTATTGAATGGATGATACTTTTATAAAGGGGATGGGATCATGGATCCGCTTGTTTTGACTTTCGATTTCGGCACCCAAAGCGTAAGAGCGATGCTGGTCGACAAAAAAGGAAAGATTCTCGTTATCAGGAAAGAGAAGTACGACATTCCGTATTATGCCAGGAAAATGGGCTACTGCGAACAATCTTTCGACAAATACTGGTTCTTTGCCTGCAAGGCATCCCTTGGGGTGAAGGAGATTTCCGGCAAGCTGTGGGATGACATCGCTTCGGTGACGGTGACAACGATCCGTGACACTTTTACCTGTACGGACGAATCGGGAAAACCGCTTAGGGATTTCATCATCTGGCTTGACCAGAGAAAGGCGAAATGCGAAAAGCGTTTGCCCTTGTTACAAAGACTCCTCTACAAACTTGTCGGAATGGATTACGCTATTGAGTGTCAGCGGGAAATCTGCCGTCCGAACTGGATCAAGGAAAATGAGCCTGAACTTTGGCAAAAAACCGCCAAATTCGGAAATCTGAGCGCGCTTGTGCACGCCAGACTCACCGGAGTGTACAAAGATTCGAGCGCCGCTATGATCGGGCATGTTCCCTTTGATAACAAACACAAGCAATGGATGAAGAAAAGCAATCTTCAATTTCCAATCTTCGGAATCGAGGAAGACAAACTGACAGAACTCGTCGATCCGACCGATCTCATCGGTTATATAACGAAAATTGCTTCTGAAGAAACCGGATTGAAAGAGGGATTGCCTCTTTTTGCAAGCGGATCCGACAAGGGTTGCGAGACTTTAGGTTCAGGCGTCATGGACGGTCATTCGGCTTCCTTATCTTTCGGAACCAGCGCCACGATCCAGTTTTCTACCGACAAATACATCGAGCCGGCCACTTTCCTGCCCGCCTATCCGGCCATCAATCCGAAGCTTTACAATCCGGAACTTCAGGTGTTTAGGGGTTGTTGGATGCTTTCCTGGTTCATTGATAATTTCGCTAAAGACGACGCCAAGAAAGCCTATGAAAAAGGGATCAGCACCGAAGAAGAACTGAACATGCATTTAAAAGATGTCCCGATCGGATCGGGAGGACTCATGCTGATACCGTATTGGAACGCGCCTCTTAAACTTCCGGAAGCGAGAGGAGCCGTGATCGGCTTCATGCCGGATCACGACAAATACTATCTCTATCGTTCGATCATCGAAGGCATCGCCTTCACGCTTTATTCCGGCTTTGTCGGGCTTAAAAAGCGAACCAAACAGGATATTGAGTATTTGGTCATTTCCGGTGGCGGTGCTAATTCTTTGGAAATCTGCCAGATGGCAGCGGACATATTCGGGCTTCCCGTCAAGAAAACGACCGAATACGAAGCCTCAGGAATCGGCTCCAGCATTTGCGGCTTTGTCGGGCTTGGTGTATATGACAATTTCGACGATGCCGTCAAGAACATGGTTTCCTACGAAAAGACATTCATGCCCGATGAAAACAGGCATGAAGAATATATGCAGATCTATGACAGGATATATAGGGAAATCTATCCGGCCCTCCGACCGATCTACAAAAAATATTTGAGAGTGAGATAGGTGATAAAAATGGCTTCAAAGAAAAATAAGGAATTTTTGCCGGAATGGGTGACAACGGAAGCTTCGAAAGATTCTTACCGCTCCATATCCCGGTGGGGAGATCCGAAATTTGTCAAATATCCTAAAGCGTCGCTTTACCGTTACATGAAGGAAAAGTTCCATATGACGGATGATGATTTTTCTCATTACCACAACGATATCGGTTTCGACAAAATCACCGATGTCATTCCTTCAAACATGGATAACGAAGCTATCGACGCTTTGCAAAAGATCGTCGGCATCCATAATTCGTCCTATGAAACCTATGACCGTCTTTCCGTTATGTACGGCAAGACGCTTTATGACATCATGCGGATCCGCGAGCACCGCTATGACAGCGTTCCCGATCTGGTTTTGTATCCGTCTACGACAAAAGAAGTGGAAGCGATCGTCGCTTATTGCGTCAGTCATAAAATTCCGCTTTATGTCTATGGCGGCGGATCTTCCGTTACCAGAGGAGTGGAACCGGTCAAAGGCGGAGTGTCTCTGGATCTACGCCGCAACTTCAACAAGGTCCTATCCTTCAATGAAACCGACCAGACAATCACCGTGCAACCGGGAATGTCCGGTCCTGATTTGGAAAAACACCTTAACAATGCCATTGCCGAATTCAACGCGAAAAGAGCTTATACCTGCGGACATTTTCCCCAATCTTTCGAATATTCGTCCGTCGGGGGCTGGGTGGTGACGAGAGGTGCCGGACAGAACAGCACATATTATGGTACCATTGACGACATTGTCTTGTCCCAGAAATACGCCACCCCGATCGGTACGATCAATACAAGTCATTATCCGAAAGAGTCGACCGGACCGAATCTTAATCAGATCATGATGGGTTCGGAAGGCGCCTTTGGCGTTTTGACGGAAGTGACCCTGAAAGTCTTTCGTTATATGCCTAAAAACCGTAAACGGTATTCCTACATGTTCAAGACTTGGGAAGATGCCATGGACGCTGCCAGGGAAATGATGCAATCGGAAGCCGGCCATTCCTCGGTTTTCCGGGTATCGGACGCCGAAGAAACCGACATGATGCTGAAACTTTACAATGTCGACGATTCTCCTTTAAAGTTTTTCCTGAAAGGATTCCTGCCGATGCAGCGGTCGCTTATGCTGGGATTCACCGACGGTGAATTGGGGTTTTCCAAAAATGTCAGACATAACATCGCCAAAGTGGCGAGAAAATACCATGCCAGGTCATTGACCGGACTAGTCTGCAAAGGCTGGGAACACGGTCGTTTCACCGATCCGTATCTACGTGACACCCTGCTTGATTTCGGGATTGCGACCGATACGCTTGAGTGTTCCGTCAACTGGTCCAACATGGCCAAAGTCCATGACGAAGTAAGAAAGGTGTGCCACGCCAGACCGGACACCGTCGTCACTACGCATCTTTCCCATGCTTATCCGCAAGGAGCCAATCTGTATTTCATCTTCATCGGCCATATCGAGAAGGCCGATGAATTCAAGGCTTATCACGCCACCATCCTGGATGCGATCCAGAAAAGCGGCGCCGCCTTAAGCCACCACCATGGCATCGGCAAGATGTTTGCTCCCTGGCTGGAAGGATATTTAGGCAGAAAGGAATACGGAGTCTTCAAAGTTTTGAAGGATTATTTCGACAGGGATTATCTAATGAATCCGGGCGGAACGATCGGACTCGATGTCAAAGAAGAAGACAAGAAGTTCTTACGTGACAACATTAAATAATAAAGTTTGTCTGTCTTTTTAAAAAAGGTTGGGACAGTCCGGTTCGCGTATTTTGAGAACCGGACTTTTCATTTTCATCCCGTTGCATGCAAAAATGCAACACGACTATTGACACAAACCGAAACGGACCTTATTATGGATAGTGCAGTAATTTCATAAATTCCATTTATTTTATTCATACAAGGAGCCAACATGCAAATACAATCAAAGGAAATCATTGAGAATCGTCATTATGACCAGGAACGTTCCTTATACAACCTCACCGCAACCAAACTGGTCAAATGTGAGTTTAAAAGCGCCGAAGGCGAATCGCCGTTAAAGGAAGCCAGGGATATCGTGGTTGAAAATTGCCTATTCGCCATGCGCTATCCTTTATGGCATACAAAAGGTTTAGCCATGACGGGCACAATCATGGAGGAATCGACCAGAGCCCCGTTATGGTATGTGAAAAACGGTACCATTAACAATCTGACTTTGCATGGCACCAAGGCGATTAGGGAATGTCATGATATCAAGATAACCGACTCGAAGATAGTATCCGACGAATTCGGGTGGAAATCAAGCAAAATATCCGTTGAGAATTCCCAAATCCAGTCGGAATACCTGTTTCTCGATTCAACGCATATCGATATCAAAAACATCGAAATGAAAGGCAAATATTCCTTTCAATATACAAAGCATGTCACGATAGATAAATCGCATATCGACACCAAGGATGCTTTTTGGCACTGTGACGATGTCGTGATCACCGATTCCGTCATCACGGGAGAATACTTTGCCTGGTATTCAAAACATCTAACGCTCATCAATTGCAAAATAAGCGGAAGTCAACCGCTATGCTATTGCAAGAATCTTAAACTGATCGACTGCGAAATGGTTGGTTGCGATCTGGCTTTTGAATATTCCGATGTCGAAGCCGACATCAAGGGACGCATCGATTCGATCAAAAATCCGAAACGTGGACACATTGTAGTGGATTCTTACGGTGAAGTCATTCACGACAATACCGCCATTCCTTGCAAAGGCAAGGTAATTCTGAGAGAAAACAACAATCACAAGGCTAAGTAAACAAGCAAAACAATTTCAAGGAGTGGTTGTTACATCGCCTTTTTCAAGAAGGAGAATAATCAATGAGCGAGCAATTTGAAATTAAAAGGATGGGTGTCGTACTCACCCCATCATACCGCGAATGTATGAAAGCTTTGAAGGACATGTACGTTCCCGTATGGAAGACGGACAAGAACACTTATACCGGTTTCGAGGGCGAAGTATTCGAAAGCAATCTGCCGATGCAAATAGGAATCGGACATTCTGGTTTAAGGGTAAACATGATCGAACTGATGCGACCGGAAGGATATTACACGTCGGCACAAGTCGTGGACGCATCATATAAGGACATCCAAAACGAACTGGTGAAGGAATATTCGCAACCGGATTTTAAGAACGAATACAGTTTTGACGATGCCACGACCATAATGGCTTCCCGTTGGGAAACACCCGAGTTGATTATCGATCACGTCGCCACAAAGGGAGACAACCTGAGCGAATATGTGCATATTTTTTTCAGAAGCAATCTAAACCGTAAAAAAAGAGTCCCTATAATCGATTTCATCATTCCGATAACGGGAGGATTGTTACTGACATTCTTATTGAGAATATTCCTGTGGCAAAGGACCGGATACGCCTGGCAGTTGTATGTGCTCTATATATTCTCTGGACTGGTTTTCGGCCTCCTTTTGTTTTTTGCCCTTTTTCACGAAAAAAATCCCAGATTCCGGCAGTTTTTATATCGGAAAAGGGATGAATTGGAAGTAGATTACGAAGCGGAGTTTCCAGAACCTTTCTTAAAGAAATACAATGGGTACATGTTCATGGGAAAACATTTTTTGGATAAGGCGATGCCGCTCACCATTTACTTCTTCCAAAACCATATTCTTTTCGTTTCTTTGCATAACAAGGATATCATCGAACTGGATAGGCCTTTTTCGGATGCCGGATGTTTGCTTGCCGAAGGAAATAATATGACAGCGATATTCGCAAACAAAGAGTTCGTCGCTTTTGTTTTGGAAAATAGCGATGAAATACTTGACTTGTTGAAAGAATACCAAGACGGAAAAAGAAGAAACGCGAAAGACGGCATCCGGGTTTGATCGGGGCAATCATCGGCGATATCGTCGGATCGGTTTACGAATTCAACAATATCAAGACCAAAGATTTTGAACTATTCAAGAAAAACTGTTTTTTCACTGACGACACCGTAATGACAATTGCCATCGGCAGGGCCCTGCTTGACTGGAAAAACAAGTATGGTGAATTGCCGGATAAAGCGAAGGAATCAATGCGCAAACTCGGACGCATCTATCCGAACGCCGGATACGGGCATCACTTTTACCGCTGGCTTTTCTCTGATGATCCCAAACCATACGGAAGCTATGGAAATGGCGCCAGTATGCGCGTTTCCGCCTGTGGCGTTGTCGGAAAGACCTTGCAGGAGGTTATTGACATTTCCCGAATGGTGACGGAAATAACCCATGACCATCCGGATGGAATCAAGGCCGCTGAAGCTACGGCAGTTGCTGTGTTTCTGGCAAGAAACGGAAAATCCAAGGAAGAAATCCAAAAACATATTATAGACAATTACTATCCGCTGGATTTTACCTTGGATGGTATCCGGAAGGATTATGTTTTCGACGCTACCGCCTTGGGAACCACTCCGCAAGCGTTAAAAGCTTTTTTTGAATCAACATGTTTCGAGGATGCGATAAGGTGTGCCATATCGATCGGTGGGGATTCCGATACGATCGGTGCCATCACCGGAGCCGTGGCTGGCGCCTATTATGGAATCCCCCGCGAACAAAGCGACAAGGCCAGAGAGTATTTGGATGATTTTCTTTTGCATTTGTTAGAAGACTTCGAGAAAGCGTACCCGCCGAAAATAATATGATGGAGATTGCGACAATGAAGGGATTATTGATAAGAACACCGTGGATCGATTATATTCTAGATGGTAAGAAGACTTGGGAGATCCGCGGCAGAAATACCACCATTAGAGGAAGAATAGCTTTGATCAGAAGTCAAAGCGGTCTGGTGGTAGGAGAAGCTGATCTGGTCGATTGCATCCCTTTGGATCTATCAGAATATGCCAACACATCAGACAAGCACATGGTGCCGAAAACAGAAATAGATTGTTTGCCATATCCTAGTACTTACACATGGGTCTTGACAAATTCGAAACGCTATCCCGAGCCGATAGAATACAAACATCCGTCGGGAGCTGTCATCTGGGTTAATCTTGATAATTGTTTATAAGCGAAAGGATGAAGATAATAATGATTGATACTAAGATTTTGCCAGAAGGTTATGTGATGAATTACGAGATCGACATGAAACATAATAAAAAACTCATTGTATGGATCAACATCATGTCGTTGGTATTGTTGTTGCCGTTCATACCATTCATTATCCGTTTCTTTTCGGATGTGATGAACGCCTCGATGACAAAGCTCTATTGGCTTACGCTTCTTGTCTTGGGACTGTTCTTGATGATCATCATCCATGAAGCCATTCATGGTCTGTTTTTTCATGTTTTTACCAAATCCAAAGTCAAATACCAGTTTCATGGTTGGGCGTTCAGTGCTTCCGCTCCCGGTCATTATCTTTCCAAATGGCAATATTTTGTTGTCGGGATAGCGCCGGCGGTTATTCTCGGCACGCTGTTTCTGGTATTTTGTTTTGCCAGTGATATCTATTTGGCCGGATTCGCCGTCACTATGCTCGGTATGCATTTTTGTAGTTGCATCGGGGATTTTTATGTTATTTGGAAACTCATGAAATATCCAAAAGACGCCATGGTCAGAGATACCGGAGTCGGCATGGAATTTTATGTCCGGGAACAATGATTCAAAAATAAGAGGTGAGCAAGATGCGTTCGGAACAAGAAATATACGACTTGATCTTGCATATTGCGAAAGAGGATGAAAGGATCAGGGCGGTTTATATGAACGGATCGAGAACAAATCCGGAAATCGCCATAGATGATTTTTGTGATTACGACATCGTGTATGTCGTCACAAACACTTTGCCATTCATCAAGGATAAAACCTGGCTAAAGATCTTCGGGGAATTGCTGATGCTCCAGGAACCGGATTCAAACGATCTGGCTTTCGGTCAAAAAAATGATCCCACCAGAAGTTATGCTTGGTTGATGCTTTTCAAGGATTTTGTCAGAATCGATCTGCAAATTCAAAGTATCGAAGCCATGCAGGAGGAATACGGGCTTGACAGTTTGACCGTTCCTTTGTTTGACAAAGATGGGATATTGCCAAAAATTTCGCTTTCTAACAATCGGGATTATTTAATCAAAAAACCGACGAAAGCAGAATATGCCGGATGTTGTAACGAATTTTTTTGGTGTCTCAACAATGTTGCCAAAGGCATTGCCAGAGACCAAATGCCTTATGTCATCAGAATGTATTACGAAACCGTTCATAAGGAACTAAACCGGATGCTTGCCTGGCATATTGGCGTGACAAATGATTTTGCCGTTTCTGTCGGCAAATGGGGCAAGTACTTTAACAGATATTTGTCCGAAGATTGCTATAACCGGTACCTTCTTACAATCCCGGACGGTAACTACGATCATATCTGGAAAGCCATTGAGGAATCCTGCCGGATTTTCCGAAATACTGCCAAATCCGTGGCAAAATATCTTGGTTGCACATACAATGAACAGGATGATAAAAATATGATGGAATACCTTGATTTTGTCAAGGCGAGATTATAAAGAGCTGGAAGTGGGTCTGTTGTTCTATCATTGTTCTTCGGTTGCAAGAATCAAAGATTTGGAGCCGAATACTCCGAATTATTTTGATAAACCTCGTCTTGTGTCCATGACAACCTTGTTGCCAATGGCGCTTTTTTACGGTATCAGTCATTTCGAGTACACCTATGGGTATAACAGAGAAAAGAAATTGTACTACATGGAACATTTTCCCGACGCTCTGGAAAAATTATATAGCGGAAAGAAAGCATTTCTTTATCAATGCGAAGACAAAGACAATTACGAAAAAACAATGATTCCGAATGAGTTTGTCAGCAGGTCTTCGGTTCACGTGATTGGGGTTGTGGTAATAGAAGATCTTTATGAAGAAATCCTGAAACAGGAAAAGCTTGGCAACTTGATAATCATCAGGCACCAAGATCTCAACAATGAAAATCGTGAATGGATAAAAAATGCAGAGACAGAAGTCATTTTGAAGAAAGGCTTGCTTGATCAAAAATCCGCTTTCTCAGAATATATGAGAATGACTTATCCGGACAGTTGGATTCTGGCTGAAACAAGGACAAAATGTGCAAAGTAAGAAAGCGGCGATGCCGCTTTTTTATTACCTGAAAACAAAAAGACAATATCGTTTGACATTCCGGAAAAGGTATGCAAAAATATAGATGATCATCAATATAGATGAATATCTATATAAGGAGGCGCATCATGGAAAATCAAATGGCGGAGGCTTTTAGAGCCCTGTCGGATCCGAACCGGCTTTTGATCATGAAACTATTACTCGAAGGCGAATCATGCGGTTGTACTCTCATTAACAGTTTGCCGATATCCCAGCCCACCTTGTCATATCATTTGCGAATGTTGTCAGCATCCGGGCTTGTCACCAGCCGCAAGGAAGGAACCTGGAACAAGAATTTTGTGAATAAGGAAAAAATCAAAGAAACCATCAAATATCTTGAAGAACTCCTGGAGACTAAAAAAACATGCAAATTATAAAAGACATCTTTGCCTGGATGAATGACCAATTACTGAAAATGTTATGGCTTGATGACATAGTCAAGTGGCTGTTTGGCCGTGTCTTCGGAATATCCGAAACATCCGCCGCTTATTCATTCCTCACATTTTTCTTTTATGACGTGATAAAGATTCTGATTTTGCTTTCCGTGCTTATTTTTATTTCTTCGTGGATCCAGTCGCGGTTCACGCCGGAAAGAAGCCGGGCTATCATGAGCAAATTCAAAGGACTTCCCGCCAACATCATCGGCGCTTTGCTTGGAACCGTGACACCGTTTTGTTCCTGTTCCTCGATTCCGATCTTCATTGGTTTCACCAGAGCCGGATTACCGGTAGGCGTGACATTTTCCTTTCTAATATCATCCCCGCTTGTCGATCTTGCCTCGGTGGTTTTATTGGCAAGTATCTTCAACTGGAAGATTGCCATTGCTTATGTTTTGGTGGGGCTTATCATTGCCGTTATCGGCGGTACGCTCATCGGTCTTTTCAAAATGGACAAATATGTGGCCGACTTCGTGAAAGCAGATGGCGAAGTTGCGATGGAAGAAATGCCTGAAACTGTAATGACCAAAAAAGAAAGAGCTAAATATTCTTGGCAACAAGTTACGGATATCGTTAAAAAAGTATGGCCTTATCTTCTGATAGGGGTCGGCATCGGAGCTTTGATTCATGGATTCATTCCCCAAAATTGGATCGAAGCCGTACTCGGTGACAACAATCCCTTCTCGGTGTTGATCGGAACAGCGGTCGGAATTCCGATGTATGCGGATATTTTCGGTACATTGCCGATTGCCGAAGCTTTGGTCTTGAAAGGCGTTGGCATCGGAACAGTGCTTTCCTTCATGATGGCCGTCACTGCTTTGTCGCTCCCTTCGATCATCATGCTGAGAAGAGTCGTAAAGCCGAAACTGCTCTGGACATTCGTCGGTATCATCACCGTTGGTATCATTGCGATGGGATATTTATTCAATGCTTTTTACATCTATCTTGTCTAGAAAGGAGGAAAGAATAAATGAAAATTATTGTTATGGGCGGCGGATGCGCCAACTGCAAACGTCTGCTCCAAATGGTCAATCACACAGTGGAAAAACTCGGGATTGATGCCGAAGTCTCATATGTGACCGATTTTGCCGAAATAGCCAAATCCGGAGTTATGAGAACACCGGCGCTTTTCATCGACGGAAAACTCCTGTCAGCAGGACCGGTTCCACCTTTATCGGAAATCGAAGAAATGATCGCCAAAGCCAATAAATAAACGAAAAAACCCGATTTATCCGGGTTTTCTTTATAAAAAGGTTGTCATTGTTTTCGCTAGATACTAAAATATTATTGTCAAATGGAGGCGAGCAAAATGATAAGTTATCGCAAGGAACTATGGTTTCATACCGAAGCAAGACGCGAGTTTGTCAATATCACAAAGCAGGTTTCTGGATGCATCAGGGAAAGTAAAATAATGGAGGGTTTGGTGCTGGTGAATCCGATGCATATCACAGCCAGTGTCTTCATCAACGATGACGAATCCGGTTTGCATTCAGACTTCGAGCGATTCTTAGAAAAGATTGCTCCGGAAAAACCCTATGGCCAATATGCCCATAACGGTTATGAGGACAATGCCGACGCCCATATCAAAAGACAAATTTTCGGGCGGGAAGTTGTTTGTGCCGTCACTAACGGGAAACTCGACTTTGGTCCCTGGGAACAGATCTTCTACGGGGAATTTGACGGAATGCGTGACAAAAGGGTTTTGGTCAAGATTATCGGAGAATAAAAAGGTTCGCCTGATGGCGAACCATTTTTTTAGATAAACAGATTGTGGTTGGCTTCCGTCGTGTCCGCTAGATAGGTAGCTACTCCGGCGATTTCGATGCCGTCCATCAGTTCTTCCTTTTTGATGCCCATGATGTCCATCGACATGGCGCAAGCAGTGATCTTCACACCCATCGACATGGCATTTTTCATCATGACCTGTAAGGAATCGACATTCTTTTTCTTCATGATAGCCTTGATCATCTTGGAACCCATGCCGGCCATGTTCATGTTGGAAATCGGCAGTTTGTCGACGCCACGAGGCATCATCTTGCCAAACATCTTTTCGATGAAGGTTTTCTTGACTCTGACTTTTTTTGGTTTGCGTAGGATGTTAAGACCCCAGAAAGTGAAGAAGAGCGAAACCTTTTTCCCCATGGCGGCTTTTCCCTGGGCGATTATGAAGGCAGCGATGGCTTTGTCCAAATCCTGACTGAATACGACGATGGTCGTGTTTTCCTTGTCCGATGTCACAAAGTTTTCTACGGGTTTGCTTGCCTTTGCAATTCCTTTGCGGACGAGGGCGGTGATTACTCTGTCTTCGGTTTTCAGATCGAGAACGGTGTTACCGGTCTTTTCGGCCCATTTCCAGATGTCTTTTTTGAATCCGGGATCGGAAGCCTTGATTTCTAGGACTTCGCCTTCCTTCATTGTTTCGAGGTTTTTGTAAACCTGGACGATCGGACCCGGGCATTGGAGACCGCAGGCGTCGACGGACAAGGTGATTTTCGGATTGGTTTCGTTTTCCATGGGTTTTTGTTCCTCCTCGATTTTCATGGTGCCGGCATCGTCGATTGCTTTGGATCCGGCGTCGTGAGCGGGATCGAAGACGATCTGGTAGGTTTTGTATCCGCCGTCAAGGTTCTTGACCTTGAAGCCGTTTTGCATGAGAATCCTAGCGGCGATATAGCCGCGGATTCCGGCCTGGCAGTAAAGGTATATGGTTTTTGTTTTCGGTAATTTTCCGAGATTGTTTCTCAATACGGAAAGGGGAATGTTCACAGATCCGGGAATGGTTCCCAGTTCATGCTCGATTGTTTCCCTGGCATCAAGGAGGAATTCCCCCTCTCTGACGAGCTCGTCGACATCGTACCACTGGAATGTTTCCACTAATCCTTTCAATATGTTTTCAGCGACAAAGCCGATCATATTAACCGGGTCTTTTGCGGATGAGAAAGGAGGGGCATAGGAAAGTTCGAGATTCTTGAGTTCGGTTATTTTCATTCCGGCCATCATGGCGGTAGCGATGACATCGATGCGTTTGTCGACGCCTTCCATTCCGATAGCTTGAGCCCCTAGTATTCTTTCCGTTTCCGGATCGAAAAGGACTTTCATCGATATGGTGGAAGAACCCGGGTAGTAACCGGCATGCGAACCCGGATGGGTATGGATGATGGAATATCTGACCCCGGTAGATTTCAGCTGTCTTTCGTTGTTGCCGGTCGTACCTACCGCCAGGTCGAATACTTTGGCAATGGCCGTTCCCATTGTTCCGGGATAAATTTCATCGATGCCGCAGATATTGTCGGCGACGATTCTCGCCTGCTTGTTGGCAGGTCCGGCAAGCGGAATCATGGTCTTTCCTTTGTTAACGAAGTCGACGACCTCAATCGCATCGCCGATGGCATAGATAAAGGGATCCGATGTCAAAAGGTGTTCGTTTACGATGATACCACCGCGAAGTCCGGTTTCCAGATTGGCGGTTTTTGCCAACTGGTTATCCGGTTTGACTCCGATCGAGAGAATCGTGATATCGGAATCAAGGACTTTTCCGCTGGTGAGCTGGACTTTTTTCCCGGCTTCTTGGAAGGACTTGACACCGTCTTTCAAAATCAGGTTGACTTCTTTTTCGGCTAGATGTTGATGGACAATCTGGGCCATTTCATAATCGAGCGGAGCCATTACCTGGTCGGCCATTTCTACGATTGTGACGTCAAGACCCTGATGTTTCAAATTCTCCGCCATTTCCAGTCCGATGAATCCTCCGCCGATTACGACGGCTTTATGCGGATGATTATTGGTGATGAATCCCTTGATGTCGTCGGTATCGGGAATGTTTCTCAAAGTGAAAAGATTTTTCGCTTCCAAAATTCCTGGAATCGGCGGTTTGACCGGATAGGCTCCGGTGGCAATCACCAGAAAATCATAGTTTTCTTTATAGGTGTCGTTTGTTTTATGGTTTGTCACGGTAACGCTTTTGTTTTTGGCATCAATCGACGTGACTTCCGATAAAATCCTGATGTCCAAGTTGAATTTTGTTTCCATGTCTTCGACGCTTTGAACGATCAAAGCGTCGCGGGAACCGATGGTGCCACCGATATAGTATGGCAGCCCGCAGTTGGCGAAAGAGATGTACTCGCCTCTTTCGAACATAATGATTTCCGCTTTTTCATCCATCCGGCGCAATCTGGCTACCGTAGATGCTCCGCCGGCCACTCCGCCGACGATAAGAATTTTTTTACCCATAAAAAGACCTCCCTTTAACGCTATAATCATACTTTTTTTCCGTTAAATTGTCAAAAACAATGCTTAAATTTTTGGTTAATTAAAAAGATTCGCAAAAAAGCGAATCTTTATGTCCGAATATAAGTATTATTTTAGCTGGCGACTTTTGCCAGCATAGCGCCAATCCGGTATTTTTTACCGACAAGATTCCATATGGCGAGAAAAGCGGCATGAACGGGAAGATATATCGCTCCTAGCTGGAAACAGTAAAGATTGGTATCGTCCAGCAATGGTCGGTTTATACACATTGCTTCTCCATATCCAAGCACTTTAATGAGAAAAAGTCCGTAAACAAGATATAGGGCTAGTCCCAAAACGGCATAATGCCATTTAAGGAACATTGGTTTCAAATATCCTGTTGTCAACATGACAACAACCAGAAAGACCATGACCGTATGATGGGCAAGCCCGGAGATCGTCATCGGATAAAAAATGGAATCGGCTTGTCCGATGAAATCGGGATAAGCCAGAGTGGCCAATCCGCCAAGCAGTCCGATATAAGCCACACAGTGGAAGACCGGATGATCCTTTTTCAGAAATATAGCTGCCAAAGCCAATACTAGACTCGATGTTCCGCAATATGATCCCGGCAGAAGTTCATTGAATCCGTCTCTCAAAATAGCGATGCTGAGGCGGTTCCAAATGATCATGATTAGCAACAAGCCACCAATCAGCCTGATTGCCAAAGCCAATTGCTTTTCCGTCTTGACATGGCGGTTGATCAGGAAAAAGCCCATTCCCATTAAAACGATGACAACAAATAGATAAATAATATGTTCCGGCCCATAAATATGAGGCATGATGCCCACCTCCCCCGTGGTTTCATACTCGTGTATTATAGTAGTACTGTTATGCTAGACCAAGAAAAACCGCGTCTCTGACAGACACGGTTATTTTGTAATCAATCCCGGTTTGTCTGGGTGCTGTAATAAGCGTAATTGACATATTCGAGCCTGACGATCAGTTCCTCGCAGGCTTCCTGGAAACTGTCAATGTAATCGTCGTCCACGGATATGCTCGAGTAATCAATGTCAATTCCGTCGTTGCTGTAAATGATGTTGTTGAAGAGGCCGGACAGTTTGTGCGAATAAAACACCTGCATCTTCCCGGAAAAGATTGAATCTCCCAAGTAAATGTTCTTATCATAGGAATATCCCAATAAATCAAGTAAAGTGGGAACGATGCTGTATGGGGAAGTGAAATCCTCGATCGAAGTAGAGTCGCTTCCGGTATTTTCAAGATAAGCCTGGGTCAGGGTTTTGTTGTATATGCAGAAGAACGTGTGATACATTTCCATGTTGTAGTATTCGTTTCCCGAATCGGCATACATCTTAGTGGATAGATCATGATAGTAAACATTGTGATCTCCGTAAAGGATGATGACCGTATTGTCCAACATATTGTTGTTTTCCAGTTCCTCAAGCAGCCTTCCGACGGCGTCATCCAGATTCATCATGGCAGCCTGGTAGTATCTGATTTTTGAAGCGTCGGTAGCTTCTCCATTTGCTAGAACATTTGTCCACAATCCGGCATCCTCAGCGGCGTCGATTCTGGCAAAATAATTCTTTTCAGCAAAGCTTATGATGTTATTCCTTCCGCAATTGTAAGGACCGTGAGTCGACAAAGTCGACCAGAAAGCGTAAAACGGTTCTCCTGAAGATGTCAGGATTGGAAGGATCTTTTCGATTGTCTCGCTGTCCAAAGTGTAATCTCCGTTCCAGGTCCAGATGTCTTCCCCGGGATATAGATCGTCGTGCAGATAAATGTTTTCGAACCCGAGTTGGGGCAAAAGCGCGCCGCGCGAATAAAAACTCGGGACATTGTCGTGGAAATACATCGTTTCGTATGTATCAGCCAAAATATTTGGAACCGCGAATGGCATTTCATAGTCATAGGAACCTGGCAGGAAATTGATAGACGGATAATTGCCAGTGATCGCTGCGACTTCGGAAATGTTCGTTTTGTTTTCGCTGTAGTTGTTAGGGAAATACAAACCTTCCTGAGTCAGATCGTAAAGATGCGGGGTCAACACCTCCGATATACCGAATGGTTGCCCGGACTCGATCATGATCGTGATGACATTCATTCCTTCCAGAAGACCGAAATAATCCGTCTGGTCCGCATAGACGATATTGCTGGGGGTTTCGTTATTATCACCGTCATCGGTCAGGTTGTATTCCCGCAGGATGATGTCTTCCGCTTCCTTGGCATAATAACCTAAGGTTCCGTATTTTTCCAGGGAAGCCCGTTTAAAAGTCGTGATGTTGCTTTGGCTTTTATATTCCGATACTGAAGGAATACCGCTCGCAAACAGGGTGATTGCACACATGTTGATGACAACGAACATGAAAACCGTCTTAAGATGGAAACGATCAACCTTTTGCGGATGTTTTTTGAAATAAATGACCAACAGAATGTTAATTGTCAAAAAAAGAAGACAAAGGATTACGGAGATTATTATGCTGGGGATGGAAAGAAATGCGAAATTGAAAACAGTAGCTGCCTCGTTGATCAATTGGAGTTGTTGCAGCGAAAAAAGATCGTAGTAGATATCGTACATTGTCACATTGATCATGAACAAGGCGATGACGATTCCGTATATGAAGGAATAAATTACCAAACTGACGACATTCGATCGGAAAAGAATGGCAATCGAACCGATGATCAAAGCCATTATTATGTCAATATATAGAAATTGTGAGAAAGTTGTGAAGCCTACCCAACGGAAAGTGATAGCTTCCGTTAAAAGAAAAAAGAATAAAAAGACAAGAAAGAGGCTTCCTTTTTCCCTGATGATTCTCGACATCCAGCATGCCCCCGTTTCATATTCTCATATTATAACATATTTGAAGCGCTAAATATTGGAAAAGGTTTTTGTTTTAATGAAAAAGGTTTCCTAAATAAGGAAACCTTCTTTGCATGTCAGGCTTTCAGTCGCATTTCAAGTTCCGATAACTGTTTTCCAAGTTCTTGCGGTAAGGTGTCGCCATAAAGTTTTTCGTAGTAATCGCGGATCGAAGCAGCTTCATTTGTCCAACTGTTTACATCGACATCCAACAGCTTTTTGAGGTTTTCATCTGATATATCCAAGCCTTCAAGATCCAAATCTTCCGGTCTTGGTACGTAACCGATCGGAGTTTTCTTGGCATCGGCTAGATTATCCCGACGGTTGAATATCCATTTGAGAACTCTGATGTTCTCGCCGTATCCGGGCCATAAAAACCGGCCTTCCGGATCTTTTCTGAACCAGTTTACATAATAGATACGCGGAAGTTTGTCCTTGTTGGCCAGTTTACCCATCTCAAGCCAATGATTTACATAATCGGCGATGTTGTAACCGATGAACGGCAACATGGCAAACGGGTCGCGTCTGACTTTTCCTATATCGTTGGAAATCGTCGCGGCCGTAATTTCGGAACCCATGATGGAACCAAGAAACACACCATGGTTGAAATCAAAACTTTCATGCACCAACGGAATGGTTGAAGGACGGCGCCCACCGAAAAGCATGGCGGAAACCGGGACTCCTTCCGGGTCTTCCCAGTTATTGGCGATTGATGGACAATTAGCCGCCGGAGCCGTGAAACGGCAGTTGGGATGTGCGGCCTTTCCCCCTGATTCAGGCGTCCAGTCGTTGCCATGCCAATCAATCAGGTGATCGGGAGCTTTTTTTGTCATTCCTTCCCACCAGACATCGCCGTCGTCTGTCAAGGCGACATTTGTGAATATGGTATCATTCTTGATGGATTCCATGGCATTGGGATTCGATTCCCAGGATGTTCCGGTGGCGACTCCGAAGAAACCGGCTTCGGGATTGACGGCATAGAATCCGCCGTCCTTGCCAAGTCTGATCCAAGCGATGTCGTCGCCGACTGTTTCGGCAACCCATCCCGGCAGGGTCGGTCTAATCATCGCCAGATTGGTTTTCCCGCAAGCGCTTGGGAATGCTCCCGTGATATATTTGGTTTCACCTTCAGGCGAAGTTAATTTCAGTATCAGCATGTGTTCCGCGAGCCAGTTTTCTTTACGGGCCTGGTTGGAAGCTATTCTAAGGGCAAAACATTTTTTACCGAGTAAGGCGTTGCCGCCATAGCCGCTGCCAAAGGACCAGATCATGTTGTCTTCCGGAAAATGGGATATGTATTTTTCTTCGATCGGGGCGCAAGGCCACAAGGGATCATTATTGCCTTCATTTAACGGATAGCCGATCGAATGCAGGCATTTGACGAACTCGGTGCCTTTGTCGATCATTTCCATGATTTTGTCGCCGGTCCTGGTCATGATATGCATGTTCAGGGTGACATAGGCGCTGTCGGTCAATTCGACTCCCAGTTTGGAAAACTTGGAACCAACGGGTCCCATCGAGAAGGGGATCACATACATAGTGCGGCCCTTCATCGAATTATGGTATTTTTCCCACATTGTCGGTTTGAGAATCTTGGGATCGATCCAATTGTTGGTAGGCCCGGCATCCTTTTCTTCGACTGACGATATGAACGTGCGTTGTTCTACGCGGGCGACATCGGACGGATCAGTCCGGAACAAAAGGCAATTTGGCCGTAATTTTTCATTGAGCCGAATCGCTTTTTTGTCATCGACCATGCTTTGGGCCAGTCGGTCATACTCGTCTTTGGTACCATGCCAAAGAACCACCTTGTCGGGGGAACACCAAGCGGTTATTTCCTCCAGCCATTTTTCAAGTTCGTTGTTTTTCATCTGCTTTCTCCTTGTCATTAAGAATCATTTGGTGCGATAACTTGTTTTATCGATCGTAAAATGATAATATAATTAATTGAAACGAGGTATAAAAATGGAAATAGAAAATAAAAGCATAGCTCTTCTGATCGACGCGGAGAACATTTCTCCCGCATATATCGAAATCATCATCGACGAGGCCAACAAATACGGCAAGATCAACTATCGCCGGGTATACGGGGACTGGACAACGACGCAGCTCAATACCTGGAAACAAAGAATCAGCGAATTCGGATTGACTCCGGTCCAGCAGTATTCCTATACATCGGGAAAAAACGCTTCCGACTTCACACTGATAATCGATGCCATGGACATTCTTTATTCCGGGAAAGTCAACAGTTTCTGCATTGTCTCGAGCGACAGCGATTTTACCAAACTGGTGACTAGGCTGAGGGAAGACGACATGTTCGTGTTCGGGATGGGCGAAAGCAAAACGCCGATTTCTCTTGTCAACTCTTGCGAGACGTTTTCCTATCTCGATAAGATGGTTGTGCCCGAACACCCGGAAATAACCCCTTGTACTGATAAGAAAGATGATGACAAGACATCAAAGAAGAAAACCAATGGAAAGTCCGAGAGTTCAATTCCGCCGTTATCCAAGATCAAGGCGGAACTCAAAAACATCATTAATGACAATATGGAAGATGACGGATGGGCTTATTGGAGCCTGATCGCCCAACTGTTCCAAAGAAAGTTTCCGGGATTTCATCCCCGCAACTACGGTAGTAACATGCGTCCGTTGAACTTCTTTGAAAAGATGGAAGAGTTCGAAGTCAAGAAGATCAACACGGTCATCCATATTCGCAACAAAGCCTAGATTCAAGCGGTCCTCTGGACCGCTTTTTTTATTGTTTGATCACCTTGTCGATATAATGGGAATTCATCAGGTGCAACAAACCCGGGTAATTGACGTCGAAGGCAATTATGTCTCCCGGTTTGTGGCTTCCTTCTGACAATCCGACAATCAAATGATCGCTGCTGCCGCCGATAATCGAAACCGATTTATCCTTGGGAGTCAGATTTTCTAGGATGACATCTTGTTTGCCGATCGCCAGAATAGCTCTTGTCATGGTTCCTTGGTCGGGGATATTGGGTTTTTCCCCAAATGAATTCATACCAATCACTCCGATCGGGTAACTCGGTTTTTGTTTGAGTTCGACGATTTCGGCTTCCAGAGTGAAAATGTCTTTATATAGGCCTTCGAGATAATTGCCATAAGCCGTTTCCCTGCCCATGTAGACGATTTCCCCGAAGCGGAGATTGTTGATGTCTTTCGGAACATTTCCGGATTCCAAAAGAACAAAAGAAGAAGAATTACCACCGGAAATAATATCGAGACTGATCGAGAATTGAGTCTCGATCTTGGTTTTTATATTGACGAGTTCCGTTAGATTTTCCACTGTCGGGATCACACCGCCATAACACGTAAGATTGGTTCCAATGCCTTTGAGATGAATGTTTTTTAAAGTAAGAATCTGTTTGACTGTTGGTAAGTAATCATCCATGAAGAAAATACCTTCCCGTAAGTCGCCAAGATCGAACATCAAGATGATATCATGGATCTTGTTCTGTCTTTGGGCCGCTTCGTTTAAAGCCTTGATAGTTTCAAGTTCGGAATTTAGCGACAGATTTGCATAACGGACCGTTTTTTCCGCCTGGCTTGGTGAAGGGATTCTTAACAAGCATTTTGGCTTGGATATATTTTGAAATCTTTCAAGGTTTTCCAGACGGGAATCGCCGATGTAATCGAATTCATTTTGGGCGAGTATCTCGACAATCGGAAGAAAACCGGCGAATACCTTTACAACCAGAATAGTCGATGATATTCCGTGTTTATGGCATAAAGACAATACCTTTTCGGTATTGCTTTTTAGTTTTTTCACATCGATTACAAGTTGTGGATACATGGTATCACCCGATTCCGAGACTTTTTTTAAGAAGCGTGGTGGCAGCGCTTGGATGCTTGTGAGACAATACTCCGCAAGCCGCCATGATATAGTCTTTGTCAATCAGAATTTTGGCATCCGGATTTGGCTTCATCATAGTGTCGCTGGCTTGAAGTAAAACAGTGGAGATGATATTTTTTCCGTCCAGTTTGGCAAGAACACCGCCGGTGCCGATAACATATTTTATGGCGGAAAGGTCCTTTCCCTCCGCCATGGTTGTTTTGCCGCTGGCGCCGTAAAGACTGATGTATTTTCCCGCATGTCTTTCTAAACCGTATTTCAGGGCTTCTTTGGCAAGCCGCATGACCATATCATAATGGGATTTTACGGGTATTGCGAGATAACCGGCGAGCATGGATTCAAGTTGGGATATGCTGATACCTAAATCACTGGCGAGTTTTTCTTTACCGATCATCTTGATGATGTTGTCATGATTTACGTATACTCCTAAATCGCCTTCAACCGTCCGTTTGGCAAACGGTTCCGGTCCAAGCATGATTTTTTCGTTTCTTTCGCTTCCATTGGTCACCGAATGGACATCGGTGGTGGCACCGCCGATGTCGAATGTGACTAGGTCGCCTATCTCGGCATACATGAGCAATGCCGCATCCATCACGGCTCCGGGAGTCGGAATGATGTTTTCACTGATCATTTCCCGGACTTTTTCCATTCCGGGCGCTTTGATGATGTGTTTTTCAAAGACTGATTGAATTATTTTTCTGGCTTCGTCTGTTTCCAGTTCGTCTATCCTTGGATATACGTTTTTTGTCAAAAACAGATAATCGCTTTGTCCTTCTTTTACAAATATGTTTGCGATAGTTTGTTGGTTTTGAATGTTTCCGGCATAGATGACGGGAATTGAAAGATGCAATCCGGCGATTATGGTTGCATTTGCGATAGCTGTGGCGGTTTCGCCGTAATCGACGCCTCCGGCGATCATGATGATGTTCAGATTGCTATTGGTGATATAGTTGATGTCTTCGTCCTTTAGCATGCCGGCGCTGACTAACTTCAGATTGGCTCCAGCGCCTAGAGCGGCTTCCCTTGCCGCTTTCACCGTCATGTCGTAGACTAGACCGTGAACGCTCATTTTAAGTCCTCCGGCAGCACTTGAACAGGCAAAAGTTTCCTTGGCTTCAAGTTCTAAAATACCAAGTTTTTGTTTCAAATCGATAATTGCATTGGTCAGTCCTAGGTTGACATCGCCTTCCAAAACCGTAGTCGGAGCGAATCCCTGACCTAAAAAAACCGGATTGCAGTCCAGCTTGTCAAAAGCGCTGATGACGGTCGTTGTGGATCCGATTTCGGCTACCAATGCGTCGATTTTCACTTTTTTATCAGTTCCTTATGTCTTTTTACGAGATAACTGGCCACATCTTGTCCTTTTGTTCCCCGGCTGAAACCTTGATCCATACCTTGTTTGATAGCCGTGTCCGGAACAACCTGGGTACCGCCTGCGATCATGATGATTTTGTCACGAACGCCTTTTTCAATGGCGTAATCATTGGCTTTTTTCATATTGCGATAATGGATGTCGTCATGAGAAATGATTGTCGACAGAAGAATTGCGTCGGCTTTTGTTTCGATGGCCGCATCCACCAGTTTGGCGATCGGAACGGAAGTTCCCAGATAAATGCACTTGATCCCGTATTTTTCGATGCCGCCATGCTTGATATCAATGATTTCCCGTAATCCGACGGAATGTTCGTCTTCGCCGACAGTTCCGGCGACGATCGTCAAAGGATGAAGAGAAACGTAATCACGGATTTCCTGATCGGTTAAAAGATCAGGCTTTTTCGGCAATGTCAGGGTCAAGAGATCAATATCGAAATTCACGGTTCCTTTGACTTGGATTCTGGTTGCCTCGGCCGGATGCAAGATTTCCGTGTGAATGACTTCGGCATCGGAAAGGTTCATCCTTTTGGCGATTTCGATGCCGGCGGCTTTGGCATAATCCGATCCGCAAGGTAATGTCAGATCAATTACTACAACACCGTCGCCAAGCCACTCTACTTCCGGCTTAATCATTGAGGAATCTCTGTATTTGGCGGTTTCCCCCATCCTTATATACACATTGTCCTCATTATCAAGTTCGTCTATATACTGGATTTTCTCTCGGTTCTCAAAAGTGGATCCGCCAATTAGTACGGCTGGATTGTCGTTTGATGACAAATTGTATTGACTTACGTTGTTGTATCCGAAATGAGACGGAACCGGGGCGAAATAATCTTTATCGCGCTCATATACGGTATCGGCACCAACACCGCCATTTAAATTTCGGCTGATGCCATCGCCGTTTCGTTCCGGATAGATGCCGGAATCAATGAAGAACCCCTTTTGGACAGCTTCGAAATAGCCGCCTTCAGCCAGTAGTTCTTCAAAGAATAATACGGCTCTTTCCTTGAGTTCGCGTACTTTTGCTGGTAAAATGCCGTCTTTTTTTATTTCCACCATCTCTTTGAGCCCGTCCATTCCGACAAGAGCTTGTTTGGCTGTATCGCAGGCTTCGACATTGAACATATGCCAGGGCACGTTGCGTCCTTCATCGGGAGTGATTGTTGACTGGATGTCTGCGCTTGTCAGTTTGGATATCATCATGTTGAGAACATGGGTGACAGTAGCTTCCCTTGTCGATGATTCCATGTATTTCGTATTCATCTGGGCGCGGAAACGATAACCTTCGAAAAAGTCTCTCAACGCCACTGCATAAGGAAGATTCACTTTGAGGTCCGGCGCAGGAACAGCGGTCGGAGGCACGGTTGAAAGAGCGATATTTTCTTTTTTCATTCCGGATTTAACGGAAAACAGACTGTTGATGGCATGCTGGACCATTAGTTCCGGCATAACTTTCCATGCCACCATGGCAGTGGCGTTGGCATTGTGGGCTCCGTCTATTTGTAACATATCGGCTCCGGCCATAATCTTTTTCGATTCGGCGGCGTCGACAAAAGACCGCACCATGTTGATGTTGCGGTATAAAACATTATATTGAGGATCCTGGTGGGCGCCGTTCACGCCTTCTTCCGCAAACATGACTGCGATATCCGGTCCGGCGACTCCTGATACATAAGAATGATAATTGATCGGCCGTCCGACTTCATCTTCGATCATGTCGAGCGCTTTTCTTTGCGCCCGGATTTGTTTGCGGGAGATCGGAACGCCACCGATACCCTGAGGAGTTCCTTCGATCAATCCGTCGAAATGAGATTGCCCCGCTGTCCGGATCACCATGATGTGGTCGGCTCCGTGCCACGCAGCCATCCGCATTCTGCGAATGTCATCCTCGAATCTTCCGGAGGCTATCTCAGTGGTGATTACCTGGATCGGTTGCGGGTCGATATTTCCAAAATATTTGGCAGCCGGTAATGGAACATAGTTTTTGAGCGATGCGGAAGTATCGCTGTATTTCTGGTTGTCGAAGATTTGACCGGGCACGGGCTTTCTCCATGTCCATCCGTGGCGACGGGGAGTGTATTTGTCAAGGTCTTTGAAAATTTCATCAAGCGATATCTTGTCGTTTGGTTTCATGACTTTTTTACCCCGAAACTTTCGCTGACTAATGACCACCCGGAGTCTTTCATCAATTCCAGGCCGGCGTCTCTGATACCGATGTTTTTGATTTGGGAATAGCGATAAACGACATGTCCGGCGCCTTTACCCATCAGTTGGTTTTGGATGGTTTTCTCGACTATGGCTTTAGCTTCGATACTGGAAAACCCCATGCGAAGAAGAACGGAACGTTCGATTGCCGGAGAAGTGTTTTTTTGTGCAAGATTGATCAAGGGATCAACAGCTTTTTCGGCCAATGTCCAAAAGTAATTTTTTAGTTCATCATCAGTAAGTTTTTTTAGATGAATACTCCTGGATTCATAATCGTCCGGTCTGATAGTTTTTTTGTCCATCTTCATTCCTCCATTCCGATACCGAGATTGGAAAGTGTGTTTTTGACGAATTCTTCCGTTGCCCTTGTTTCGTCTACCAAAAATTTTATATCGGATTTTGCGAGCGAATCATGTTTTTTGACGGCGTTATGGATAAAAGAATCACGCAGTTTGCCAAGATCGAGTTCATCCGTTCTGAGAAGACTAAGGTCCGAAGGTAAAACAATTGATTGACCGGGAATTTCCTCGGAAGGATTGCCAAAATAGATATCGATACCGTTTTGTCTCGCGAAATCTAATTGAGCCTGGTGATGTTTTCCGGCTCCCGTGTATTCCGTTTCCTGGACTACAATGACTTCGTTTTCATTGAATTCCTTTGATAGTGCAAAAGCGGCGGCCAGGGAAATATTGCCGGCTGGACCGCGTTCGATTCCTTCTAACGCAGTCAGAGTCTCGGTGATGAAAAACACTTCGCCTTGATTGACTGTCACATAGCGATCCATGTAACGGAGCGGTCTTGCGGCCGATCGGGGAACGTCGCTCCGATCCGGCAAAGTAACGAAAGGAATGCCGAATCCGGTATGTCCGGTGGTAAAACTCTTACGATTGAAATCGTGATCGCTTGCCATGTGCAATCCTTTTAGATTGACGCTGGCCGCTATCATCTGGACTTTTCTGTCCGTTGCCTTTAAAACGCCTCTGGCAGTTCCGGTAAGATTTCCGCCTCCGGCATTTGTGACGACAATAGCTGACGGTTCCATTCCGGTGAGAGACAGGGAATCCTGGATTATTTCATATCCCAGTGTCTCGATTCCCGCCACGCTGAAAGGAGAATAAAGAGAAGCGTTGAAATATCCGGTTTCTTCCAATAAACGCAAGAAAGTGTAGAAAAGTTCCGGACCGACCGATAATTGGACGACTTCCGCTCCGTAAGCTTCGCAGGCTCTCGCTTTTTCGATGATTTCCGGCTGGCCTATCCCACGCGAATCGAAACATTCTTGGACGATAATGCACTTAAGTCCGTATTTAGCGGCTTGGGAAGCAACGGCGGCGCCATAATTGCCGGAAGTCGCGGCAATGACTCCCTTGTAACCTATTTTCTTCGCGTGATAACAAGATATCGAAGCCCGTCTGGCTTTGAAACTGCCAGAATCGTTTAGCGATTCGTCTTTGACGAAAATCCGGGCCCCGTATCCTTTAGGAGCGACTTTTCTCGCCAACATCGTCATGTTTTTCAGTTCTTTGAGAGGGGTGTTACCAACACCGCTCGCCTTTTGAATTTTCATGATTTCTTCCAGATCATATCCAGAATCGGACAACAATCTTTCATAATCGAAACCGATTTTACCGTTTTCATATTTTGAATAATCGATTCCGACCGATTTTTTCATAATCTCGTTTTTACGTTCGATCAATGCTTGATAACTCATGTCATTCATCTTCGTCACTTCCAAACACGGCATGTTTGACCATGTCGTCTATTTTGAGAAGTTCGGGGACGAAATTACCGAAATTATGCAGATAAGCCGGATTGGCTTTTATTAGAGTGCCTTCTTCGATCCGTCCTGTGCGCGTTTTGACTTTGACAATGTCACCTATCATTGCATCCGCAAGCAAAAATCCCTTTACCCACATTTCCAAAGGGACTTTTTTGGTGTCATCCGGTAGATTAGCCGTTCTTTCTTCTGGTTTGAGAAGTATTTTGTGGATTTGGACCCAGGTATTTTTTTCTACCATGACGGTCACTTCGTTTCGATCAGCTTGCGGACATCTCCGACGATAGCTCTCGGGACGGGAAGATCGATCATGGTCTTTAGCCCGGGATTGGCATTCAAAACAATAGGAATCATGTTGACGCAGATGGCGATGGTTCCAAGCCCGCCCTCGACTTCCGGAGTGTTGGCAAGATTGATGGGAGGAAGTCCGGCGATCTTTATGTAATCTCCGGTTGTGACTCCGCCTTTTGCCGGTTCGATCTGCTGGGGATGGTCAAGTTGGATTTCCATTCCGTTTTCCAACTCTGCATTTGCTTTCATTGCCACGCCGCAGACATTGCCTTTGGCAGCGAAACCATAAGGAGATTTACGGTCGATGTTGGTGATTATCGGCGTCATTGACTGATTGAATTTTTTAATGCTAAGGCCGATGGCATCGGCGATCATCATCGCCGATTCCCTGAAACCGACATGGCCGGCGATTTCTCCGGTCGCCTGTTTTTTGGTGAATTCCTTAGGTGTAAGTCCGACTCCCTGTTCCTGCATAACCGTTTCGCCAAAGGGAGAAAGGCTGTTTACACGGCTTATTTTCATATCGAAGACGTCTGTCATCACGCCAGTCAGGGCGATGGCAAGCAAATCCATCATCATTCCGGGGTTGACGCCGGTACCGAGTACGGTAACGCCGGCTTTTTTGGCCGCTTTGTCTAACTCTTCCGCCAATTCCGGTTCATTTGCCTTTGGATAGGCCATTTCTTCAGCAGTGGAAATAACGTCACATCCGGCTTCGATTAGTTTGATCAGTTTCGGAAAGGCTTTTTTTGTAAAGGAATCGGTAGCCAGTAAGGCGATTTCCGGTTTTGTTTCAGATAAAAGAGCATCAATATCGTCTTTTACTACGACATCGTGGTCGTAAGGATTGGTTTCCTTCAAAAGCGGAAAAATGCTTTTTCCTACAACATTCGGGTTGCGGTCGCAAATGCCTACAATGTCGAAACCTTGTTTGCGGATGATCATTCTGGCCATTCCCGAGCCCATGGCTCCGAAGCCCCAGATCAGTACTTTTACAGGATCTTTTCTCATATATTTATACCTTCTTTCAATTATGAATAAGTGTGCCGGCCATGCCGTTAACGGCTTCAACGGCTTCGTCCAAAAAGGCGATCACGGCCGTTCTTCCTTGTCTTGCTTCGACAAACTTGATGGCTGCCTCTACCTTAGGAAGCATACTGCCTTTATGAAAGTGGCCTTCTTTGATATATTTTTTCAGTTGAACGACAGATACATTGTCGAGTGATAACTCGTTTTTTGTACCAAAATTGATTTTCACTTTATCGATTGCTGTTAATATTACCAACATGTCACAATCAAGAAGATCGGCCAATTTCGCACTGGCAAAGTCCTTGTCGATGACAGCAGCTACGCCTTGGTAACCTTCTTTATCGCGTATGACGGGAATTCCGCCGCCTCCAACCGTTATAACAACACAACCTTGATTGACCAAGGTTTTGATTGAATCGATTTCAACAATATCGATCGGCATGGGGCTGGGAACGACACGTCGGTATCCGCGATTAGCGTCTTCCTTCATCACGTATCCTTTGGCTTTTGCTAATTCAGATGCATCTTCCTTGGAATAAAAAGAACCGATCGGTTTTGTCGGATTGGAAAAAGCCGGATCTTCCTTAGATACTTCAACCTGTGTCACGAGCGTGACTACCGGATTTTCCATTTTGCCGATGGACAATTCTTTTTTCAAAGAGGTCTGAAGATGATAGCCGATATATCCCTGACTCATGGCTCCACATTCCGGAAAAGGCATGCTTGGTTGCTTTGGGTCTGTCAGCGAAGCGGTTTCGAAAGCGAGATTGATCATACCCACCTGGGGACCGTTTCCATGGGCTATTGTCACTTGATGTCCCGTTTTGATTAAACTTGCGAGCGGTTTGACGGCAGAAGCAGCTTTTTGTATTTGTTCTTCCGGGTTATTTCCCAGAGCATTACCGCCTAAAGCAATGACTATTTTCATTATAAATCCTCCGCCAAGGAAGCGTACATGATAGCCTTGATAGTGTGAAGCCGGTTTTCAGCTTCGTCAAATACCACAGACTGTGGTGATTCAAAAACCTCGTCTGTTACTTCCATACAATCAATGCCAAATTTTTCAAAAATATCTTTTCCAATAATTGTATCTGTATTGTGAAAAGCAGGCAAACAATGCATGAAAATGGCTTTTTTGGATGCTTTATCCATAATTATTTTAGTTACTCTATATGGCTTCATCACTTCTATGCGTTTTTGCCATTCCGTATCCGCTTCTCCCATTGATACCCATACATCTGTGTAGACCACATCTGCGTCATTGGCTCCTATTGCAGGACTTTCTGTGAGCGTGATCGAACCTCCGGAACGACCCGCTATTTCTTGACACTTTTTTACAAGATTCTGATCAGGCCAGAATGATTTCGGAGCCACGGCCCGGAAATGCATTCCCATAATGGCACACCCGATCATCAGTGAATTGCCCATATTGTATCTTGCATCGCCGAAATATGCCAAAGTCAATCCTTCAAGATGTCCGAATTTTTCGCGAATAGTCATAAGATCAGCTAAAACCTGGGTTGGATGGTATTCATTTGTCAAACCGTTCCAAACAGGAACACCGGCATAAGCAGACAAAGTATCGACGATTTTTTGCGAATATCCGCGGTATTCAATCCCGTCATACATTCTTCCGAGTACTCTGGCGGTATCTGCGATGCTTTCTTTTTTCCCCATCTGTGATCCTGTTGGTCCTAAATAAGTGGCACCCATGCCAAGATCTAAGGCGCCAACTTCGAAAGCACATCTAGTCCTTGTCGAATCTTTTTCGAATAATAATACGACATTTTTACCCTTTAATGGGGTGAAATCTTTATTATGGTGTTTTTTATCTTTCAAATCGGTGGCAATATCCAACAATTCGTAGATTTCTGCCTGTGTGTAATCAAGTAACGTTTTAAGACTCCTGCCTTTGAAATTATTGCTCATTTTAATCCCCCGATCGTATTTTTTGACAAAAAAAAGATTTCAAATCCGTTTCAATTATAACATTAAAGCGCTTACAAATAAACATGTAAAAATAGAACATGACAAAAATAATTATAATAATAATTATATTGGTTTGAACACCGATATAAGAAGAAATAATCGATCGCACAAAATCACATGCATCAAAAACTATGTAATCACCTTTATTATATTGCGCTTATTGCTCAAAATGTGGTAGAATATATATAGAAAAGAAGTTAAGAAATCTAGATGAGCTAATAGATTTGTGCTTACAAACCTTTTTTTAATCTTATTATTTAAGGTTATTCTATCCTTATATTATATATATAACCAAATTTTTAATTAAAAAAGCCGATTATGTGAAAACAAAAATAACGATTTATCTTACAAAAATAACGGATGATTTCTTTCTTTATATATTTTCCACATATCTTCATCACACAAGAAAAAAATTGTCATTTTGCATTGCGAATCATTTTCTTTCATTGGTCGCTTTTTTGCGCTCAAAATAGCGCATTAAAAGTCGCAAAAATCGCACAAAATAGGGCAAAACTGGCATATTTTGTCTGAAAAGAAAGCGTTATCACAGAAAAAGTTCAGATAAAGTTATTGACTTTACTACCCCTATCATATATAACTGTTGTATATTCGGCAAGAATAAAATTTTAACGAGGAGAGAAGGATAATGAAAAAAGTATTAAGTGTAATCGTTTCATTAATGCTTGTTGTAACATTGTTCGCTTGCGGCACAACAACCGCCGGAGAAGAAACAACAACTACAACAACAGAGCGTCAACCACAGCAACTCGTTGTTGGTGTTCCTGAAATGAATGGCGAATTCATGTCAGGTTTCGGTAACAGCTCATATGACAACTATGTTAGAAGCTTGATTTATGGCTATGCGACATACGCTGTCACACCTGCTGGCGAAATCGTCATCAATGACACAGTAGTTAGCAATCTCGCAACATCCACGGATGATGACGGAAATAAAACCTATACATTCACGATTTATGATGACTTGTATTGGTCCGATGGCGTACAGATTACTGCTGAAGATTTCGTGTTCTCTGTTCTGTTCACCGCATCAGCCGACTGGAGAGAAGTTGGCGGAGCTGACACAACCTCAGGCGAAGGCTTGCTTGGTTATTCTGCTTACAACGATCCAGAAGGATCAACATCGGAAGGCATTTACTTCGAAGGTGTCAAACTGATCGATGAATACACATTCTCATTGACAATCGACGCTGCCGAGCTTCCTTATTTCTATGAGACCGCTTATGTGTCTTATGGACCAATGCCAATGCATGAACTCGCAATGGGATCCTGCTACATCGATTCAGACGAAACTGGTTCGACATTGTATTATGGATTCTTGAAAATCGCGAACATCGTTGACGTAGACGGCTATCGTTACTATCCGACTGTAACAGCTGGACCATACAAATTTGTCAGCTTTGTTAACCAAGTCGTAACCCTTGAACTTGATCCTCTGTTCAAAGGCGACTATAAGGGCGACAATGCCACAATCGACAGCGTAATCATTAAGAGAGTCAACCAGACATTGGATGTTGACTTGGTCATTAGTGGTGAAATCGATTTGGTCACCGGCGTTATCGAAGGAAGCAAAATCGAAGCTGCTGAAGCTGCTGCAACTGCAGAAACAAATTACTACAACCGTAATGGATATGGCTTGCTTGCCATGACATGCGACTTTGGCCCAACTCAGGATGAAAAAGTCCGTCAGGCTATTGCTTATATCACCGACCGTCAATATGTTGTTGACCAGGTTCTCGGTGGATACGGCTCGATCGTTTACAGCGAATACGGATTGGCACAATGGATGTATCAGGATAGCGAAGAATGGGTAGAAGACAACCTCAATACCTATGACTTCAGCATCAGTGCAGCCAATGCTCTTCTTGATCAGACAGAATGGAAATATGAATCTGATGGTACAACTTTGTGGGATGCTACGAAAGCTACTTCCGACAATGCATACTACAGATACAACGCCTCTGGCGATCGTTTGGTAATTAAACATTTCGGTACTGAAAACAATACCGTTACCACATCACTCCGCGACAAATTCATGGTCAATATGCCTCTGATTGGTGCAGAATACACGATCACGATCGGCACATTCGACACACTTCTTGACCACTATTACTTTGGCTTCGATCTTGGAGAAGACAGAACTTACTGCTTGTTCAACCTTGCTACCAACTTTGGAACCACTTACGATCCATATTACAGCTGGCATTCAGACTTCCTTAACACCTGGATCAACAGCCAAGGAATGGACAATGAAGATCTCGACGCTCTGATTGTTGCTATGAGAGAAACCGAACCTGGAGACAATGAAACTTACCTCGGCTTGTGGAGACAATATCAGGCTTTGTGGAATGAACTTATTCCGAACGTTCCTCTGTATTCCAATCAGTATTATGATGTCTATGATTCTAACCTTCATGGAGTAGAAACAACACCGTTCTTCGATTGGACACAGGCTATCTACACGATGTACTTTGGTGACTGAGAATAACAATAGCCATACAGATTCTGAATAATTTGAAATTCTATTAACAAGAAAAGGGGAGAGTAGCTCTTGGTACTCTCCTTCCTTTTCGGAAAAGGAGAAAATAATGCTTAAATTCATGGGGCGGAGGCTGGTATCTCTTATCCCGGTCGTTCTCATAATCTCAGTCATGCTGTTTGTGATTATGAAATTGATGCCTGGTGACCCTATTAAGTATATGATTCCGCCCGGTGCAATCAGAGATCCTGATATTTATCAAACACTATATGATTCTTGGTATATCCGACTAGGTTATGATAAGCCCCTGTATATCCAATACTTTATTTGGATGGGAAATATGATAACGGGTAATTTCGGCTATTCAACCTATTGGATGACTGATGTTAAGGATGTTATCAGCAGACCTTTACTTAATTCGGTTCTGATTAACGTATTTTCAATAGTCATTGCTTTTGCAATTTCTATTCCTGTTGGAATTAAGACAGCTGTCAAAAAGGATTCTTTTTCTGACCATGGCTGGCAAGTTTTTTCATTGATTGGAATGTCAATGCCCACCTTTTTTATCGGATTGACTCTGATTTATATATTTTCTTTGCGTTTAGGTTGGTTCCCCTCCGGCGGTATGCCTTATGAATCACCCGGTACGCCAGAGTATTATGTATCTTATTTAAAATACCTATTCCTCCCCGTTGTTACTTTGACGATCGGAGCTTTAGCTGGGACAATTCGCTACGTGAGAGGCTCTGTATTAGAAGCCTTAAGCAAAGACTATATCAGAACAGCCAGATCAAAAGGCTTGTCGCAAAAAGTAGTCATTTATACACATGCCTTTAGAAATGCATTGATTCCTGTTGTCACGATCATGTCTTATTCCGTTGTCGGACTATTTTCAGGCTCAGCCATTACTGAGCAAATCTTCGTATGGAACGGCATCGGTACCGTCTTGATCAAAGCATTGAACAACAAAGACTACAATGTTGTCCTTATTTTGGATATGTTTTATGCTCTTCTGTCTCTTCTGGCCAACATTATCATGGATATCAGTTACGCGTTGGTTGACCCGCGCGTCAAGTTGGAGTAGAGGGGGATAAACGGATGAAAACATTGAAGAAAATATGGAAATCAATATGCGAAATGTTTAAACGCCTCTTTGTTCCAGAAAAGAATATCAAAAGTATTTTGGATGAAGAAGCATTGCAAAGCCCGGGCAGAGTGATTGCAAAGAAATTTTTTCACAACAGACTGGGCATAATAGGATTAGTTGGATTTATCCTGATGTTGATTTTCACATTCGGATTAGCCATCTTTTTCCCGCTGGATTTGTATCGCAGTAGCGCATTTCATACGAATCTCCCGCCAAACTACAGTTACCTGAGTTATCCGAAGGAATTGGAAAAAGAAGGAGTAGTATCAATCGACTCCGGCGTAGCCTTTTCCATCGGTTTGTCAGAAGAAGGGAACGTATTTGTTTGGGGATCCAATATTTATGATATTAAGGTAATCCCAGAAGCCGTTCAAAACGCCAACATCGTTCAGATATCGGCCGGTACGAGGCACTTGATGTGCATCGACGATCAAGGAAACGTATATTTGTGGGGTTATAATCATATGCAACAGGCCCAGATCGACGACAGGTATGCCGAGGCATTGCTTGCCGATCCGATTGTTAGCCTTGAAGGCGGATATGATCGTACAATTGCTATTACAGAATCCGGTGCTGTTTATGTATGGGGCGTCGGAACGAACATTGTCGGACAACCGATGAGACGATCTCCTTATATTTATACCGATACTTTGGGAAATCCAATCAAAGCCGTTCAAGCCGTTGCGAACAACAATAACTTGATTATTTTGCTTGAAGACGGAACCATAAGGATCGTCGGTACCGCTTCTGAAGTAAAAACCAGCGTTCCTGTGGAATTGACAGACGGATCTGTTTTCGTCACAAAAGTTGCCTTGACGGAAGAAAACTGTTTTGCCATAGATTCAGACGGCAACTTATATGACTGGGGAAGCACCAGCAGACAATTGATTGATGTAGTCAATCTTTCCGGAGAAATCGTACAATATGTTCCTGACGGAGCCAGAACAAATGTCAAGGACATTCAAGCCGGATATGAAAACATCGTGGTTTTAACCAATGACGGATATGTGTACACTTGGGGAAACAACGATCTCAACCAATTGAATTTACCTGATGACATTGACGGAAACGTTTCGGAAATATTCGTCAATGCTTACCAAAACTATTTAGTCACCGACGATGGTAATATTGAGACTTGGGGTCTTAAAGGCTTCTTGCTGGGAACAGATGAGTCCGGAAGAGACTTCGTGTTGCAACTGATCCATGGCGGTAAAATAACCATGACTGTCGGTGCCGTAGCTGTTATTATATCAGTTGTTATCGGTACTGTCATCGGAATGGTTTCTGGATTCTTCGGCGGATGGGTCGATAATATTCTGATGCGTTTCACGGAGATTGTTTCTTCCTTCCCGTTCCTGCCATTTGCCATCACCCTATCTTATTTGTTGCTTAATGCCACGGTTGACACGAGCGAAATAACCAGAATTCTAATGATAATGATTGTCCTTGGCGTTTTGTCATGGACAGGGTTGGCCAGGCTTATCCGAGGACAAATCCTGTCCGAAAGAGAAAGGGATTACGTTTTGGCTTCAAGAGCTTTGGGTATCAAAAAGAAACATATCATTTGGAGACATATTTTCCCTGCTGTTAACAGTTTGGTGCTTGTTAACTTGACATTGGGATATGCCGGATCGCTGCTTACCGAAGCAGGTCTATCGTTCTTGGGCTTTGGCGTTCAGAAGCCAAATCCTTCTTGGGGTAATATTTTGACAGTAGCCCAAGACCGCGAGGTGTTCGATACATATTGGTGGCGTTGGGTTTTGCCGGGATTATGCATTATCATTGCCGCCCTTAGCATCAACCTGGTCGGAGACGCTCTTAGAGATGCGATGGATCCGAAGAACAATGAAAGGTAGGTGCGAGATATGAGTTTATTGGAGATAAATAATCTACATACTTATTTCACAACCAAAAGAGGCTTGATAAAAGCCGTTGACGGTGTATCGCTAAAAGTCGACGAAGGAAAAACTCTCGGTATCGTTGGCGAATCTGGAAGCGGAAAAAGCGTCACAGTCATGAGCATTCTGAAACTTTTCGAATCAAACCAGAAAATCCATGAAGGAGAAATATGGTTTGAAGGAGAAAAAATCTCGGAATATGGCGAAGACGAAATCCGTAAAATCCGTGGTAACAAAATATCGGTTATTTTCCAGGAGCCGATGACCAGTTTGAATCCGGTCATGACAGTCGCAAGACAAATCGGCGAAGTTCTGATGTTGCACCAACACATGAACAAGGAACAAGCCCGCGAACGCACGATTCAGTTATTGGGATCAGTTGGGATTTCAAATCCCGAAAAGATTGCCGATACATATTCATTCCAGCTCTCAGGCGGCATGAGCCAGCGCGTCATGATTGCTATGGCTTTAGCCTGCCGCCCGAAATTATTGATTGCCGATGAACCTACTACCGCTTTGGACGTTACAATTCAGGCCCAGATTCTGCGCTTGATGAATGATTTGAAACGCGAGTTGGGAACATCAATCATATTTGTTACCCATGACCTAGGCGTCATCAATGAAATGGCTGATGATGTTGTCGTCATGTACTGCGGCCAAGTTGTAGAAAACGCACCTGCAAAGGTTATTTTCGGTATGACATCAAAATACATGCATCCTTACACAGAAGGACTCATGCGTTCGATACCGCGCTTAAGCGATGACAAAAACAGAAAACTGGATGTCATTCCTGGATCTGTTCCACATCCGCTGGATTTGCCGGTTGGTTGCAAGTTTTCACCAAGATGCAAGTATGCAACGGAAAAATGCCATAACCAGGAACCGGAGACCATCGAAGTGGAACCGGGACATGGCGTAAGGTGTTTTTACCCGGAAAGCGAGGTGCGAAGAAGTGGGAAACACAGCGAAGAATAGGGAGCCTTTGATTCAGGTAAAGGATCTGAAAAAATATTTCCCATTGAAGAAAAACACTTTCATGAACCGCAACCAAATATATATTCGTGCTGTCGAAGATATTAATCTGACCATCTACAAGGGAGAAACCTTTGGTTTGGTCGGTGAATCCGGCTGCGGGAAATCCACCTTGGGACGCACTATCCTGCAACTTTACGAGCCGACAAGCGGCAGCGTAACCTATTATGGCGATTTGGTCGGCGAAACATCGTTGAAATATGTCGAAACGATGGTTGACAAATTGCCGTACAATCAGCAAAAAGCCAAACATTACTTTTATCTTAGCAAGGAAGTCGACAGCAAGATTCCAGCTTTTGATGCGGAATTATTACAGATTGACAAACAGTTAAAATCTCCGCTTCAAGAACAGGAAAAAAAGAAACTGGAAAGCAAACAAGCAGATTTGGCACATAAGATTGCGCTTTTAAGGCAAAAGTCTTTTGACTACAAGAAACAGTCATCTCGCTATCTGAGAGAATCTTCCCATTTGGTTGGCAGTCTGATTTTGTGCCAAAACATTGAAGAGATCAAAGAACTTCTAAAGAAAACTGTGGAATTTGCCAAGCATTACCGCGATGTCATCGACGGACTAAACGGAAAATACGCCAGTTATTTCACTCCGGAAATCATTGCCACTTTCGAGAAGGTCAACAGCTTCCATGGTAAAAACCTGGTTGCGATCAACGATTATGCTATGAAACCGGAATTCCAAGCCAAACTGGATTGGTACAAGGAATCAGGAATCATTTTGAATAAACTCAGTTATGAAGATATGCGCATGCTGAGAAGGAAACTGCAGGTGATTTTCCAGGATCCATATTCATCTTTGGACTCCCGCATGACAATCGGCCAGATCATCGGCGAAGCCGTCGCGGAACACGGTCTTTACAAGAGAGGATCAAAAGAACTGGAAGATTATGTCCTCCAAACCATGGAAAAATGCGGCGTGGCGCATTATATGCTTCACCGTTATCCGCACCAATTTTCCGGCGGTCAGAGACAACGTGTTGGAATCGCCAGAGCTTTGGCCCTGGATCCCGAATTCATCGTTTGCGACGAAGCCGTCAGCGCCCTTGACGTTTCCATCCAATCCCAAATCATCAACTTGTTGGCGGAATTAAAAGAAAAAGAGAATCTTACTTATCTGTTTATTTCCCATGACTTAAGCGTCATCAAACATATCAGCGATCGTATCGGAGTCATGTATCTGGGAACCATGGTCGAACTCGGACCATCTGATGAAATCTATCAGAATCCGCTCCATCCATATACAAAAGCTTTGATGTCCGCTATTCCCACGACCGACGAGGTTCAGCCGGAAAGAATCATTCTAGAAGGTGACATTCCTTCGAATATCTTCCCACCATCCGGATGCAAGTTCAGAACAAGATGCCCGCTCGCTACCGAAAAATGCGCCCAGCTGGTTCCGGAATACAAAGAAGTTCTGCCCGGACATTTCGTCGCTTGCCATTATTATGAGAAGACAAAGGATATGAAGTAATATGCGTTATCGGGAAACTAAGGAAGAGAAGGAAAGAAAAAAAGCGCAGGCGCTTAAAAATCTTCAGGAAACGCCTCCGGAAAAAAATGATGTAAAAGCTATGATCATCGCTGCCTTCTTGGTGTTTTTCCCGGTTTTAATTCTGATCCTAGCAGTTGTTTTCGGAGTTTTGCTTCTGATTTTTACGTAAAAAGGATTAAAATAGTTATAAAAACAAGCGTCGCTTTGTGCGACGCTTTTCTTTATTCAGTTAATCAATATGGCTAAAAATGGATGTAAAAAGCGGATACTCTTTTATTTTGCGTTGGTTACTGATATAATTAAAACGCCATATATAAATTGAAAAGGGGATAAAATGAAAACAGACAGCTTGACACTTGAACAAAAGATTTTACGTAGAAACAAATGGAACTACAGTGTCGGTGGCATCGGCCGGGATATGATCTATCAACTCATAGCCACTTTTTTGATGACTTATGTGCAATATTCCGGTTTGGGATTGTCAACGGCGCAGTTTTCAGCCATCGGCATCATCTTGATATTCGGAAGGGTATGGGATGCCGTGAATGATCCGATCATGGGATCAATTGTTGAAAACACCCATACTAGATGGGGAAAATATCGTCCTTGGGTCCTTATCGGTGGTATACTGACAAGTATAATGATTCTGATCTTTTTCATCGTCAGACCGCATTTCTGGAATAACTGGGGATATGTGTTTTTCTTCGCCATGATGTATTTGCTTTGGGAAATGGCCTTTACACTTAATGACATTCCATATTGGTCAATTCTTCCCGCACTTTCAAGAACAAAAAAACAACGCGATCAAATTGCGACAATGGTAGTCGTATTTGCCGCAGTCGGCGCCATTATGGCAAATGCGATCATCCCGATGGTGACAGTCGGAAACATGGTCACTGGTTACCAAACAATTGCGATCACATTCGTTATCATTTTCCTGGCTTGTACCTGTTTAACGGTTTTCGGAGTCAAGGAACCGCAGGATGAGATGCAGGCGAGTCCGGAAAAAGTAACCATTAAGAAAATGTTCCAGGTCATCAAAAACAATGACCAGTTGCTATGGGCGTCACTGGCCTTGATGCTTTACAGCGTCGGATCCGGTTTATTGACCGCTCTTGGATACAATTTCTTCTATATCGAACTTGGATATAACGGATCAACGATCACGATATTCGTCGGTGTTCTTTTCATTGTTAATGTGCTTGTCCAAAGCACATATCCTTTGATGGCCAAAAAATTCTCGAGAAAACAGCTTTTGGGAACCGGCTTTATCGTTTTAACGGCAGGGTATCTGATGTTTCTCTTGATGGGATACTTACCGATTTTCCCGGTAAGCCTGATTTCGATGTGCATATTCGGCGCTCTTGTTTTCGGAGGACAAGCAATCTTCTATATGGTTATCATTCTCAATATGACGAATTCCATCGAATATAACGAGTACCGCTCCGGACAAAGGAATGAAGCTGTAGTCTTTTCGCTCCGTCCTTTTGTCGCCAAGTTTTCAAGCGCGCTTCAACAAGGCATTTATATTCTTGTCTTGGTCATGTCCGGAATATATGTGCTGAGCCAGAATGTCAGTACCTTGGAAGAAGTGAAAAACAGCTTTGACAACATAGTGGATGTCCAGGAACAGGAAACATTCATTTCTAACGTAGCCGCAAGGCAAACGATTCTTGACGAGTATGATCTCACTGCCGCCGAAGAAAGCAACATTTACGATGCGCTTCAGGAAGTGACTTTCGAACAGAACGAGGAAACCGGAATGTATTCGATGGTCATCAATACGGCAGCCGATTCCGTATTAAAGGATCAGACGACCGGAACAATGCGTTTGTTGCTAAGGATTTCCATTACGATTATCCCGATCATTCTAATTACAGGATCATTCTATATTCTGAGAAAAAAATATTTCATTGACGAAAAATATTACGAAATGATAAATAAAGAAATTGAGGAACGCAAGGAAAAAGAACAGACGCCACAGGAAAATCCGGCATAATTATTGACATATGTTCATATATATGCTATAATTCCCGTGTAATAAGGGAAGGTGATTTGGATGCCAAGACCGCATAAACCGCGTTGCATATGCAAAATGCCAGAGTTTCAGAAATACGGTCCGTTGGATCGTAACTCTGATAAATCGGAGACTATTGTTTTGAATCTAGATGAGTACGAAACGATTAGACTGCTTGATCAAGAAGGATTGGACCAGGAAGAAGCAGCAAAACTCATGAATGTTGCCAGAACCACGGTTCAACGTATTTATGATGAAGCGAGAAAGAAAATCGCCAATGCGCTCGTATCCGGACAAAATTTGGTCATCGAAGGCGGGCATTATGTATTTTGCGAAAAGGATTGCAATTCCTGTGTGAGACCGCGGCATTCAAACAACTCTAGTTGCAGACATATGAACGGAGGAGGAAAATCCAATGAAAGTGGCTTTGGCGGTAACCGATAATATGGTGACAGAGCATTTCGGTCACTGTGATTATTTCGTTGTCTATGAAATAGAGGACGGAAAAGCAAAAGGTTCGGAGATTATCAAGAATCCGCCGCATCAAAAAGGGTTCTTGCCCAACTTTCTTCACAAAAACGGCGTTAACTGTGTGATTGCCGGAAACATGGGAGAAATGGCAAAGAAAATCATGGATGGCTTCGGTATCCAGGTGATTATGGGGATAAACGGCGAAGTATCCGATGTGATTGCCAAATATTTGGCCGGCGAACTTGTATCGAGCGATATCATATGTCGCCAACACGAGCATCATCACGGTGAAGACGGAAATCACGGAAATCATGAATAAAAGAAAAGCATCCGAATAAGCCGGATGCTTTTTTTATTGTTTTAATGTAAAATTAATGGATGAAACTGATCTCGATCAAAACCGGGTTGTGATCGCTATACATGAAATCCTGATCGATTACCTGTATTGATTCGACCGTGATATTGGCTGATACGATAAATCCATCGATCGAATAATATTGATTGTTGTCATGGTTTTCCGAATCGTACGGTTGGTTCAACAACCGGCATGTCGGAGTAGAAATATCATTGACAAATGTAAAACCGTTATTGGTAAACCAAGTGTCGCTCATCGGATAAGCTTCCCAAAGGCCGGTCTCCTTGAGCGGATATAAGTAATCGTATGTTTCGGTTCCGTCAATGTTTTCAGTAATTGTGACTGCGTCCGGGAATGTTTGGTTGAAATCTCCGCCAACAAGCACATAGTTACCGGCTTCATATTCAGCTTCGACTATATTTTGCAATGCTTCCATTTCCTGGATTCTCATGGTGCCGTCATCATAAGCCGACAAATGAACATTGACGATTGTAAGATATTTGTCGGATCCCGATATTGGCAGATGTGATACAACGACACAACGTTTGAGATTCGCAAGACTCACGGGCCAGGAGAAACTTCCAGGTAACTGGTATCTTGTGGCGTCACTTGTATAAAATCGGCTGAAAGTGGCGATTCCGGAATCGACCGAACCCATCATTTGACCCATTTTGAAGGGGAACGGGACGAAAATGCATCGGTAGTTATATCCAAGCGATCCGGAATATGAAAGCAAGGTCGAATACTCGTCATATTGCATTGTGTTGTATGATCGATCCGAATCTGTGTCGACCTCCTGAAGCAGATAGATATCGGCTTCGGCGGCGGTTATGATACTTTTGATACCGGCGATATTGACTTCGACTTCCTCGATGGAATCCATGCGTCCTTTTACTCCACCGTCCATCACGAAGTCTTCGGTGGCGGATAAGGATGCGTATCCGGTATTGAACGTCATTATACTGACGGTTTCATCAATACCCACATAATTGGTGACGGAATTTTCCGGTTCGTTGTCGATGGCAAGAATTGTTATGTCATCGGGTCGATATTCGAAGATTTGCAGGGTAAGAATAAATCCGATTCCAAATACCAGTATCGCACATACCAGAATCAGAAAGATTTTTAAGACTTTTTTCACTAGACTCCCCCCATTCACTTACCCCTATTATATCCGAATAATATGCGAAAAGATATTCTTTTTTGGGTTTGGACCTATAAAATGTCCTTCATACAATGTATAATTATAATGAAATCACCTTAAATGAAGGGGGAAAATCAAATGATTTGGTTTTTGCTTGGCGTAGCCGTTGTTGTGGCCGGACTTTATATTTATTCCGAGTACCACAATAATCCGCTAATCGCGCTTTTTAGCAAAACGCTGGCAAGCTTTTGTTTTATTTTTCTGTTTGCCGTCGTAATCTATGAAAAGATGGTGTGGGTAGAATCCCCCCATTACCTTGGAGCTGATTTTATTGTTTTCCAACCGGCCGCAATTCTTTTCACTTTGGCTTTGATCGCCGGATTGATCGGAGACATATTGCTTGCTTTGAGACCGCTTCGTCCGCGAGAAGAAAATGAAAGCATCATTCTTTCGGGAACCATCGCTTTTGCATCCGGACATGTTTTTTACTATTTTGCTCTGTTACACTTGTCGGACTGGTCGGTTTATCCGTTTGTTTTCACCGCCATTATGACAACCGCAATTTTCTTTGTGGCCATAAAGGTTCTTAAATTCAATTTCGGCAAAGTGCTTTTTCCCACTATTGCCTATTCGTTCATGATTTTCCTAATGATCGGACAATCATTCGCCAATGCCGTTCAAAATAATTTCAATACTTTTTCCGTTATTATCATGATCGGGGCGATTCTGTTTGGTATTTCCGACCTGATTCTTTCGGAAATCTATTTTAAAAAAGATCATCCGAAAAGTTTTGTCGCTTTGAATCTGATGACATATTATTCTGCTCAGATTCTTCTCGCTCTGGCCTTCTTGTTCGCATAATCGGATATGGACACGAAGCAAAACACGATGATCCATGACTTCGAGATAAAAGAACTGGGTGGCAGGAATAAGAGAATCCGGGTTTTTTTGCCAGTAGATTACGATTATTCCGAAGAACGCTATCCGGTTCTTTATATGCATGACGGTCAGAATCTTGTCGATCCGGCCCCTTTTAGTGGTTATTCCTGGGATGTTTGCCAAACAGCGGAAAGACTTTTCAATAACAAACTGGCGAGAAGGATAATCATAGTGGGAATTGACAATGACCCGAAAATGCGGATCCTGGAATATTCTGACAGTTTGTCGCCATGGATGAGAAAACGCCTAGATAAGGAAATGCCGGAGGAAAAAAACGAACCGGAAGGAGATATTTATGCCGGCTTCGTGACAAAGATTGTCAAACCGTTTGTTGATTCGCATTACCGTACCCTTCCGGATCGTTTGAATACAGGTGTGGCAGGTAGTTCATGTGGAGGCAACATATCTTTATACATGCTGTGCCGTTATCCAGATGTGTACGGAAAAGCAGGGATATTTTCTCCCGCCATCCATGTCGTAGGCAAATCTCTTTTCCGTTTGTTGGAAAAAACCGATTTACCGCCAGATACCTGCATATATCATGATATGGGCGCAAAAGAGACGCCGTTTGCCGCATTTACGGTTTTGAGAGATACGAAAAAACTGCAAAAGTTATTGAAAAACAAGAAAATCCATGAAGACGGGCTAATTCATGTAATTGACAAAAAAGCTACTCATACTGAACTGTTTTGGCAATTCAGATTTCCAACTTTTTTAGCAGCTTTTTTCCCATTTTCCAAGTGAGATAGCATTTGCCTTTTCGCCCTCTGGGGTGTATAATACAAACCGGTATGTAAAGAGAGGTAGAAATATATGAAGTTGGTCTTTTTTGTCCTGAATGATGTCACCAAGTTGGACGAGTTTCTTCACAGTCTCAAGGAAAACGGCATCCATGGGGCTACCATTATCAGCAGTTCGGGAATGGCAAGAAAACTCATCGAAAACGATGATATGAAATTTATCGGTTCTCTGAAAGCCCTGTTTGACAATCCGCGTGTTGAATCGGAAGTAATCATGATGGTTGTCGAAGACGGACAGGTGGAAACCGTTTATCAGGTGATAAACGATTCCATCGGCGACCTCAGTCAACCCAACACAGGTATTGCTTTCACGGTTCCGATCGAAAATGTCAAAGGGTATAAGTGCTAGGTGATATGAAATTATGGATTTGACGATATTATTTTATGCGGGCATAATGATTGCGACCGGTCTTTTGTTCGGCAAATTGGCTAAAATAGCCCATTTGCCTAATGTGACCGGTTATTTGATCGGCGGTCTTTTGATCGGTCCGAGTCTATTGAATATAATAAAGGAATCCTATACCGAAAGCCTTGATTTGGTGTCGATGGTGGCTTTGGGATTCATCGCCTTTACCATCGGCGATGAATTCAAAGTATCTTATTTCAAGAAAGTCGGAGCCAAACCGATTATCATCGCCATCATGGAGGCTTCTTTCGGTGTCTTGTTTGTTTTTGCCGGTCTGATCTTGTATTTCGCCATCACCAAGCAACTTGACATCACCAGCATCCGTTTTTCCCTGATCCTGTCGGCTGTTGCGGCTGCGACCGATCCGGCGGCCACCCTGATGGTGGTGAAACAATATAAAGCAAAGGGGTCGCTTACCGACACCATTTTGGGCGTTGTCGCTCTCGATGATTCGGTGGCGGTAATGTTGTTCGGTATCTGCGTTGCCGTGGCAAATGCCATCGGACCGTCCACAGCCGGGGCTTCCCTGATCATTCAGATTTTGAATCCGCTCAAGGAAATTTTCTTTTCGTTAGGAATCGGAGCCGCCATGGGGTTCTTGCTTACATACGCATGTCTGTGGTTTACCGGACGCGGCAATCGCATCAGCCTGGTCGTGACCATGATCTTCGTGACGATCTATCTGGCGGATCTGGTGAACGGATCAACCATTTTGGCTTGTATGGCTCTCGGAGCAATATTTGCCAACTTCAGCAAGAAATACGACGAGGTCAACAATTTGGTGTATTTCATCACCCCGCCGATTTTCATCATGTTCTTCGTATTAAGCGGAGCCGAACTGAAATTGTCGGTGTTGCTTGTCGTCGGCGTGATCGGAATTGTCTATACTCTGATGCGGGTTTTTGGGAAGTTCTTTGGAGCCTGGTTCGGAGCCAGAATTTCCAAAGCAGAGCCTAAAATAGCCAATTATCTTGGCTTTGCCCTGTTGCCGCAGGCCGGGGTAGCCATCGGTCTCAGCTTGGTGGCCACGCAGATCTTGGATGCCGATATGGGTTCCCAGATCCGTGCCATAGTGCTGGCTGCCACTCTCGTATATGAACTATCCGGACCGGTTGTGACCAAAACAATATTAAGAAAAACCGGCGAGATAACAGTCAGGGGATAAATCAATTTTCCCGAAGAAGGAGAATGTCTTTTGGATCTGATCAAAATAGGAAAAATCGTCAATACCCGGGGCCTGAAAGGCGAACTCAAAGTGGTTGTCATGACTGACTTTGCGGAAAATCGTTTTGCTTTCGGAAAAACGCTTTTGATCCGTCAAGGAAAAGAAGATTTTTCAGTCAAGGTCGAAAGTAATCGCTTATTTAAAAACATGCTCTTATTGAAACTCGAAGGATATGACGACATAAACGACGTGGAGTCATTCAAGGGATCGGATATCTTTGTCGAAGACGAAGACGATCTAGCTCTCGGTGAGAACGAATTTCACGCTGACGACATTATAGGTCTTCTTGTCATGCAAAATGGAACTAAAAAAGGGAATGTCAAAGGAATCAGGGAATTGCCCCAGGGAGACTATCTTGAAATAACAGGAAGTGAAGGCAAGATATCTTTGGTTCCATTCAGGGATGAGTTTGTCATCAAAGTTGATTTGAATGCCAAGATAATCGAAATCGTCGACATGGAGGGGCTCTTATGAAAATCTCCGTCTTGACTTTGTTTCCCGATATATTTGGTTGTTTTCTTTCTGAATCCATCATCGGAAGAGCGCAAAAAGCCGGAATCGTCGATATCGAACTGATCAACTTCCGGGCTTTTTCCACCAACAAACATATGCAGGTTGACGACAGCCCTTACGGCGGCGGAGCCGGCATGGTGCTTTCTGTCGAACCGATATACCGGGCACTTGTCAATATTGACGGCTATGAGAAAGCATTGAAGATATTGCTGACACCGCAAGGAGAAACATACAATCAGACCAAAGCAATAGAACTGTCCAGTTACGAACATCTTATTCTCATATGCGGACATTACGAAGGATTTGATGAAAGAATCCGCGATCTTGTCGATATGGAAATATCGGTGGGAGATTATGTCCTGACCGGAGGAGAAGTGCCGGCGATGATTTTAATCGATAGCATCGTAAGACTTCTTCCGGGCGCTTTGGGAAAAGAAGAATCATACCGCGACGATTCGTTTTTCACCGGGTTACTGGAGTATCCGCAATATACGAGACCATACGACTTCATGGGCCAGTTTGTGCCGGAAGTCCTCGTAAGCGGAAACCACGCTGAAATCGAGAAATGGCGTCGCGAACAAGCCTTGAAGAGAACGCTTGAAAGACGGCCCGATCTCGTCAAAAAGCCAAACAAAAAAGATTGATTTACCAAGCGAGTTATGTTATAATGATTTTCGCTGTAAGAATGAGAATCACATGCTCTTAGTTCCGCTGGCAACAGGCCATGAACTTGGACAAGAGAAAAGGAGTTGGCCTATTATGTCGCAGCAGATCATCAACATGGTAACAAGCGAATTCATTCGCGATGACATCCCGTCGTTCCGTCCCGGAGACACTTTGAAAGTGTCGGTCAAAATCAAGGAAGGAAACCGTGAAAGAATCCAAGTCTTCGAAGGCCTATGCATCAAAAAGCAAGGCGGCGGAGTCAGCGAAACTTTCACAGTAAGGAAAATTTCCTACGGTATCGGTGTCGAACGTACATTCCCATTGCATTCGCCGGTTATCGACAAGATCGAGGTAGTTCGTCAGGGAAAAGTCAGGAGAGCGCATCTCGGCTATATCCGCGGACTTTCCGCCAAGGCGTCCAGAATCAAAGAAAAACGCTAAAAACCTCAGAAAAAAGCAGCCTACCGGTTGCTTTTTTTCGTATAAGGCTAACTTTATGAAAATTTTTACATTTTGTTTTAAAGCCATTGAAAGACGCTTTCATAAATGGTAAAATAAAAAAAGGAAAATAGCCAGAATCGGGGCGATAACATGAACAAAGCCACAATTTACAATGTTGCTTATGCGGCCAATGTGTCCTTGGCTACCGTATCAAGGACGCTGAACAATCCCCAAAAAGTAAAACCGGAGACCAGAGAAAGGGTTTTGCGCGTAATCAAAGAACTCGGATACAAGCCGAACGCTTTTGCCAAAGGACTTGCCAGCAAGAAGAGCACGACCGTCGGTGTGATCGTTCCCGACATGTCCAGGGCATCGGTTGCCGAGATGCTTAACGGCATCGCAGTCGAAGCGCGCAAATATAATTATTCCCTGCTTTTATATGTTCTCAAGGATGATAAAATCGAGGAACCGGAAGCTTTGCAGGAAGTGGTTGCCAGCCAGGTGGACGGAATTCTCTATTTGAACGATGAAATCAACGAGGAACAGTATTCTCTCCTGAATTCGATTCAGGACGATTACAAAGTTCCGATTGTTTTGGCTAATACCCTGTATCCGTATGACAACAAACTCGTCACTGTCTGTATCGATTATTTCAAAGCGTCATACGAACTGACGATGCGTCTCGTCAACGAAGGACGGAAAAACATCTACTTATTGACAACAGCCAGAAAATATATGGTTAACGACCTCAAAGAAGAAGGCTATCTGAAAGCAATCAAAGATGCCGGATTACAACCGAAAGTTGTGAGGACGAGCGGCGACATAACGATCAATACCGTGCATTTCGCCGAACTCTTCAAAAATCCCGCGACGTTGATTGACGGAGCCATCGCGGTCCGTGATTCGATCGCCGTTTCGTTTGTCAACTCGATCATCGAAAGAAAGAAGAGAGTTCCGGAAGACATTTCCGTTTATGGCTTCCAAAATACCAAATACGCTTCCCTGACCCGTCCCAAACTGTCATGTGTCGATATTCCGATTATCGATATCGGAGCCAAAGCCATGGCTTTGCTTAAAAAGGAAATCGACGGGGAGCCGGTTGAAGTCAAATTCAACGTATTGCCCCACAGCATCATGGAAAGACAAACAACCAAATATAACGAAGAATAAGCTTAGTAGGCATGAAACCGGCAGCTTCAGAGATTCGGTGGTTGGTGCGAACCGAAGGCAGGTCCATTCCGAAATACACTTATGAGTTTCTGTGTGAACAGACGGGTAATCCGTTATCTTACGAGCGCACCAATGGTGAATTAAGGTGGTACCGCGGTCTAATCGATCGTCCTTTGTAAAAAGGGCGATTTTTATTTTTTGATAGAAAATATTAATAGGTGAGGTTGTGAAAAAATGAGCTTATTTAGTGATTTGAAATGGCGGGATCTGGCTTATGATCAGACGGATCCGAATCTAGAAAAAATTCTCGACGAAAAAAAATTGACATTTTATATCGGAATCGACCCGACGGCAGACAGTTTGCATATCGGACATCTTTTGGCATGTCTCGTTGCCAAACGTCTGCAAAACCACGGACATCATCCGATCATTGTTTTGGGCGGTGGCACCGGATTGATCGGCGACCCGAGTTTCAAAAACCAGGAAAGGCAGTTGCTTTCCATCCAAACATCCTTGGATAACGCCGAAGGAATCAGAAAACAAATCATCAGGTTGCTACCTGACGCCCAGGTCGTAAACAATTACGACTGGATATCATCCCTGAATACGATCGAGTTTCTACGCGATATTGGTAAGAATTTCAACATATCGTACATGATTAACAAGGAATCGGTCAGATCGCGGATCGAAAACGGGCTTTCCTTCACGGAATTTGCCTATCAGATCATCCAAGCTTGGGATTTCGAGCATTTGTATGCTAGTTATGGCTGCAAGCTCCAGATCGGCGGGCAGGACCAGTGGGGCAACATCACATCCGGTCTCGAACTGATCAGAAAACTCCATGGAGCCGACAGCGAAGCTTATGGTTTCACTTTTCCGCTTGTCACGAAATCAGACGGAACAAAATTTGGCAAGACCGAATCCGGCACTTTATGGCTGGACAAAGAAAAGACATCTCCATACGAGTTTTACCAGTTCTGGATCAACACTGCCGACGACGATGCCATAAACTATCTGAAAAAATACACTTTCCTCTCCAAGGACGAGATAGAAAAAATCGAATTGTCTGTAAAAATGGAACCGGAAACGCGTATGGCCCAGAAAGAACTCGCCCGCCAGATCACAACACTCGTCCATGGCGAAAACGAGTGCCTCCGCGCAGAAAGGATCACTGATGCTCTGTTCACCGGTAAAATCCACACTCTGGACGCCGAGGAGATCGGCATCGGGTTCAAAAACCTGATAAAATACGAGACTGATAAAACGGAAACAATTGATGATGTTTTGGTTAACTGCCAATTGGCCTCTTCCAAGCGTCAGGCACGGGAACTTGTCACATCGGGAGCCATCACAATAAACGGTGAAAAAGTCACCGACACTTATTATATGGCAGATTCCAACCAAGCTATCGGAAAGATGTATACCGTTTTACGAAAAGGCAAGAAGACTTACGCCATCGTCAAACACTTATAAAAAAAGCGGAAACCTTCGGGGTTTCCGTTTTTAATCTTCGAAATATCTTTTCATGTATATGATCCTGATGGCATTGATTACGCAAAGCAAGGCCACGCCGACATCGGCGAAAAGCGAAAGCCACATCCACATGTATCCGACAGCGGATAAGATCAGGAAAGCGATTTTTACAACTAGGGAGAAAACAATATTCTCGATGGTGATAGTTCTGGTTTTGCGTCCGATCTTGATGGCTTTTTCCAACAATCTGATATCGTTGTCAATGATTATGACATCGGAAACTTCGATGGCGAGATCGCTTGCGGAACCCATCGATACCCCGATATCGGCGTTTTTCAATAACGGAGCGTCGTTGATTCCGTCTCCCACGTACATAGAGACCGAATTGGTGCGGATTTCGTTGAATTTATCCAACTTTTGGTCCGGTAACAGATCGGCGTAATATTCGATTCCGCCTAGTTTACTGGCGATTTCACCGGCAGATTCTTCATTGTCTCCCGTCAGCATCACCGTATCGAAGTGTTTTGTGAACTTGCGTACGGTATCGACGGAAGATTCCTTGAGCTCATCCTTGACGATGACATATCCGAGATATTTGCCATCGATTGCCAAAAAAGTCAGGGAGCCGACCGACATCACTTTATCGGTGACTGAGATGTTGTTATTGGTGAGAAATTTCTTAGACCCGGCAAGGATCACTTTCCCGTCCAAGATGCCTTTCATTCCGTATCCGGGAACTTCCTCGACACTTTGAACTTCGGATAGCGGCAACTTGTTGTATTTGACAATCGATAAGGCGATCGGATGAGTGGAATATTGTTCGATTGAGGCGATCTTCTGTAAAACATCGTCCGATGTGGCTTCCTGAACGAAGAAGTCGTCATAGGTCAGGGTTCCTGTCTTATCGAGGGCAATTGTCTGGACATCGGTGATTTTCTGCAAGAAGGCGGAGCCTTTGAACAGAATTCCGTTCTTGGCGGCCGTGCCGATGCCGGCGTAATACGAAAGCGGCACCGAAAGGACAAGCGAACAAGGACATGATATCACAAGGAAAATTGCGGCCCTGTATACATATCCGCCTTCCGTCATCAGGTTGGCATTGTCGAAGATAGCTCCGAACAGAATGAGAAGACCGGCCATACCGACGATTATCGGAGTGTATATTTTCGCGAATTTGGTTATGAACAGCTCGGTTTTTGACTTGTTTGTGGTTGAGTTTTCGATCAGATCGATGATTTTGGCCAAGGTGGAATCTTTGTATTCTTTGGTAGCTCGGACATGGATCACGTTGCCGACATTGATATTTCCGGAAAGAATTTTGCTGCCGACATCGACGCTGCGAAGTTTTGCTTCGCCGGTGAGTTCGCTGGTGTTAAGGCTGGTGGATCCCATGACAATGATTCCATCTACCGGAACCCGCTCGCCGTTTTTGATAACGATCGTGTCGCCAACTTTGATCTGGGAGGGATCTTTGATGACAATCGAATCGCCTATCAGAAGATTGGCATATTCGATTTTTAGATTGATAAGAGAAGCAATCTCACTTTTTGATCTTCTGACCGCTCGCGCTTGAAGATATTCTCCGATTGAATACAAAATGACGACGCCGATGCTTTCCTCGTGCTTTCCGATCAACATAGCCGCCAAAGTCGCAATGATCATCAACGTATTTTCATCAAAGAAATTGAAATTGCGGATGCTTTTGACTTGGGAATACAAAAGTCTCGAAATTAATAAAACATATCCGACCCAATACAAGGTTATTCTTAACCATCTGAGTTCCGCTTCGTTTCCCAAATACTCATGCAGATTGGTTCCGAATATTTTGTTCACATATTCGGGAATATGATAAAAGGAAAAGGTCAGCAAGATGATCAACATTCCGATCAATACCAAAATGTATTCTCGGATGAAATTGCTTTTCTTTTCCATTGGTTTTTGTTCGTAATAATATGTATCGATGTTATCTTCTAAAACATCAACAATTCCTTTAATTTCCTTTAACGCCACATCTTGGTCGTAATCATTCTTGAAATCGACGAGAAGGGTCTGATTGGCGTAGTTAAAACTCGCACTGTTGACATATGGCAACCTTGCAGTTCTTCTTTCAACCTTCGCAATGCAGTTCGAACAGGTCAAGTTTTTCATTATAATTTTACGTATCATCATCAGTACCTGCTATACTAAAATAATGGCCAGATTCTCACATTATTATGATATATTATATAATATATATACATTATACTTATAAATTGTGTTTTGTCAAACAAAACCTAAATAATAGATAATGAAAAGGTTTGACACTTTCTACTACTTTGAAAAAAATGAATGATGTGATACAATTATAAAGGATAATACAAGGATGTGAATACAATGGATTGGCTAAAGCAGGCAAAAAAATACGAAAAGGAATTTTTGGATGTAATAGTGCCTTTGTTACAGATTCCGACGGTCTTGGAGAAATACGATCCAGAAGACAAGGAATATCCTTTCGGAGAACCGATTCGCAAAGCTTTGGACTTTGTTCTGGCCAAAGGAAAAGAGTACGGTTTCAAAACCAAGGATATCGATCATTACGCCGGGTATATCGAACAAGGCGAGGGAGAAGAACAGATCGGGATCCTTGGCCATCTTGATGTTGTCCCGGCAGGCGGAAAGTGGACATATCCACCGTTTTCGGCGACTGTCAAAGACGGAAAGATCTATGCCCGTGGTTCGATGGATGACAAAGGTCCTTCGGTAGCCGCGCTGATTGCGATGAAAATGATCGATGACGCCAATATTCCTTTGAAAAAAAGAATCCGTCTGATTTTCGGATGTGACGAAGAATCGGGAATGCGTGGCGTAAAAAGATATATCGAAAAAGAAACCATGCCGGATATCGGATTTGCTCCAGACGCTGATTTTCCTTTGATCTATGGAGAAAAGGGAATCTTCAGTTTCGACATTCTTGGCTACGGCGACGACGATTTGCTTGAATCGATGCGTGCCGGAGAACGTTACAACATCGTTCCTGATGAATGCGTAGCAATTCTTAAAAAAGACCTTTCAACCGAATTTACCGCCTTCTTGCAATTGAAAGGATATCAAGGAGAGACAGACGGGAAAAAATATGTGATTTATGGGCAGAGCAGCCACGCTGCGTGGCCGCAACACGGAGTCAACGCCGTCTTTTTAATGACTGAATTTCTACGTGAACATACAAACCATCCATTGATCAGATTCATCGACAATTGTCTTTTGTTCGACCATACCGGTGAAAAACTGGGAATTGACTGTTATGACGAACTGATGAAGGAATTGACAATCAACACAGCGCTTGTCAGAATGGAAAACAACAATTTCTATGTCGGATGCAATATCCGTTATCCCCGCAATTATGATTTTGAGGCCGGAGTCGTGAAAATCACAGAAAAAGCGACGAAATACGGACTCAAATTCGAGACGGAAAGCAATTCCCCAAGCCATTTTGTTTCACCTGACGATCCGTTTGTGCAGACATTGTATAAAGCATACCAGAAATACACGAATGACTTCGTTTCCCCGATGATGACGATCGGCGGAGGAACTTATGCTAGGGTGTTGAAAAAAGCGGTCGCGTTTGGTGCCGCCTTCCCTGGCGATCCCGATCTTGCTCATCAGCCTGACGAATATCTGGAAATCGATAAATTGCTAGTTACCGCGGCAATTTACGCGGAAGCTATCGAAAAACTGGCAGGATTTGGCGAATAATGCGACTAAGGAAAGTCAAACATGCCGGCGAGACTATCAGAAACAATCCGAAATATGTGATTGCCTATCCGGAAAGCAAAAAGGGTTTATGGAACAAAACTTTCGGAAACAATAACCCGATATCCCTGGAAATAGGGTGCGGGAAGGGTCTTTTCCTGATGGAAATGGCCCGGAAAAATCCGGATGTCAGTTTGATCGGTATCGAAAAATTCGATTCCGTTTTAGTCAGGGCGTTAGAAAAACTCATCATCGATCCGCTTCCAAATCTTTTATTCGTATTGGCGGATGCGGTCGATGTCGATTTGTTTTTCGATTCGGATGAAATTAAACATATCTACATTAATTTTCCCGATCCCTGGCCAAAGACCAGAAAAGCCAAATACCGGTTGACAAACGAAGCGTTTCTACCGAAATATCGTCAGATACTCTCTGAAAACGGCAAAGTCTATTTGCGCACAGACAATTTTCCGATGTTCGAATACAGTATGATGAGCATCAACCGAAGCGATGATTTTTCCATAACCGATATCGCTCTGGGAAAAGGCATTGAATCGGACGGATACGTGGAAACAGAATTTGAAATCAAATATCGAAAGATGGGCTTACCAATCTTTTATCTTGAAGCAAGCGTCGAAAGGAGTCGGAAATGAAGCAATTCTACAAGGAACTTGTCAATCTTCCCGGCATTTCCGGGAATGAACGTTTCATCCGCAATTATCTGAAGGAAAAATACCAAGATGTGGCCGAAAACATCTATCAGGACAAACTGGGATCGATTTTCGGATCTGTCAACGAAACCAAGGACGGACCCACCGTCATGATAGCCGGTCATATGGATGAAGTCGGCGCGATGGTGGCATCCATCACCGACAAGGGATTCATCAAAATGATTCCGATCGGTTCGATCAATCCGCCAATCATGCTGAGCCAGAACATGAATATCATCATGGATGACGGTTCATCCGTTCCCGGCGTTGTCGGAGCCAAACCGCCGCACCTTTTACGGGACGACAAGAGCAAACAGGTGACCTCGTTCGACGATTTTCTTTTGGATATCGGCGCCGATTCGAAAGCGCATGCCGAAGAAATGGGCATCAAAGTCGGACAACAAATCGTATTTGAGAATATTTACCGTGAGACATTCGATAAGAAAAAAATCATCTCGAAAGCCTGGGACGACCGTTTCGGATCCGCGATGGCGCTTGACATAATGTCGTCGGTTGACAAAGAGAATATTCCTTGCCGGTTATATTGCGGCGCTAACGTGCAAGAAGAAGTTGGTCTTCGCGGAGCGAAGACATCATCTTACATGATCAAACCGGACTTTTTCATCGCCGTGGATTGTTCCCCATGTTCCGATACTTTCGAGGAAACGGAAACCGGAGGCAAGCTGGGAGGCGGATTTATGATCCGTTTCTACGATCCGCGCTGTATCATGCACCGTGGTGTGAGAATGTTCGTCGAAGAAACCGCCAAAGAAAACAATATTCCTTTCCAGTATTACAAATCACTGGGAGGAACCGACGCAGCCGAGGTACAATTGTCCCGCGACGGCGTGCTCGTTTGCACAATCGGCATGCCTTCGAGATATATCCATTCGTCTGCTTCAATGATTCATAAAGATGATTACGAAGCAGTGAAAAAAGTGATCATGGCCATGATAAAAAAACTTGATCACGGCATGATAGAACAAATAAAGAAAAACGTATAAAAATCAAATAAGCATGATTCTTATGAGACCGTCTAATGCGGCTTGGAAAGGATAATGAAAATGACAAACGAAAAAAGCAATAAAAGCAATCGCGAGAAAACCCGCGAACTTACCATGATGGCGATGTTCATCGCCATTATCGCCCTTCTCGGTCTGGTTCCGTCCGGCTGGGGGGCATCCACGATCGGATTCATCAAGATAGCTCCCGATTTGGAAGCGACGATCATTCATATTCCGGTATTGATCGGAGCCGCTTTATTCGGAAGAAAGATGGGATTCTGGCTCGGTACGGCCTTCGGCATTGTGTCGATGATCGCCGCTTTTATCTACAGCAGCCCGTTTTTCATCTATCCCTGGGTTTCGGTTCTTCCCCGGATAATATTCGGGTTGATAATCTTTGATGTGGTAAAATTCTTCCAGCGGTTCATCAAAAACCGTCATTTGGCCTATGGAATCAGTTTCTTAATTCTCACGCTCATCCACACCATATTGGTGCTTTCCATGTTTTGGACTTCATTCGCCCTCGTCAATCATTTCACGTTAAAAGAGGCGTTCATTCCCTATCTTGAAGCCCTTGTCTTATGGGGCATTCCGATTTCGGCTCCGGCCGAAGCGATTCTGGCCGGTCTGGTCGGCGCTTCTGTGACAACGAGGCTCAAAGAATCTCTAGTCAGAAACAAATCGTTACAGACCGAAGAAAAGGAATGATCCGGCAATGCTAGTACTGATTGACATCGGTAACTCGACGATTGCCATCGGTTTGTCTACCGACGGGAAAACGATAGTCAAGAAATTCCGGATCAGTACCGGGAAATCCCGGTCATCCGATGAATATGCGATCATTCTGGATGAATTGATTGAAAATGCCGATCAGGCGATAGTAGCGTCGGTTGTTCCGGAACTTAATGAAGTGTTTCGCGATTATTTTTCTTCCCGATTCGGATTCGAACCGATATTTCTGGCAAGCGGCGTCAAGACCGGAATCCGGATTTTCACCGATACCCCGAAAGAGGTCGGAGCCGACATAATCGCCGATTGCGTCGCCGCATCGCAAATTTACAGTCATACATGCCTGATTATCGACATGGGAACCGCCACAACGATGACTTATATCGAAAATTCCGGCATCAAGGGAGTGATCATCGCTCCGGGTCTTGCCACAAGCCTGAACGCCCTGATTTCCAAAGCTTCACTCTTACCGCATATCAATTTGGAGAAACCAAGCAAACTGCTGGGAACCAATTCTCCCGATTCGATCAAATCAGGTCTTATTTACGGCCATGCATCGATGGTCGACGGGCTTGTCGCAAGAGTTAGGAAACAAACTGGCAATCCGGATCTCGCGGTTGTTCTTACCGGCGGCAACGCCAAGATCATATATCCCGAATGCCAAGCGAAAATGACTTTGGACGAGGACTTGATTCTCAAAGGCTTATTGCTGGTGGCCGGAATGAATGCGACAAAATAGACCGAAAAACCGAAAAGCACATGCTCATGTGCTTTTTTGACCTCATTATGTTAAAATATTGGCAAAAGGCGGGGTGAACAATGAAAAAACTGTTGCTGATAGATGGAAACAACATTATGTTCAGATCGTATTACGCAACTGCCGCAACAGGCAATTTGATGCAAAACCAGGATGGAGTCTATACAAACGGAATCTATGGTTTTGTCCGCGCCTTCCAACAGATATTCAAAATGAATTTCACCCATGTCATGGTGGCGCTAGATGCCAAAGGAAAAACATTCCGACACGATCTTTTTCCGGAATACAAAGGAACCCGCAAGGAGACTCCGTCGGAACTGGTTATGCAATTTCCTCTGATGCGAGAATTTCTCAGCGCTGCCGGAATTCCTTATTTCGAGAAAGAAAAATACGAAGCCGATGACATAATCGGGTTTTCCGCTAAACATTTTGCGCCAGAATTCGATCAGATTTTACTAATAAGCAATGATCGTGACCTTATGCAATTGCTAGACGAAAAAGTCAGTCAATTGATCTCCAAAAAAGGATTCAGCGACTATGACGTTGTCACTTCTTCCGTAATGGAAGCAGAGATGGGAATCAGACCGGACCAAATGACGGATTACAAGGGTTTGGTCGGCGATCCGTCCGACAACATTCCCGGTGTTCCCGGTATCGGTCCGAAGACGGCCGCCAAACTGCTTGACGAATACAAAACGTTGGAAAACGTGTTGGCGAATGTCGGTTCTCTCAAAGGAAAGACGAAAGAGCAAATCGAGAACAATGCCGCACAAGCGGAATTCTCCAAACGTTTGGCGACAATCGTCACCGATTTCGCCAATGACATATCAATAGACAAACTTGAATACCACGGACCAAATGAGGAAATGCTTCAACGGTTTTACCAAAAGATGGGATTTCATTCCTTTTTGCGTAAACTAGATACAGCCAAACAAAAAGAGGATGTTTCCGGTTTCAAGGTTATTGGCCGTCCGGAGGAAATCGCTTCGATTCTTACTTCGCCGGTAGCACTCCATCTAGAAATCTTCGGTTCCAATTACCATATCGCGCAAAAACTGGGATTTGCCCTCGTTGGTGCCAAAGGATCCTATTACATTCCCTATTCTCTTTTGCCTTTATCCCCCGATTTGCAGAACTGGCTTATGGATAGCCATAAGGAAAAGTTTGTCTATGACTTGAAACAAACCAAAGTGGCATTGCTTTGGGACGGATATGATCTTGAAGGAGTTTCGTTCGATCTGATGCTTTCCGCATATCTTTTGAATCCCAATATGACAAAAGAAGGATTCCGGGAAGTCGTATCCAATTTCGATTATCTTGACGTGGCTTATGACGAAGAGGTCTATGGCAAGGGAGCGAGCTATGCCCTTCCCGAAGACAATGTCATCGCCAGACATTCCATTGACAAGGCCGCCGCAATCTTTGCCTTGCACGAAAAAATGCTTATCATGAACAAAGAATGCGGACAAGAGGAATTACTTAGCAATATAGAGATTCCGCTCGCAAGCATTCTTGCTGGCATGGAAAAAGAAGGAATCGCCGTCGATGAAAAAAAACTGGATGATTTCGGATTTCAGCTGAAACAAAGAATTGACGAACTAGAGACATCCATCTATGAACTTGCCGGTGAAAACTTCAATATCAACAGCCCCAAGCAGCTCGGAGTTATCTTGTTCGAGAAACTCGGGTTGCCGTATAGGAAAAAGAATAAAACCGGATATTCTACCGACATATCTGTTCTGAAGGAACTGAATGATTTTCATCCGATTATCGACCGGATCATTTCCTACCGGACACTTACCAAACTTTATTCCACATATTATGAAGGACTTAAGTCCGCTTTGCGTCTCAAAGAAGACGGCCGCATCCATACGATATACAAACAGGCATTGACCCAGACCGGAAGATTATCATCTGTCGAACCGAATCTGCAAAACATCCCGGTAAAAACCGATGAAGGGAAAGAACTACGCAAAGTCTTCATCGCCGATCCGGGTACAAAGCTTTTATCCTGCGACTATTCCCAGATCGAACTTCGGGTTTTGGCGGAAATGGCGGATGTCGAAGGTTTGAAAGAGGCGTTTAGGGAAAAAGAGGATGTCCATTCCCATACGGCCAAATTGATTTTCAAGAATTCCGAAGTATCGTCCGGGGAAAGAAGACAGGCCAAAGCTGTCAATTTCGGCATCATCTACGGCAAGACCGCCTGGGGTTTGTCGGAGGATTTGAAAATAAGTCCCAAACAGGCGGAAAAATTCATCGCCGATTATTTTGACAGTTTTCCGGAAATAAAAAGATTCATGGAACAAACAATCGAAGGAGCCGTGAAAAACGGATACGTGGAAACCTTGTTCCATCGCCGGCGCTACATTCCCGAAATCGCCTCCAACAATTATCAAACCCGCGAATTCGGAAAACGGATGGCAATGAACGCTCCGATCCAGGGAAGCGCGGCCGATATTCTGAAAATCGCCATGGTCAATATGGGCAAAGCCATCAAAGAACGGGATCTGAAAACTAAAATGCTTCTGCAGATCCACGACGAAGTCGTTTTTTCCGTTCCGGAAAAAGAAAAGGAAAAAGCTTTGGATCTCATTATCAGACTGATGGAACATTCAGTGGAGCTCTCGGTTCCGCTGGAAGTCGAAAGCAGTTTCGGAAATAATCTTTACGAGGTGAAATGATATGCCGGAATTGCCGGAAGTGGAAACGATCAAGGAAACCCTGAAAAGACAGATACTAGGGAAAACGATCGCTTCTGTCGAAACAAGATACGATAAAATAATCAAACATCTTTCATCGGATGAATTTGCCAGCAAGCTGACGGGACAAAGCTTTCGCAATATCCGGCGCAAGGGAAAATACCTGTTTTTCGACTTGGATGACTATACCCTAGTCACTCATCTTCGGATGGAAGGTAAATTCTTTCTTAAACCGGAGTCGTCGCCTATCGAAAAACATGAACATATCATCTTTCATTTCACCGACAAGACGACCATGCGTTATGATGATATGCGCAAGTTCGGTACTATGCAACTGGTGGGGTTTGGTCGGGAAATCATGGCTGACGGAGTGGAAAAGCTTGGATTGGAACCTTTTGCAGAAGCTTTCACTTCCGCATATCTGAGAGAAAAACTGCATAATTCGAAAACACCGATCAAAAGCGCGCTTCTGGACCAAACGGTTGTTTCCGGACTTGGTAATATCTATGTTGACGAAGTTTTGTTCCGATCTCGGATTTATCCGAAAAGGCCGGCCGGAAACCTGTCTATGCGAGAAATGGACGCGATCGTTTGCAACTGTCGAACTGTTTTGGACAAAGCAATCGAACTGGGCGGATCAACGATCAGAAGTTATGTTTCCAGTCTTGGCGTCACCGGAAGATTTCAAAATGAATTGATGGTTCATACTAGAGAAGGCGAACCGTGCCACATATGCAAAACGACAATTGAAAAAACGAAAGTAGGCGGGAGAGGCACTTATTTTTGCCCGCATTGCCAAATGGCTGAACAAGTGCCCATGGAAGTAATCGGACTCACGGGCGGAATCGCTTCCGGCAAATCCCTGATATCGGGATGGTTCAAGGAAGAAGGCATCCCGATCATTGATGCCGATTTTGTCTACAAACGGCTGACAAAACCGCATGAAGTATTGTATAATGAAATAGTCGGGAACATGCCTGATGTTTCTTTGTGCCCGGATGAATCGATCGATTGGCAGAAACTCGCGCATAAAATTTACTCCGATGATTCGGTAAGACAAAAATTGAATGCTTTGTCTCATCCGGTGGTCATTGAGGAAATTCTCAAAGAACTGGATGCTTACGACGAAAAAGGCGAGCCTTTGGTTGTCGTCAGCGCTCCTCTTTTATACGAATCCGGTTTCGAACGTGTCTGCGATGTGGTCATCGTTGTCGATGCCTTGGAATCCGTCAGGATCGAAAGACTGATGGAAAGGGATCATATCGATAAGGATTATGCTTTAAGCAAGATAGGTTCCCAAATGTCCTCAGAAAATAGAAAAGGAAAGGCCGACTATGTGATCGACAATTCCGGATCCATCGACAAAACCAAGCGGGATTTCCAAGCAATTCTCCAATCAATAATGAGGAAGTGAGATGGGATTTATGAGTTTTTTCTCTTCAACGTGCGAAACACGTGAACTGCATATCGATAGCGGATTGAGAACACGCTATTACCGTAACAGTTTCAAGCAATGTCTGGCGGTAATCGAAGAATATTCCGGCGATGCCGGGACGGAAATCGTCAACGTCAATCAGGCTCACGGGGAAATTCATATGGTGGGAAGCGGATACGATTCGATCATAACCATCACCCAGTTGACTCCGCTTGAAACGGGGATCGATATCAAAATCAATTTCTTCACTTCCATGGGCTTCAACCGTCCCAAGAAAAAAGTCATGGAAATGTATGCCTATTTCGATCATAAACTCAATTTCAAGGGCGTTTCATTGCATCCCTGAGGAGGTTTCCTTTGGACGGAATCAGAAGAAGCGACAGTTTCACCGTCTTTTCCAAAAGCCATCTTTGTGCAACCGATGTCCAAATCATCTCGTTGCTTTACCAACCGATCATCGGAACCGGTGCTTTTGCGCTTTACTTTACTTTGTTAGGCCTTGTTGATCATCAAACCCTCGTTTCGTCCGATTATCTCCAAGGCGATCTCGAATCGTTGCTTGACACCAGGCTTGACATCATCGAGAACGATCGTTTCCGGTTAGAAGCGATCGGACTGATGGAAACATATTACAGCGACGATCATTTTATGTATGAAATAAAACCTCCGTTGTCGGCGGAAAGTTTCATCAACGACGGGATTCTCGGCCAGTATCTGATCGCTTCCATCACCAAGGACAGATTCAAAAAAATCCTGAATTCGTTCAAACTCAAACCGCCAGCACTGAAGAAATACACTCGCATGACCAAAGCGTTCGACGAAGTATTTCGACCGATCGGAGTGACAGAAAGTCTTCCGGAGTCGGATCTGCTTGGCAATAACAAAGGCAAATCGATCCATACGAACCACACAACCTTCGATTGGCGTTTTTTCATCGAAAGTCTCACGGATGATACCGACTGGGAAAACAAGATCCAGGACCAAATCAAGGAAAAAATACTCAATCTTCATTATGTATATGGCTTGGATGAGTTGACGATGCGATCCGTATTGTTAAAATCCATCGATGAAAACGAGCAAATCAATGTGAATAAAATGGCCGTAAACGCCAGAGAAGAATACAAGCAAATGGCATCATCCATACCGGAAGGAGCCAAAGAAATCGAGAAACCGGAAGAAAGGAATCTTCCTTCCGATCCCGTCGAATATTTCACCGTCGTATCTCCACGTCAGCTTTTGGCCGAAATGAGCGGAGGAAAATTCTCCGCAGCTGATCTAAGAATTGTCGAAAGAATTCTGGAAGAGACTGGCATCGACAGAGGTGTTCTTAATGTCTTGTTGGCATATGTTGCCAAGATCAAGGACGGCTCGCTTCCCGGGTATGAATATTTCGAGAAAGTGGCGCTGGACTGGAAAAAGAACCAGGTTACGGATGTCAAAACCGCCATTGCCTATGTTCAGCATATCAGTTCCAGATACCAACAAGCCAAGGAATCCATTGGCAATAGAAAACAACGGACCAAACCGGCCGACGATATCAAAATCGATTGGCTTGACGAATACATCCAATCAATAAAATGAAGGAGTGAGTGGCGCGATGAAAAAGATAAATCAATATCTGGGCGCCTATTCCCAGGACGTCCAGCCGGACGAAACCATCGAGCAACTCCTGGAAGATCCGATCATCCGGGCTTTTGTGCTGAAACACGACTTAAAACACGAAACCATCGTTGGCGGTATCAACGAGTTGCTTTCTTACCGCGACATGAAAAACATCTGCAACCAATGTCAAGGCATCTACGAGTGCAAGCTATCGACCATCGGAATGACACCGATTTTGCGCTATTACGCCAATGAAATCACACTTGAGTACACCAAGTGTCGTTTCAACAATTTCGATGAAAGCAAGAACAAGATCGACATGATGTACTTACCGAAAAAAGTTTTGAACGCCGACATCACAGATTTCGATTTTATCGGTTCAGAGCGTAAGGAAGTTCATAACTACATCATGAAATTTCTGAACGAATATTCACCCGAGAATCCCATGAAGGGCTTGTATCTAACGGGAGCTTTCGGTACAGGCAAAACCTATATTCTCGCCGTTATTGCCAACGAGCTCGCCAAAAAGGGATACCGAAGCATTTTTGCATATTATCCCGACCTTGTGAGGGAACTCAAATCGGCGATCTCGAATGGCGATTTGGAAGAAAAAATCGAAAATTTAAAAAAAATTCCGGTTCTGTTTCTAGACGATATCGGCGGCGAAAACCAGACTTCGTTCGTTAGGGACGAAATTCTCGGTCCGATTCTCCAACACCGGGTGTTGGATCAATTGCCCACGTTCTTTTCCTCGAACATGAAAATGAAGGTCCTGATGGCTGCCATGCAGATCCAGGAGAACGACATCGAGAAGACTAAGGCATTCCGGATCTTCGAAAGGATCAGAGAATTGGCGGTTGAATTCGAATTATCGGAAAAACCCAGCGCAAGAACTTGACAAATGGTAAAATTGCATTATAATTGGTTATAAGAAAAAGGCCCTGAAAGGGACACGATCGATTCCATATCCGCCTGAAGAGAGGATGGATTGGTGAAAACCATCCGACGGACAGAACCGGTTACCACCCTCGAGCCGGATCCATGAAAGGATCCCGTACCAGGCGTTAACGGATCGAGTGCCGGCATTTTGCCGGAACAAAGGTGGTACCGCGATCAATGTCGTCCTTTAGATAAGGGACGACTTTTTTATTTATAAAGGAGGAATTATCATGATTAAAATCAAATTGCCAGACAAAAAAGAATTGGAATTTCCAGCCAAAGTGAACGGGTTCGAGATCGCCGAAGCGATTTCGCCATCACTCAAGAAACAAAGCATCGCCATCAAAGTGGATGGCGAACAAATCGATCTTGCAAGATCGATTGAAAAAGATGCTTCTATCGAACTCATCACAACTGCCAATCCTCTGGCCTTGGATATATTGCGTCACTCGGCAGCCCATTTACTTGCGGAGGCGGTGAGGCAGATATATCCCGAAGCCCACTTCGGAGTGGGCCCGGCGATCGAGGAAGGTTTTTATTACGACATCGATTTGGGAGACGTCGTTTTGAGTGAATCGGATTTGCCGGCGATCGAGGAGAAAATGAAAAAACTAGCTTCTCTCGATCAGAAGATGGTCAGACGTGAAGTCGATAAAGCGGGAGCTTTGAAACTTTTCGCCAAAGATCCGTACAAAGTCGAACTGATCAACGACTTGCCGGAAGAAGAACAGATTACGGTCTATACCCAGGATCTCTTCACCGATCTTTGCCGGGGACCGCATGTCCCCAGTACCAAATGGCTGAAAAATGTCAAGTTGCTGAGCTTAGCCGGGGCTTATTGGCGCGGAGACTCCAAAAACAAACAACTTACCAGAATATACGGTACCGCGTTTTTCACCGACAAGGAGCTTCGGGATCATTTGGAACTTCTGGAAGAAAGAAAAAAACGCGATCACCGGAAACTTGGCCGCGAACTTGATCTTTTCATGATCAGCGAGTATGGTCCCGGATTTCCGTTCTGGCTTCCAAACGGCATGATCGTAAGACGCGAACTCGAAGATTTCTGGTATAAAGTTCATCTCCGGGAAGGATATAAACTCATCCAGACTCCAATCATGCTAAGCAAGGAATTATGGGAGATATCCGGACACTGGGCAAATTACCGCGAGAACATGTATGTTTCAAAAATCGACGAACAGGAATTTGTCATCAAGCCGATGAATTGCCCCGGAGGAATGCTCGTTTACAAACGCGATATTCATTCCTATAAGGATTTTCCCTTGAAAGTCGGCGAATTGGGTTTGGTCCATCGTCATGAGGCTAGCGGTGCTTTGGCTGGGCTTTTCCGGGTTAGGAATTTCACCCAGGACGACGCCCATATCTTTATGACCGAAGACCAGATCGTTCATGAAATCCAGGAACTTGTAAGGCTTTACGATTATATGTACAAAATCTTCAAACTGGATTATTCGATCGAGCTTTCGACTCGCCCGGAAGACAAATACATCGGTGAAATCGCAACCTGGGACAGAGCGGAAAAAGCTTTGGCCGACGCCCTTGATTCCAAGGGAATCCCATACAAAGTCAATCCGGGTGACGGCGCATTCTACGGTCCGAAACTGGATTTCAAGCTTCGTGATTCCATGAATCGTATCTGGCAATGCGGCACCATTCAGCTTGACATGAATCTGCCGGAACGCTTTGATCTCACCTATATCGATCAAAACGGAGAGAAAAAGCGCCCCGTCATGCTTCACCGGGCGTTGTTCGGTTCGATCGAGCGTTTTATCGGCATTCTAATCGAACACTATGCCGGTGCTTTTCCGACCTGGCTGGCCCCCGTACAGGTCAAGATCATTCCGGTAAATCTCAATTTCCATCTGGAAAAGGCGAACGAACTCGCCGTTATGATGCAAAATGCCGGCATCAGGGTAGAAACCGATCTGCGCGACGAAAAGCTTGGATACAAGATCCGGGAAGCGCAGACGAAGAAAATCCCCTATCAGCTGGTAATCGGCGACAAGGAAGTGTCAAGCGACGAAGTCACATATCGCAAATACGGCTCACAGGATCAGGTGACAATCGGAGTCGACGAGTTCATTTCCCTGATAAAAGAAGATATCGAAAAGAAATAGGTTGGATTTCCAACCTATTTTTTCTTGCTTTTCAGATGTTCGATCACGGCATTGTCCGGATCGATAAAGATCGTTTTTTGGTTTGTATAAGTCACGAAAGACCCGATGGTTCCCGGAACCTTTTTCAAATGTTTGACTCTTGTATAATCGACGGGAACCGATGAAGAATTTCTGGCTTCCGAAAACAATGCGGCGAGATTGGCGGCAGTCCTGATCTGGGGTTCCTTCAGTTCGGATTCGCTTCTCGCTATGACATGGGCGCCGTGACTGTTTTTGACATGGAACCACCATTCGTTTGGTCTTGCTACGCGGTTTGTGATGTAATCGTTCTGGATATTGTTTTTTCCAACCAGAATTTCCATTCCCTCATTGTCCGTATAGGTTTCGTAATTCGGGGTTTTCTTTCTTGTTTTGCCTGTTTTTTGACGTAACATTCCCCTAGTGGCCAACTCCTGGCGAATTTCTTCCAGGTCGATCAATGAAGCGGTCTCGATTTGATCGTCAAGTTGTCGGAAGTATTCCAATTCTTCCTTGGCGATAGTGATCTGTTCTTCAATATAGGCGACAGAATTTTTCAGTTTTCGGTATTTCTTGAAATATTGATTGGCGTTTTTGACGGCAGATGACAAAGGATCCAATTCGATATTGATATTCCGGTCAAGCTCGTAAGAGAAGCATTCGTGACTGGAAGATGCCTTGGCAATTTCATTCTGGCACTGCAATATCAAATCACCTTTGATGCGGTAGATGTCCGCTTCATCGGCTTTCGCAAGATCTTGGGACAATTTTTCCAGTTTGTTGGCCAACTTGTCGGTTTCTCTTTTCACGAATTGAATCAGATATTTCGACATTTGGCGGTTTCTTTCTTCTCTTCCCAGATCGTTGAAATATGCGTCTAAAAGGAGGGATAGAGAAGGAAAAAAAGTTTTCTGTCCAATATCGAAAATATCGAAATAATAATATTCCCGTTTTCCGGATTTTTCCATCATGACCGGATTGATCGGCAGTTTTTGCACATCGTCAAGCAATGTCAAACCGGAAACGCCCGGCTTTGACATCTCTCTTAACAGATATTCGGCAAATACCGGTGAAATGCCGCGGATATTGTCAACGAGATATCGTCTGTTAAGCTGTCCGGCATAACTGAAAATAGCAGTTACTCCTTCCTTGTCAGATGTTTTTGTCTTGCCATCGAAAGGCGGAAGATATATTGCTCCCTTCTCGATCGTTCTTCCGACTTCGTCGAATGGGCTGATATGTTTGAATGCATCGATGATGATGTCATTTTTTTCCGTGATAACGATATTGGCATAACGCCCGAGAATTTCCATGTACATGCCATAATCCTCGATGTCGCCGAGTTCGTCGTGGTTTTCCACCAAGATTTTGATGATCCGGTCGCCTTCGAGCGATTTGATGCTCGTGATGATTCCGCCTTCAAGATACTTGCGGAGAAGCATACAAAAACCGCCGGGATTTTCCGGCCTGTCGTAACGCATGGCGGACAGGTGGATCCTGGTCAGGGAAGTCGATACGGAAACATAAAGTTGTTTGGTCTCTCCCGGCGTTCTTACAATGAACAGAAAATCTGTTTTGCTCAGTTGGTAGATTTTCTGGATTCTACCGCCCGCAAGATTGTTGTCGAGTTCAATGCATAGCCTTTCGATGAACTTGCCGTCCATACTCATTTGAATCACCGTTTACATTATATCATATCGTGGTAAAACGAAAAAAAATTTTACTATTTTCGGGATTTGTGGTATTATATTGCATAATGAATACGTTCAAGGGGGGATATAGGCTGTGAAGCTTAACGAACGCGGCTTATTGGTTGTCATGAGCGGCCCTTCCGGTGTCGGAAAGGGTACTATCCGCAAGGCCCTGTTTCAAATCCCCGATAACAATTTCTGTTATTCCGTATCCATGACTACCCGCAAACCGCGGGAGGGCGAAAGGGACGGAATCGATTATTTCTTCGTTTCTCGCGAAGAATTCGAACAACATATCAAAAACGGGGAAATGCTCGAGTATGCCGAATTCGTCGGCGAATACTACGGGACTCCGAGATCGTTTATCGAGAAGAAATTATCCGAAGGCAAGGAAGTCATCATGGAAATCGAAGTCCAAGGCGCCCTGCAAGTTCGGGAAAAGATGCCGGAGGCCGTATTTATTTTCATTGTACCGCCGTCTAAACAAGCCTTATATGACCGTCTGATCAAACGCGGCACCGAAGCCAATGATGTCATACAGAAACGGATAGTCAAAGCGGAACGTGAATTCATACTGGCCTACAAGTATGATTACATCGTCGTCAACGACGATGTCGAAAACGCCGCCGACCGGATCTACGCCATCATCAGGGCCGAGCATGCCAAGACGGAAAGATCGATTTACAAATATAACAAACTCATGGAGGGAAAGATAAATGTCCAATAGAAACAAGGAAGGATTGCGTTATCCGTCAATCGACGATCTCTTGGAAGTCGTTGACTCGAAATACAAACTGGCATATATCGCGGCGAAACGGGCAAAAATCATCAAGGAAGACGATTATTCGTCTGTCGAAAACAAATGCGTTAAGCCTGTGGGGCAGGCGCTTGAGGAAATCCTCGCCGGGAAAGTCAAAGCCGAATTCTGAACAGCCGAAAGGCTGTTTTTATTTGTGTTTTTGCCTCACTTAACGCTTTTCATGTGATATAATAGAATATGAAATCTGGAATCGGAGATGATACTTTTGAACGACGGAATGAAAAAACTTCTTGATCGTCTTGGCATCCATGACGATATCATCCTGGAGTACGGAACAATCGAGAAAATGGAAGTCGACACCGTTCAAAACAGCTGGTTTTTTTCTTTATTTTTCGATCGTCCGGTTCCGATTGTCAGATATCGGAATTTTATTGATCATCTGAAAAAACTACCGCAGGAAGTTGACAGTCTGAAGTCGGTTGAATATCAGACTGTTTTTGGCATGACTTCCGACCAGGATTTGCTCGATTATTATGATTTCGTCATTGATGTATTAACAGAAGAAGACAAAAGAATTTTGCCGCTCAAAGACTATCCGACCGACATTGTCGACGGAATGATCAAGATCATGGTTCCCCAGGGAGCCAAATCAGCGAGTATGTTCCGCAAAGATATCGAGGCCGAACTCGAACACAACGGGTTTGCGACGACAGTGGCGATATCGATAGACCAGAATTGCAAAACGATCAGCGAAGAGATCGAGAAAGCCAACCGTTCGTTTGTCATATCAAGCCAGACATCGGCCAATTCATCAACGGTTGTATACAGGGAACTATACGACAACAGACCGGTAGACACTGATTTCATGTCGTTTGAGAAGGTCCCCCATGATGAAATCGGTTTGGAGGAATACAAAGCCAAAAACGGGGCCAAAGCCAATTTCAATCTGGCCGGAGTGGTTGTTTCGATTGAAGTGAGGGAAATGCGCAGCAATTCCCAGGCCAATATCATCATCACCGACGGCACCGATTCGCTTTTAGTAAAGAAGAGATTGTCTTCATCCGACGAGAAGGATTTCTGCCAAACCCTGGAAGAAGGCATGGGTTTGCGCGTATCCGGCTATGCTTCGTTTGACACCTATTACAACGAAGTCTTTGTTAATGCCATTTCCATGGCTAAATCAGACCGGGTGCTGCCGAAAACAGGAAGAATGGACGACTGTGCCGAAAAGCGGGTTGAATTGCACGTCCACACAAAGATGTCTTCCCTGGACGGCGTCAATTCGATTGACGAATATGCCGAACGGGCCAAGGCCTGGGGAATGAGCGCCTTAGCCGTCACCGATCACGGATCGGTCCAAGCTTATCCTGATTTTGCCAAACTGACCCACGATAAGAATCTCAAACCGCTTTACGGTTTGGAACTGGTTTTTGTCAACGACGAGACAGTGGCGATTGCCAAAGGGGAATCTGCCAAAATGCTGGGCGATGCGACCTATGTGGTTTTCGATATCGAAACCACCGGATTGTCCGTGCTTTATGATTCGATCATCGAAATATCCGGCGTCAAGATCAAAAGTGGAACAAACATCGGCGAATTTCATTCGTTCGTCAATCCCAATAAACCGATCAGTTCTTTCACCCAGAATCTCACCGGGATCACAAATCAAATGGTCAAGGATGCTCCGGGAGTGGAAAAGGTCTTGCGTGATTTCTATGAATTCACAAAGGATTCCGTTCTGGTTGCCCATAACGCTGATTTCGACTTGGGGCATATTTATCATGGTTATCGCGAAAATGGCATATTTGCCGGGATTCAGCCTTCGATAGACACCTTAACGCTTGCCAAGGTTGTTTACCCGGATCGGGGTAGATACTCGCTGGATTCGCTTTGCCGTTTCCTTAAAGTGACACTGGACGAACATCACCGTGCCGCATCGGATGCCAAAGCAACCGCCGAGATTTTCCTGCATATGTTGAAAAAGATCAGAAAAGACGGCATCAACCGTTTTCAGGACATCAACCTGATCATAGATCACAAGGAAGTATACAAATATCCATATCCGAAGCATATCAACCTGCTTGTCAAAAAACAGGAAGGGCTCAAAAATCTCTATAAGATTCTATCAATGGCTCTGACCGATTTTTATGACCGGGATGGCAAGGTCGTCAAAACAGTTCTCGACAAATACCGTCGAGGTCTTTTGGTTTCTTCCGGATGCCGCAACTCGGATTTTTTCGAAATCGCCATGGTCAAGACAAGGGAAGAATTGAAAGAAGCCGCGTCCTATTATGATTTTCTGGAAGTCCAACCGCCGTCATCATTCGGTTATTTGGTCGATCAGATACCCGAATGGCAGACGATGATCCAGGATGTCATCCGCCGGATCGTCGAAGTGGGAAAAGAACTTGACATACCCGTATGCGCAACCGGCGATGTCCATCATCTCGACCCGGAAGATTTGAAGAGTCGGGAAATATTGATCAACTCTCCGATGGTGGGAGGCGGGCACCACTATCTGTATAACGAAAAAACCAAACCGTCCCAACACTTGATGACGACATCGGAAATGTTGGACGAATTCCGCTTCTTGGGCGACGATGTCGCTTGCGAGATTGTCATTACCAATCCGAACATGATAGCCGATTCGATCGATTGGATCCAGATATTCCCGAACGAGTTGTTCGCCCCGTCGGACGAATTTTTGGCAGAACAGGGAGTGCCTTCCATAAAATCCAAAGTGGAGACGATGGTACGAGAACGTGCGGAAAACATGTATGGAAGTCCATTGCCTTCTTTGGTGAAGACCAGACTCGACAAGGAACTGAAAAGCATCATCGACAACCAGTTCTCCACCATTTACTACATATCGCACCTGTTAGTAAAAAAATCGCTTGATGACGGCTATTTGGTTGGCTCACGCGGATCCGTCGGATCCAGTTTTGTCGCCATGTTGATGGACATAACCGAAGTCAACCCCTTGCCGCCGCATTACCGTTGTCCCAAATGCCATTTTTCCGCTTTCAAGAAAAACGACGAGCAGGAACGTGAATTCGGATCAACCGATTTTGAAACCAAGATCAACCGGTTGTTCGACCGCGCCGAATGCGGGTGGGATCTGCCGGATCAATTTTGTCCGGTATGCGGAACCAAACTGATTAAGGACGGTCATGACATTCCCTTCGAGACCTTCCTCGGATTCAAAGGAGACAAGATTCCGGACATCGATCTGAACTTTTCCGGAGACTATCAAAGCAAAGTGCATGAATACATCCGTAAACTTTTCGGATACAATTATGCCTACAGAGCCGGTACGATCGGCACATGCGGATCGAAAACGGCTTTTGCGATGGTCAGGGATTATGTGGAAAAACAAAACGAACTCAGGGAAAAAGCAGGAGAACCTGCTTTGATCGTTAGACGTGCCGAAATGGAAAGACTGGCAAAAAAGATCGAAGGATCCAAGCGTACCAGCGGCCAGCATCCCGGCGGTATCGTCGTTGTTCCCAACAATAAGGAAATTTACGATGTCACCCCGATCCAATATCCCGGCGACTCAACTGATACTACCTGGAAAACAACGCACTTCGACTATCATTCGTTTGAAAGCAACCTATTCAAACTCGATGTTCTGGGCCATGATGATCCGACAATGATAAAATATCTGATGGATCTTGTCAAGAAAGATCCACTCGATTTTCCGTTTTCTGATCCCAAAGACATTCCGGTTGATGATACGGAAGTCTACAGACTGCTTGCCGGAACCGAAGCCATCGGATTGCGTCCGGAAGACATCAACAGTGATGTGGCGTCATTCGGAATTCCGGAATTCGGAACCAACTTCGTACGCGGGATGCTGAGAGATTCGCGCCCGAAAACATTTGCCGAACTGGTCAAAATATCCGGACTATCGCACGGAACCGATGTATGGAATTCCAACGTTCAGGATTTGATATCCGGCAAGATAAAGGAATTCGGACGAGTTGATTTCAAGAAAGTGTTCGGTTGCCGCGACGACATCATGACCGATTTGATTGATTACGGCATGCAACCGACACAGGCGTTTGAAATAATGGAATTCGTCCGCAAAGGTAAAACGCATGTAAATCCCGAAAAATGGGGATATTACACTGATTTAATGCGACAGTCAGATGTGCCTGAATGGTTCATCTGGTCATGCAACAAGATCAAATACCTGTTTCCGAAGGCTCACGCGACGGCTTATGTTTTGATGGCAATGAGAATCGCTTGGTTCAAAAAATACCGACCGATATATTTCTATGCGGCATATTTTTCCAAACGGGCGCCTTTCTTCGATGTCGATGCCTTCTATCAGGGCGAAGAGGGAATAAAGAGACGGATGGCTTCCATCACCAACGATTCCTCGGATCGTGACAAGAACCTGGAAACCGTTTTAGAAGTGGCTTTGGAAATGGTCATGCGCGGATTCAGGTTCAATCCGATTGACATCAACCGCTCACAGGCCACGGAATTCGTGATCGACGAAGATCAGAAATCATTGCTGTTGCCACTTATCGTCGTGGATTCTCTCGGTTTGGCAGCCGCCAATTCGGTTGTCGAAGCCAGGGAGAAAAAGCCGTTCATTTCGAAACAAGACATCCGTACACGAACCAAGCTGTCTAAGACCATTTTCGACCGGCTTGAAGACTTGGGGGTTTTTGAAGGAATGATTGAAGAAGACCAAATCTCGCTTTTTGATTTGGATATGGGAAAATAAATTGCATTTATCATATAAATCCCACAAAAAAGCGTTATAATATCTACATTAACAATGATTCAGGAGGTATTGCAATGCCACTCTTAAGAAGCTCAAATCCGGTTATCCGTACCGTGCGTGCCAACACTTACGTTAGCGATCGCCCGGTCACATATTCCAATGTGGCGATGAAGACGGTATTTCTCATCGGTATTTTGGGTGTAAGCGCCTATTTAACAATATTGTATATGGCTCAGATTGGAATCGGTATCCTGATCGGCGCCATATTACTTGGTTTTATAAGCGTGATTATCGGGACGCGTTCAGTCACCCTTTCCCCGATTTTTTCTGTGATATACGCAATCTGCGAAGGAGTTTTTCTCGGTTATATATCGGCTATATACGCGTATTTGGCCGAAGGCATCATTCCTACGGCTCTTATGACGACCGGAATCGTTTTTGTCATTATGCTGCTGTTCTATTCTACTGGCATTATCAAAGTTACGCAGAAATTCGCATCGGTAATGGTGGTGGCTCTCATTTCAGTAATCATCATGGCTTTTCTATCCATAATTCTGCCGTTCACAATGACATCTACGATTTATTATCTGGTTTGCGGCGTGTCAGCTTTGCTTTCCGCTTTGTTCCTGCTCTTGGACTTTGAAAGCATCAAGAATTGCGTTGATCAGGGAACCGATGCCAAAATGGGCTGGATTCTCTCACTCGGATTGCTTGTTACCGTAGTTTGGATCTATGTGGAAATTTTGCGTTTGCTACTGATATTCGGAAGAAGAAATTAGTCTTGTTATTCATACCTTGTTTATGATATAATCAAAACAAGAAATCTTATCGCGATGAAGGGGAACAAGTACCCGAAACCAAAGACAAGCAAGAGAGGACGCGGATGGTGAAAGCGTCTCTTGTCAAGACCGGGAAATTCATCTCCCAAGTGAGACCAATCATCTCCGCCGCCAGCGTTATCTGGCATTGAGTGCCGGGACGGTTACCCGGAACAAAGGTGGTACCACGGTTTGTAAAATCGCCCTTTTTTTCGGGCGATTTTTTTATTTTGTCTTATCAAGGGGAGGATACAATGGAAATCAAAGAGCAACTGGCCAAGATCGTGGCTGAAGCGAAATCGGCGGCCGAAGGAATCAAAACTCCTGCCGAACTTGGCGACCTCAAAGCTGCTTTTCTCGGCAAGAAAAGCGAGTTCAATACAATGATGCAACAAATGAAGGATCTGACACCGGAAGAACGTCCGGCTTTTGGTGGCATAATCAATGCCGCAAAAAGCGAAGTGACGGCTTTTTTTGATAGTGCCAAGGAGAGGCTTGATAAAGAAGCAGTCGATGCCAAACTCAAACAAGAGACCATTGACATCAGCCTGCCCGGCCGCCAAATGTACGTGGGAGCCAAACATCTGATCAGCCAGGTTATCGAAGAAATCGAGGATCTTTTTGTCGGCATGGGATATACGGTCGAAGAAGGACCGGAAATCGAATCGGACAAATACAACTTCGAAATGCTCAATTTTCCGAAAATGCATCCCGCCCGCGATATGCAGGATTCATTCTACATTTCCGAAGACAATCTTCTGAGAACGCATACTTCGCCCGTCCAGATCAGGACCATGCTCAAGGCCGGGGGAAACAAACCGATCAAAGTCATATGTCCGGGGAAGACATACCGCAAAGACGATGACGATATGACACATTCGCATCAATTTGCTCAGATCGAGGCTTTGGTCGTCGACGAGAACACCTCGCTTGCTGACCTCAAAGGAACTCTTCTGGTACTTGCGAGAAAGATGTTCGGCGAAGAAAGAGAAATCCGTTTACGCCCGTCTTTCTTCCCATTCACCGAACCGAGCGTGGAAGTTGATGTCTCCTGCCATAAATGCGGCGGCGCCGGATGTTCGATGTGCAAAGGCACCGGATGGATCGAAATCCTTGGGGCCGGCATGGTAAACAACAATGTCTTGGAAGCTTGCGGATATGATTCTTCCCGTTACCAGGGATTTGCTTTCGGAATGGGCGTGGAACGAGTCGCGATCCTGAAATACGGAATCGACGACATCAGGGCTTTCTATACCAACGACCTGCGGTTCAACCGCCAGTTTCGGTAGAGGGGTGATAAAATGCTGTTGTCAATGAATTGGTTGAAAGACTATATAAATATCGATATTGATAAGGACGAACTGGTCAGAAAACTTAATCTGATGTCCGCCGAAGTCGAAGGACTCGAAAAAATGGTCGAAGCCACCAACCTGGCGATCGGCTTCGTGGAAACCTGTGTTATGCATCCGGATTCCGATCATCTGCATGTCTGCGTGGTTGATACCGGAAACGAAAAATTAGATATTATCTGCGGGGCTCCCAATGTTGAAGCCGGTCAGAAAGTGATAGTCGCTTTGCCGGGAGCCAACCTTCCCGGAGGCCTGAAAATTAAGAAGGCAAAAATCAGGGGTATCGAATCCAACGGAATGATCTGTTCTTTGTCGGAGCTGGGAATCGATCACAAATATCATCAGGAGGACGGAATCCATGTCCTGTCCTCGGATGCGCCGCTGGGCGGCGATCCTTTGGCATGGTTAAGCCTTGACGACTATATTCTCAATTTGGATCTTACCCCCAACCGGGCCGATCTCTTGTCCCATTTGGGAGTTGCCTATGAACTTGGGGCCGTTCTAAATGAATCTGTCAATGTGTCAAATCCGGATCCCGAAGAGGATCAGGAGAAGAATCCGGTTTGCGTGTTTACGGAGACTTCCGATTGCGAATCATATTATGCAAGGGTGATCAAGGATGTCAAGGTCGGATTGAGCCCCAGATGGATGCAATCTCGTCTCATAGCATGCGGCATCCGTCCCATAAACAATGTCGTGGATATCACCAACTATGTAATGCTGGAATACGGACAACCGCTCCATGCTTTTGACTACGATAAACTGGTAAGCGGACAGATCTTGGTCAGAAATGCCAAAGAAGGCGAATTGATCGTCACCTTGGACGGCAAGAAAAGAGAACTTGATCCCGCGGATGTCGTCATCACCGATGGCAATGTTCCGATCGCCCTGGCCGGAGTCATGGGCGGTTTGGAAACCGAGATTGACGACAATACCACAACGATTCTTCTTGAGTCGGCGACGTTTTCACCTTATGCGGTGAGAAAAACATCCAAGCGTCTCGCTCTCCAGAGCGAATCGTCCAACCGTTTCGAACGGGGCTTGGACCCAGCTCGTACCAGATTGGCCGCTAATCGTGCCGCTGAACTGTTCAGGGAATATTGCGGTGGCAGGATATTACGCGGAATCAATTATTTTGATGTCAACGACGCTGGCGACACCGTCATATTGACGACAATGGCAAAAATAGAGTCAGTCACCGGCAAGCGATATACGGAAAAAGAACTGGAAGATGTCTTCGAACGCTTGAATTTCCGGGCGAAGATTACCGATGACGACATTACCGTTTACGCTCCTTCGCGAAGGCAGGATATCAAGACATACCAGGATGTCATCGAAGAAATCGTCCGCATAAACGGATACAACAATATCCCGATGACATTACCAAAAACCATAACGACAGGCACTTTGACCGATATCCAAAAACAAAGAAGGATGCTCAGATCGTTCATGTTGGATTTGGGATTCGACGAAGTAACGACTTACACTCTCACAAACGAACATAATGCCAGAATGTTCGATGACAGCAACAAAAAAGTAATTAAAATACTCAACCCAATTTCAGAGGAAAGGGCTAGTTTAAGACATTCACTGTTGCCATCGCTTATAAGTGTCCTCAAATATAACAAGGATCATAAGCAAGATGAGGCTTGCCTGTTTGAAATCGGCAAAGGATATTTCGATGAAGGCGAGGAAGAATTTTTATCGGGCATCATGAACGGTTCTTATCGGATGTCGAAGTGGCAACACGATCAAGCAAATATCGACTTCTATCTGGCCAAAGGCATCATCATCGCAATTCTTAAGAAACTTGGTCTAGAGGATATCGACTTCCAGATACCGGACAAAAAATTACCTGGTTTCCATCCGGGAGTCGTCGCTAATGTTACATCAAAAGGAAAAAAGATTGGCGTGTTAGGTCGTTTCCATCCTGAGTTAGAACATAGCGAGGAAATCGGGGAAACATACGCATTTGAATTGAATCTTGGAAGAATATTTGGATGTGGCAATAAGAACATCGTTATGAAACCATTATCGAAATATCCGTCGGTTTCACGGGATCTGGCAGTCATCGTGGATAAGAATCTCCCGGCCGGTGATTTGGTGGAAACCATCCGCAAGATGAACATGAAATCCGTTCGGATTGTGGAAATATTCGATCGCTACGAAGGAGAAAAACTTGGCCAGGACAAGAAATCGATTGCTCTATCCCTGGTTTTCCAAGATGACGGAAAAACCCTTTCGACAACCGATGTCGACAATTTCGTGAACAAGATAGTGGGCGAACTTGCCAAGAAATGTCAGGCCACATTGAGAGAATAACCTACAAAACACAAACGGTCCTTTCCGGGACCGTTTTCTTATTAAGAAGTGAAGCGAATCGGAACATAGACATATCAAAGATGTGATATAATCATTACGTAACATTCAGCCATCGGATTTTCGGAGGAAACCCCATGGAAAAAACCAATCTATACGGCCTCTCCTTGCAAGAACTAGGAATCATGTTGTCGGAAGCCGGTTTCAAACAGTACAACGGAAGACAGATATTCGAGTGGATGTATCAGAAAAACATCCGCGATTTTGGTTTGATGACCAATTTGTCGCTGAAATTGCGGGAATATCTAAGCGATCATTTCGGTTTTGGTCTCCCGGGAATCGCGACGATCCAGAATTCATCGGACGGAACGAGAAAATATCTGTTTGCGATGAATGACGGAAGTCTGATCGAAACAGTGCTGATGACCCATGATTACGGATACAGTGTCTGTGTGAGCAGCCAGGTTGGCTGCAACATGAAATGCGCTTTCTGCGCTTCCGGCTTAAAAAATAAAATCAGGAATCTGGATACAGCGGAATTAGTTGGCCAGGTTATCATGGCGGGTTTGGAAGCCAAAGTCAGGATCACGAACGTAGTCGTCATGGGAACCGGAGAACCGTTCGACAACTATGAAAATGTCATCAAGTTTATCGGCATTATCAATGAAAGCAAAGGTCTGGCGATCGGCCAACGGCACATTACCGTATCGACAAGCGGCATAGTTCCGATGATCAGACGATATGCCGAAGAACCGATTCGCAGCAATCTGGCCGTCAGCCTGCATGCTTCAGATGATACTCTTCGTAACCGTCTCATGCCGATAAATCGGAAATATCCGGTTGCCGAGGTGATCCGGGCGTGTAAGGATTATTTCGAAAAAACTTCCAGAAGGGTGACTTTCGAATACATCCTTCTAAAAGGCGTCAACGATTCTTTGGAACAGGCAAACAAACTGGCTGATCTTTTGCGAGATGTGAATTGCTATGTGAATCTAATTCCTTATAACCCTGTGGATGAATTCGAATTCGATCCCAGCGGACATGACGCGACATCCATATTTCTCGATTGTCTCATGAAAAGAAAAATCAATGTGACGATGCGAAAAGAACAAGGCGGCGATATCGATGCCGCTTGCGGTCAGTTAAGGATGAAATCAAAAACAAAATGATATCAATCCATTTGACTGAATATGGTTTTGATGATACACTAATAAAGATATTTTTTTCAGGAGAATAAACAATGGATGCGAATAAAAAAATCAAAAGGATAGCAATTTTGACAGGCGGAGGCGACTGCTCCGGACTCAATGCCGTGATAAGAGCCGCCGTCAGGACGGCAATTCTCAAATACGGATACGAAGTGATCGGCTACATGGGAGGTTACTACGGACTCTTCAAGGACGATTATATCGATTTGACGCTCTCGGCAGTCACCGGTATTTTCCATCAAGGCGGCACGATTCTCAAAATGTCGAATCGCGACAACCTTTTCAATTACCGGACCATGGACAGCAACGGGAACTATGTCTATTTGGATGTTTCCGATATCGCGATCGAGAATTTGCGTAAAAACGGCGTCGATGCGATTATCATCATCGGGGGCGACGGCACTTTGACAAGCGCCCGCGATTTTTCCCGCAAGGGCGTGAATGTCGTCGGCATTCCAAAAACCATCGACAACGACGTTCCCGACACCGAGATCACATTCGGCTACCGTACCGCTCTAGACCATATCATGTTATCGCTCGATGCTTTACATACGACAGCTTTTTCCCATGACCGCGTCATGATTCTGGAAGTCATGGGACGCCACGCCGGATGGCTGGCTCTTGAAGGCGGAATCGCCGGATCGGCTGATGTCATTCTGATTCCCGAAATTCCTTATGATATCAAAAAGGTTGCCAAACAGATCATCGACAGATACAATTACGGCAGCAAGTTCTCGATCATTTGCGTTTCGGAAGGCGCTAAACCGATTGACGGAGAACTGACGATCAGAACAATCGACAACAAGAGCCCCGACAGTGTCAAACTCGGTGGCATCGGAGCCCGTATAGCATCGCAACTGGAAACACTGATCCAGCCGATTACCGGACAGGAAATCCGTTCAACCAATCTGGGATACATTCAAAGGGGCGGCGTCACCGACACATTCGACCGCGTCCTTGGCACCAAGTATGGATCGCATGCCGTCGATATGATCGCCAACGGCGAATTCGGAAACATGGTAACGATCATGAATGACAAAATGACCATGGTTCCAATCGAAGATGTCGTCGGGCACGGAAAAACCGGAGAAACAAGCCGCGGCGGAGCCAGGCTCGTTGATCCCGAAGGCGATCTTGTCCAAGCAGCCAGAAATATCGGAATATCATTCGGAGACTGAAAATCCGACAATCTTTATAAGGAGGAAACATAATGGAACTCAAAGGCAGTAAAACGGAACAAAACCTGCAACAGGCATTTGCCGGCGAATCGATGGCGAGGAACAAATACACTTTTTATGCTTCAAAAGCCAAAAAGGAAGGTTACGTACAGATAGCGAACTTTTTCCTTGAAACGGCAGCCAACGAAAAGGAACATGCGGAAGTATGGTTCAAACTGCTTCATGACGGTGGCATTCCCGCCACCGAAGCAAATTTGGAAGACGGAGCGGCGGGCGAGCATTACGAATGGACCGACATGTACAAAGGCTTCGCCGAAGTAGCGAAACAGGAAGGCTTTACCAAGATTGCCTATCTGTTCGAAGCTGTGGCGGCGATTGAAAAGGAACACGAGAAGCGCTATCTTGCCCTGCTTGCGAGTATAAAGGACCAAAGGATCTTCGAATCGGACAACGATTCCGAAATCTGGATCTGTTCGAATTGCGGACACATCCATGTCGGGAAAAAGGCTCCCAAGGTTTGCCCGGTTTGCGATCACGACCAGAGCTATTTCCAACGCTACGTGAAAAATTACTGATTCAAGAAGACGCAAGTCTTCTTTTTTTTTGCTTTTTCCTGTATAATTATGGTATCTTTCCAAGGAGGCATGCATTTGGAGAAAGGTCGCATCATCAAATTGATCGGCGGTTGGTATACGGTCGCCGGTTGCGACGGAAAACGTCGTGATGTCAAGCCGCTGGGTATTTTTCGCTATCAGAACGAGCGTCCAAAAGTAGGCGATATCGTTTCTTTCGACGATGAATCGATCCTGTCGGTCGAAACACGGACGAACGATTTGGTCCGTCCGTCGATATGCAATGTCGACCAGGTGCTCCTGATAATGTCTGCCAAACGTCCGGAATTCAGCTTACAGTTGCTCGATCGATTCCTAATTCTGATTTTAAACAGCAGAATAACGCCAGCGATAATAATAACAAAAACCGACCTTATGACAAAAGATGAAAGGGAAACCTTGGAGAAAACGGCCGAATATTACCGATCTTTTTTCCCCACCGTTTTTGTTTCCAACAAAACCAATGAAGGCCTGGAGGAAATAAAGAAACTGACCAAAGGAAAAACGAATGTTCTTGCTGGTCAGACCGGAGCGGGAAAAAGTAGCTTGTTGAATTCCTTAAACCCAACACTGGAATTGAAGACAGACGATATTTCGGAAGCTTTGGGAAGAGGCAAGCATACGACAAGACACGTGGAACTTATCGAGTTCGGAGACGGATGGATCGCGGACACGCCGGGATTTTCCAAACTGGATTTCATCGATATCGAACCGGATTCGCTTCAAAACCTTTATCCTGATTTTGTCAATTTGTCCGAAGGGTGCCGTTTTTCCGGATGCCGGCATTTGAAAGAACCGGACTGTAAGGTGAAAGAAGCCGTGGAAGCCGGCTCCATTCTTAAAGAAAGATATGACAACTATTGCCGTTTTTATGCGGAAATAAAGGCAATCAAGCCTAAATACTGAAAGGGTGATGACATCATGATCTGCGCTCCTTCTTTTCTAACCGCCGATTTTTCCCAACTGGAAACCGAGATTGTTTCTTTGAAAAAAGCGAAATGGCTTCATTTCGACGTCATGGATGGAATTTTCGTTCCCAACCTGACTTACGGAGAAGAAATGCTAGACAGAGTAAAAGCCTTTAGCAATCAGTTTTTCGATTGCCATCTGATGATTGCCAATCCCCTGGAAAGGTATCGTGATTTCATTGATGCCGGCGCTGATATGATCACATTCCATTACGAAGCCGCAAAGGAAAAATCCGCCAATCTGATTGCAAAAATCAAAGGGAGGGGCTGTTTGTCAGGCATGTCAATCAAACCGGCCACCAAAGCCGATTTGCTCGATCCTTTCCTGAAAGATCTGGATTTAGTGTTAGTCATGAGCGTCGAACCAGGCAAGGGCGGTCAGGAATTCATGCCGGAGGCCTTGGACAAGATCCGGTATTATGCCGACCAGAGAAGCAAAAACAACTATCATTTCCTTATCGAAGTGGATGGCGGAATCAATGACAAAACCGCCGCCATGGCAAAAACTTCCGGGGCCGACATTGTGGTGGCCGGATCCTATATCATTAATCAGAAAGACCGGGAAAAAGCGATTGGGGTGTTGGAGAATGTCTAGAAAGATCAAAATCTTTGCCGGACCCAACAACTATGATTTTTCCCGTCTTTATTTTGAAGAAGCCGATGAATTCATAGTTGGAGTTGATTCCGGTCTGAAATATCTTGTGGAAAACAACATCATGATTGATCTAGCGATCGGCGATTTCGATTCCCTCGATCCGCTCTTTTTCGATTCCGTAAAACAAAAAAGCAGGAAACTCATCACTCTGTCCAAGGAAAAGTCGATGACCGATCTTGCTTATGCCATCGATTACTTGTACAACAATACCGATTACACTTCTTTGGAAATTTACGGCGGTATCGGAGGAAGAATAGACCATTTGCTGGCAAACATCAACCTGCTGAAACGTTTCGACCTGTCATTCCGCGATAACCAGCATCATATTTTTGTTCTTGGCAAAGGAAAACACCATATTGACAACTACCACAGATACATTTCCTTTTTTGCCATCGAAGATTGCTATAACCTATCTCTGACAGGCTTTAAATACAGTCTGAACAATTATTATCTGTCGACCAGCGATTCGCTTTGCGTATCGAACGAAGGGTCCGGAGAAGTCGGCTTTTCCAAGGGACGTTTGCTTGTCGTGATGAGCGACGAAAAATAATGCGACAAATGCATTTTTCACCGCTTTCTCATAATATCGTGATATAATATCGGAAACACATATCCGGAAGGAAGTTGAGTACATGAAGAAAAAAGGCCTTATTTTCATCTTATTGGTGACGCTGGTGTTTGTCTTTGCCGGTTGTGATTTTTTCAGTATTTCCAGCACTACCACGACGGAGAGGACTTTTTTGACGTCTTCTACCACCAATACCAACACCACTACGACAACAATCGATACCGATCGTTTGGTATCGGAAGTCTATGCCATGCTTTATAACGATCTCTATGAGCAGATCCGCGAAGAAGTGATAGGTGACATAACGGAAGAAAGATTCCAGGAAATCTACGATCAGATAATCACCCAAATATATGGCGATCTGGATGAAGGGACCTTGTCGCTCGAAGCCGTTTCGCTTGCCGAACAGGTTTTGCGAGTGGCGACTGACGAGGCGTCATCCATCATAGGGGTTTCCAACTACAGTTCATCCGGCTTGTTGCAGTCGGTGGGTTCCGGCGTCATTTACAAGCATGTCGGGACAATGTATTATGTGGTTACAAATCATCACGTGGTCGAGGACGACGCCACGGATGACGGCATAACAAACGATCCCCGTATCCGCTTGGGTGACGGGACGACAATAGCGGCGACAATAGTGGGTTATGACGAAACCACTGATTTGGCCGTCCTGACCTTCGTCACCGACAGAACATTGAATGTGGCGTCTTTTGGAGATTCCTCCGATTTGGCGACGGGAACCGTCGTTTTGGCTGTGGGCAATCCGGACGGCTACGAATTTTTCGGTTCGGTGACCATGGGAATAGTTTCAGGAACCAGAAGATATTTCGATACCGACAACGACGGGATCACAGAAATGTATTTCAGTTTCATTCAGCACGACGCTTCCATCAATTCCGGCAACAGCGGCGGCGCACTTTTCAACCTTGACGGAGAAGTGATCGGAATTAATTCCATCAAGATATCTTCGTCGGAAATCGAAGGCATGGGATTTGCTATTCCCATTAGTCTTGTCGCGGCGGTCTGCGCTGACATCGAATTGTACGGGTTTTCCAAACAAACTCCGGTTTTGGGAGTGCAGATAGCTGATATTGCGACTGTTACGCCGGAGGAATTCGCACAAGAAGGCATTACCATTCCGGAAGGAATCGAGGCGGGATACTATGTTATAGCCGTTATGTCCGGTTCGTCGGTGGACGGATATGTTCAGGCGGGAGACATCATAACCCAGATCGGTGACATTGTAATATCGAACAAAACCGAAACATCGAAAGATTTCTATGAGTTGTACCATGTCGGAGATGTCATAAGCATCGTTGTCTACAGAAACGGCAGTTACATTACTTTGGAAAATATAGAATTACTGTCCAAGACATCCTGAGGGAGATGAAAACATGAAAAAATATCTTGTACTGGGAATATTGGCTTTTACATTCTTCGCTCTGACCGCCTGTACGGGCTCCGGATTCATTATCGGCAACCTGGCAGAAGAGGCAACAACGACTTTGACCACGACAACACAGGAAACAACCACAACCGAAGATTCGACTTTTGCATATACCGATTATGAAAGTCTGAAACAAGCGTTATACGACCAAGTATATGCCGACCTCTATGCCGAACTGTATGCGGATATCGAAAGCGCTCTGTTTAATGAGGACGATAGCGAATACATGGGCGATCTCTATGAGGAGATTTACGCCAGTGTGGCGAATGCTTTGGAAGACAGCGTTGCCAGCGGAGAGATCGATATCTTGCTTGATACAACACAAAGCAAGATATACAATGTGGCTTCCCTTGTGCAGAAATCAGTGGTCGGGATCACCAGTTATTTGGATACTGAAGGACAATCTTTAGGATCCGGAGTCGTATATCGTTATGATGAAAACACCGACACTTATTACTTAATCACCAATCATCATGTCGTTGAAGATGGCGACAATTATAAGATAGTATTCTGTGACGGAAGCAAAGTCGTCGGAACATTGCTTGGAGCCAACGAGGATGTTGACATTGCCGTTCTGTCATTCAGAGGAACCAATTTGGAATACGATATCGAAGTGTCGCCCTTGGGGGATTCTTCCCAAGTAGAAGTCGGCATGATCGTTCTAGCTGCCGGTAACCCCGAAGGATATAATTTCTACGGTTCGCTTACTATGGGAATCCTGTCGGGACTTGACCGGTCGCTTAGCAATTCGACGGCACTGTGCTTGCAGCACGACGCTCCAATTAATCCCGGTAACAGCGGCGGTCCGCTTTATAATCTGGACGGCGAAGTGATCGGAATCAATGTCAGCAAGCTTGTCGCTACGGATATCGAGGGAATGGGTTTCTCCATTCCAATCAACACGGTAAAAACGATCGTCAACACCATCGCACCGACAAACTGATTACAAACAAAAGGCCCTCGGATTTCCGAGGGCTTTGTTTTTGGCAGTTTTTTTGTCAGGCTCTGTTGATTTTTCCGTTCCTCATGGCTCTAGCAGAAACGTACACTCTCTTCGTCTGCCCGTTTTCGTCAACGATCCGGACTTTCTGAAGATTGGCTTTCCAAAGTTTTCTGGTCGCGTGCATAGAATGTGAGCGCTGATTTCCTGACATGAATTTCTTTCCGGTTACTGCGCATACTCTTGGCATGATATCACTCCGTTTCTGTTTTGATTTCAGCATATACTATTTTAACATATCTTATAATAAATGCAAGCAAAAAAAACATTTTCCGAAAGCCGTCAATCAAAAGACCGGCACCTACTATTTTTTAGGTGATCGAACAGTATAAAAAACAGGCAAAACGTAAAAAATAGACAAAAAGGCGCCGGTGTATCACTAATGAATCATATTAGTGAAAACTAAAAACTGATTCACAGATTCTCGCGCTTTCCAGCCGATATGTATCGTAAGTAATCTGGTTGCTTTTTCTTTTGGGATGTGATAGAATGTTATTGCTTTTTGCGATTTGGCTAGCAATGTCGGGTAATATTTAATGCCCATAAGTAAGATATATCCGCATGCTCGAAATGCTTTAGGAGGAAATCATGGACATAGCATACCTTGACGGGAATATGCTTAAAACAATGGTCTTCAACGGAAACATAAAACTAAAAGAAAATACCGATAGAATCAATCAACTGAACGTATTTCCCGTACCGGACGGAGATACCGGATCGAACATGTCGGCCACGATGTCGGCGGGAGCGAATGCTATCCGCAACGTCGAGGACGAATCGATCGGAATCGTCTCCAAGGTCCTGGCCCGGGGAATGCTCATGGGAGCGCGGGGTAACTCTGGCGTTATTTTGTCGCAACTCTTCAACGGTATGTCAACCGCTTTGAAAGGTTACGACAAGGTTAACACTGTCGAATTTGCCCAGGCACTCAGAAAAGGCGTGGAACAAGCTTATCAGGCTGTCATCAATCCGGTTGAAGGAACGATCCTGACCGTTGCGAGAGAAGGAGCGGACGAAGCGATTTCGGTTGCTTCCGATGTCCGTAATTTCGCCGAATTGTTTGATATCTATCTAAAAGAATTGCGCGAATCCCTGGAAAGAACTCCGGAGTTGTTGCCAATTCTGAAAGAAGTTGGAGTCATCGATTCCGGTGGAGCCGGCTATATCGAAGTCGCCCAGGGAATGTACGATGCCATCCTCGGCAACATCTACGAGGAAAAGGAAACCGTTAAGCCGGCCCCGTTTGACAACAGGACGATTGATCTCAATGATATTCACGGCGGCCGTGATTTCGGATATTGCACCGAATTCATCATGCAGATCGAAAAAATGGATGAATTCAA
>ERZ795057.69-NODE-69-length-103752-cov-20.515357_pt1 | contig 103752 bp, 108 predicted proteins | sample MGYA00375141_ERZ795057 | MGnify/ENA primary metagenome ERZ795057 (study PRJEB30186, sample SAMN05720163) | activated sludge metagenome | isolation source: Anaerobic digester | place: Hong Kong | collected 2015-01-26 ...
TCGACAAGTCCGGCAAGATCCGCCTCAGCCGCAAAGAAGCACTGGGCGCGGAAGTCAAGTAATACATTCCCGGTTAAGGGTTATGGAAAAACAAGCCGTTCCGCATGCAACGATACGTTGGTGCGGAACGGATCTCTTTATCAACCATTGTAAGCAGTTCTCCCAATAATTATTTCTGGTCGAAACATGAAAAAAGTCAAGGTTTGTATTCAGAGACTTCCGGGAAACGATGATATCCCCCTGCCGCAGTACATGACCGATCAAGCCGCCGGCATGGATATTTTTTCGGCGGTGGCTGAAGAAGAAATTATTTTGCCGGGCCAAAGAAAAAAAATCGCAACAGGCATCGCCGTCGCTCTGCCCGATGGCTATGAAGCGCAGATCAGGCCGCGCAGCGGACTGGCGCTGAAAAACGGCGTTACCCTGTTAAATACACCGGGGACGATTGACGCCGATTACCGGGGAGAAATCGGTCTGATTGTGATTAATCATGGGGAAGAGCCCTTTATCGTCACACGAGGCATGCGTCTGGCACAGATGGTGGTGCAGCGCGTCTGCCGGGTGGATTGGGAGGAAACCGAAACACTGGCAAAAACAGTCCGGGGCAGCGGCGGGTTCGGCCATACCTGAACGCTTCTTAGCTTTTGCAATTGGAAACAAAGAGTGGTATGAAAATGGACAATGACGATGTGACGATAACGATACGGTATGAAAAAATTCAAAGTTAAGAAAACAATAAAAGAAATTAACGAAAAGATCAAAGAAGGACGTGCTGTCGTGGTGACAGCAGAGGAAATGATCGACGTTGTCGAACGCCACGGCGATGTGGAGGCCGCCCGCAAGATAGATGTTGTGACCACCGGAACGTTCGGACCGATGTGCTCCTCGGGGGCGTTTCTCAATTTCGGACATACGTCTCCCAAGATCAGGGCTTCCCGGGTGTGGTTGAATGACGTCGCCGCTTACGGCGGTATTGCCGCCGTGGATTGTTATATCGGCGCGACGGAAGTGGCCGAAAACGATCCGCTCAACAGTGTTTATCCCGGTGAATTTAATTACGGCGGCGGTCACGTCATCGAGGACCTGGTTTCCGGAAATTTTGTCAAGCTTCGTGCCGAAGGGTACGGAACCGATTGCTATCCCGCCCGGAAATTCGAAAGAAACATTACGATAAAAGATTTGAGGGATGCGATTCTGTTCAATCCCCGCAATGCGTATCAGAATTATAATTGTGCCGTGAATCTGTCCGACAAAACGATCTACACTTACATGGGGATGCTGCGTCCGCAAATGGCCAATGCGGCATATTCCACGTCCGGACAATTAAGTCCATTATTTAATGATCCTTATTACAGAACCATCGGGATCGGTACGCGCATATTTTTGGGTGGCGCACAGGGATTTGTCGCCTGGCCGGGCACGCAGCATAATCCGAAGGTGCTGCGCGGATCCAACGGTGTTCCCCGGGAGGGAGCCGGGACGATTGCCGTGATCGGTAATCTTAAAGAAATGTCTGCGGATTGGCTCACGGGTGCCAGTATCTTGGGTTATGGGGTTTCTCTTTTTGTGGGCATTGGTATTCCCATTCCTGTGTTGGATGAAGAGATGGCCCGTTACACGGCCGTCAGAGACGAGGATATCTATACCCAGGTATACGATTACAGCATGGATTACCCCAAGGGCAGTCCAAAACCTCTGGCAGAGGTCAGTTACAAGGATCTGCGCAGCGGCACCATTGTTTTGGAAGGAAAAAAAGTGATTACGGCGCCCCTTTCCAGTTACTTCAAAGCCAGACAGATCGCCTATACGTTAAAGGAATGGATTGAGTGCGGCCGGTTTATTCTGGGCGAACCGCAACAAAATCTGCCGTCGTTGTAGAATCACGAGAGTGCCGGCGACGCGAAAACCTTTTCGCACGGGCATCTCAAATCGTTGGATCGAGCAGTGTACCGGCATTTTCCGGTAAAACTCAGGCACAAAATTTAATCAAAAAATTTTCGAGAAGCAGTTGCGGGTTGGAGGCGGATGTTTTCATTGAACGCTCGAGGCTGAGGAGTTCATCCAGCAGGTCGGTCAGGCGGGAGGTTGTAAAGCGGACGCAATTACGCAGTGCGTTAAAAACGGAAAAGGGATGCTGGTTTAAAATCAGGATATCGTTTTTTCTGCCGGTGGGATTCAACGCGCTGAAGACCGGATAAACAGTGTTCTGAAACCAGCCGTATTCCATGGATTGGTTGAATTTCGGCAGTTTCCCGGAATCGACCATGACTCTGGCCTGCAGCAGGAGCCGGATTTCCCTGGATAGCATGGTCATGATCATTAATTGATGGATGCCCTGATCCAGAAGATGATTTAAGGTGCTGATTGCGGCCAGTTGATTTTTCTCGCTCAGAGCATTGGTCAGAGCGAAAATTTCCTCCTCCCTTGTTCTGCCCACCGCTTCTTCCACATCCTCTTTATCGATGAGCGCCCGTTCTCCGACGAAGGAAATAAGCTTCTCAAGTTCCGACAGAGAGTTACGGAAATCGAAACCGGTTTTTTTGCCCAGGGCAATCCATGCCGCCGGAGCCATTTTTTTCCCGCAGCCATCCAATAGTTTTTGCGCTTCTTTCTGAAGGATTTCTTTGCGTGCGTACTCCTTCTTGACCGGGCTGAAATAGTTGACGACGCCGATATTTGCGACGATTTTATAGAGTGATTTCCTTTTATCCACGGCTTCTGCGGTGAAAATCAGGCAGTTGCCCGCGGGCAATCCGGCTTTCAGAACCTCTTCCAGTTTTTCCGTTTTACTGGTGGAAGCGTCCGTCAGTCCGGCCGTCTGGCATATATCCAGAATTCGGGGCAGCCACTTTTCCCGCTCGTCGCCGGCATCTCCCTTGACAAGGCCGCTCCACTGTTCATCCGTAATTTTCTGCCAGCCCGTACCATAAAGATCCTCCAGGGAAAATCCTGCAATATTGAGGAAGGTTAGAAAATATCTGGCCGCTTTGGTCGGGTTTTCGTTGATGGTGGTACGTATTTTGGCTGCGAGTTTGGCCAGATCATCACGCGATGTGAAAATTGTGGTGTCTTGCACGACGATGACCTTTGTGTCGCCCAGAAGAGAAGGGGTCAGGAGATGATCCATCAGGCTGTTTATCTCTGTGTTCTCGCCATCCAGATAAAACAGACTGAAATCCCGATCGGCCTCCGGAACAAGAACGGCAATCATTTTGTTGAGGGCTTCTTTGATGAGATATTCTTCTTCACCGTAAAGAAGATAACAGGGTGCAACAATGCCCTTTTTCAGATTGGTTAAGGTTTTTTCCATGACGCATCAGGGGCTCAAGGACGATTATACGATAACGTATTTTTTAATGAGTTTGACAACATCTTCCGGTTCATCAACGATCTGAATTAATTCCATATCAACGGGAAGAATTTTGTCTTCCGCCAGCATCGCATTGTTCAGCCAGTCGATCAGGCCTTCCCAGTATTCGCTTCCCATGAGAATCAGAGGGAAAGACTTGATTTTTTTTGTCTGGATGAGCGTCAGGGCCTCGAAAAGCTCATCCATGGTGCCGAAGCCGCCCGGCATAATGACGTAGGCAACCGCGTATTTGACGAACATGACTTTGCGGACAAAGAAATATTTGTAATCAATGTGGATGTTCGCGTAATCGTTTGGTTTTTGTTCAAAGGGCAGCTTAATGTTCAATCCCACGGATTTCCCCCCGGCTTCTGCGGCGCCTTTGTTTGCCGCTTCCATGATTCCCGGTCCGCCGCCGGTGATGACGTTGAATCTTTCCCCAACCAGGAGTTTTGCCAGCTTTTCGGTTTTCTGGTAGTAGATGTCGTCGGGTTTGACTCTGGCAGAACCGAAAATGGTGACCGCATTGTCGACATTGGAGAGCGTTTCAATCCCCTCGACGAATTCCGCCATGATACGGAAAACCCGCCATGCTTCGTTGACGGACAGAGCGTCAATGACATATTGCTTTTCATCCATAGATCGACACCTTCCCTTCGAGCGGTAATGGTATGGAATAAGAATAAAAAAATGAGTTTAATAACGACGGCGTCTCTGAACCTTGGCCAGGCGGCGCTGAGCTTCTATGGTTTTTCTTTTTTGTTTTACAGACGGCTTTTCATACGCCCGGCGAACTTTCAGCTCCTTGAACAAGCCGCTTTTCGAAAGTTTGTTCTTCAAGATTTTCAGTGCTTTTTCCACGTCATTGTCGATTACTTTTACTTCCAAATTTATTCCTCCCTGTTAATAGTTGTTAGTGATCGTGTGACTTCTGTCAACGCTTATTCATCTTGTCCGATACGTCCCGGGTTGGCGGATTGTGTCCGGTTGCCTGCGCCGATCGGATAATTTGACTTACAAATTTCATTGCGCTTCGCTGTGCTTGTTCTTGGCGAGTGTCACATCCCGTTTCGTTCCGCCCCTCCGGAGGCATTCGATCAGCAAGTGTCGGTGCACTTCGTTTCTGAAAATTGGTCTCAAATTCCACGTCGCGACGATCCTGGGATAATTCGACTAACACCACAAACGGCACTGCGTTTATTTTCACTGAGTTTCATAACAAAAAAAGGGCAGTACGGCAAAGCGAAAAAGCTGCCGTAATCCACCCTGCAATGTCCCACTAATTTTAAATCACGCTCCTTATTCTGGAGTAATGTTTTTTAAGGCGTCGAGAAAGGCTTGATTTTCCTTTTTACTGCCAACCGTTACTCTGATGCCGTCAGGCATCCGCGGCGCAAGATTCAGCGTCTTGACGATTATGCCTTGCGAAACGAGGTCTTTATATATGCGATTGGCATCAAAAGCGCAACTAAAAAAAATAAAATTTGCCCGGGAAGGGTATGGGACAATCCATTTGATTTTTTTTATTTCCCGGTAGAGTTCCTGGCGTCTCTGAATTATCTCTTTGATTTGTTTGATGAATTCTCCTTCATGATCGAGAAAAAATCCCGCGGCTTTCTGAGACAGAGCATTGACATTATAGGGTAATCTTACCTTGTCCAACTGATCGATAAGGTCGGGATTCCCGATTAAAAAGCCCAGACGTATGGAAGCCATGCCCAATTTGGAAAGCGTCTTTAGAAAAACAACATTTTTATATTTTTTCAACAGCGGAAGCAGGCTTTGTCCGGCAAAAGCGCTATAGGCTTCGTCAATGACGACAACGCCGGGGGCTTTTCTGATAACGGCTTCTATTCTTTCGCGGCTGAAAAGGTTTCCGGTGGGGCTGTTGGGTGAACTCAGGAAAATCAACGCGGGAAAATTATTTTTTATTCTGGCGGCGATGGCATCCACATCCAGATCGAACTTTTGATCCAGAGGAACGTCCACCACTTTATTACCGGTATTGACCGCGATGATTTTGTACATGGAAAATGTTGGAGAAGGAACCAGCACGCCTTTGATTTTGCCCCTGAAGGCCATGCAGAGAATCTGGATCAGTTCGTCGGAGCCGTTGCCCGGCATGATCATATTTTTTTTTACGCCGTAATAGTCGGCAAACCTTTCGCGTAAATCCGGAGCGCCGGCGGCAGGGTAACGGTTGAAATCAATCGAACGCAGCGTGTCTGCCAGTCTCCTTTTTAACGGTTCCTGGAGGGTAAAAGGATTTTCATTAGCATCCAGTTTGATCGCATCGGTGATTTCCGGCGCCGAATAACCGTTTTGTGTCAATATTGCTTTTGCTATAAGATTCCGAATGATCATGTTGAATCAAACCGCCTTAAAGTATTTTTCCCGCTCGATATTCCACAAGCCATCTGTATATTTTTTCATCAATTCGTTTTTGAGTTTTTCCTCCGCGGGCGTCAGAGATCCTTTTCCCAGATGTATTCCCAGTTCGTCGCAGAAACTTTTTTTTAATGTTTCGCATATTTCTTCCGCTGTAAGCGGTTGACACAGATATTCGTTTATCGACGTCACGGATTGTTTTAATTTTTCGATTTGCTCCGGAGAACGGGAGGAAAGCAGGAGATTCGCCGTTCCCTCCGGATCAAACCTGTAAAAAAGAAGCCCGTGCTGTAAAAATCCTCCCCGTCTTCTGACCTGCGCGCTGCCGCAGATCTTGCGGCCGTTCACCAGAATTTCATTCTCTGCCGATGTTGAAAAACAGCAGGCAACTTTTTCTCCCTGGTTCCTTTCATCGCCGGTTTCAGCCAAGCGGGCATCAATGCCCAGATTGCCAAGCCCGCGGACGAGACATTTGCTGATGACCCTGTATGTTCCTGATATGTTGTCGGGAAAAATTCTTTCTCCGCTTCCCGCCGTTACGGAGTATGTGATTTCATTGCAGTGAAAAACGGCCCGCCCGCCTGTTATTCTCCGAACAACATCAATCCCATCGTGGCGGCATTGCCCGAGGTTTAAATCCTTTTTCGCATCCTGAAAATAACCGATGGAAACAGCTTCCGGCTCTGATCCGTAAAATCTTATCGTGGATTCTGTTTTACTGGTTATGACTCCGCGAAAAATTGCTTCATCGATGGCCATGTTCTCAAAAATGTTATTCGTTTGGTAATTGAGAAATCTCCAGCCCATAAAGAAGAATTATTCGCTTTCTTCCTGCGCTATAAAATCATGGTAATTGGACGCTGCCAGAAGGTCTTCCAGTTGTTCGAGATTGTCCATTTCAATCACGACCAGCCATCCTGTGTCATAAGGATCTCTGTTAATGATACTGACATCTTCAAGAATATCTTCATTGACAACGACGACAGTGCCGCTGACAGGTGAAATTAAATCCACCACTTCTTTCACGGACTCAATTGAGCCGAATGTTTCATCGCGCTCCACATAGGTATCTGTTTCGATAAACTCGACGGAAAGAATATCCCCCAATCTTTCCTGTGCGTAATCGGTGATGCCTATGGTGGCCATATTTCCGTCAACCTTCACCCAGATGTGTTCGCAACTGTAAATTATATCTTCCGGAAAATCCTTCATGATAGAACAACCTCTTTCTTTATTCTATAATGGTAAGCCTTTTATCCATTTTTGTCAGCTTTTCGCAACTGTTTTCTTTCAGTAACACGGTATCTTCAATTCTGACTCCCCAGCGTCCCGGAAGATATAATCCGGGTTCCACGGTAAATACCATTCGCGGTTTTAAAATATCGTCTGAAAGGGAAGACAGGCGCGGTGCCTCGTGAACTTCCAGACCGACACCATGGCCCGTGCCATGCGTAAAATACCGGACATAATTTTTCCCGAAGACACTGCGGACGTGTTGATCGATTGCCGCCCCGGGAATGTCTGCCCTGAGTAATTCCAAAGCGCGATCATGAGCGTCTTTCACCACCTGATAAGCATTTTTTTGTCTGTCTGTCAATTTCCCAAAAGCAAGGGTGCAGGTTTCATCCGAACAATAGCCCTGATATCTCACGCCGAAATCAATGACGACAAAATCCCCCTTCCTGATTTTTCTTTTGCCCGGTTTTGCGTGGGGCAGGGAAGAATTTTCACCGGAGGCAACAATGGTTTCAAAGGCGATGCCGTCGGCGCCGTTTTCCCGGGCGGCGATTTCCAGTTGCCAGGCCGTTGCCTTTTCCGTCCAGCCGGGCGTGATCCTGTTGACGACCGATTGGATGGCGGCTGAAGAAATCTCCGCCGCTTTTTTCATGATCATTATTTCATCATCGTCTTTGATCGCCCGGAGTGTTTTTAATTCATCGGTCCAGGGTATGAATTTTGTTTCAGGAGCCTGAGCGGTTAATTTATTATGGAGGCTCCAGGTGACAAAATCAGCTTCAAAACCGATGTGTTTTAATTTCAGTTGCCTGGTCATAAGCGCAACTGCTTCGATTCTATCAGCGCATTCTATGATTTTGATTCCTTCCGTTTCCATTCCCGCCTGAGTGGTGTAACGGCCATCGACAAACAAAATGGGCTTTTTAGGGCCGACGAAGAGAAGCCCTTCCGAGCCGGTGAAACCGCACAGATAGCGGACAGTGCTCATATTGCAAATGATCAGACCGTCGATTTTACAAACGGACATTTTTTCCAGAATTCCGGAAAGTCTTTGCGGCATTTTTTTATTATTAAGCGGCATTCATTTTCAATCTTTCAATATTTTTCAGCCAGGAAGATAAAATCTTGATCATCTCGTCGTTTTTCTTTGTGTTGCCGTTTACGGTTCCCGATGCAGCCGGGGCGGATGTGAGGTTGTTGAGCATGGACAGGGCCTGCCGGTTATCGGGGTCTTTTTTGAGAATTTCGTCTAAAATGGTTTTTGCGTTCTGAAGATGTCCCTGATCAATGTATAACTGAGCCAGGGTAACTGTAAAAAAATCCTGTGCAGGAATATTTCTTTTACCCTTTTCCGGGACGGTGGGATGGTCTTCCTGATCCAACAAGGTCATTTTTTCAATGATTTCAGACGCTTTTTCCGTTTCCGGCCGCAAAGAGATGAACCTTTCGTAGCAGGCGGCAGCTTCCTGATGAAAACCTTTTTCACGGCAGGCGTCGCCGGAACGCTCACAAACAAGATTTAACGCGGAAATACATTCTTCCGTTTGAAGAAGTATGTTACGCATGTCTTCCAGTCTTCCCATGTTAATAAGCGCTTCGCAGCAGATGCCCAGGGCATCGGCATCTGCGGGACAGTCCAGCAAGTGATTTTCGGCGATAAGGAGCGCTTCCCCGAAATTTCCTTCCCGCAAAAATGCTTCTGCTTTGCGTAAAAGGAGATTTTGTTTTTTGTCAAATCTGCTATTTTCCATGTTTAATCAAATAATTAAATCAATGTGCAATTTGGCGTTACGTAACACAGCACATGGGGAGTGTCAAGAATGGAAAAGACAGGATGTTTTACACAGATTACTGTAATGATTGCAGGTAATTTCTGGCTTTCAATCCGAAAGAAGAATCGGGGGACAACTTGACGACATTTTCGAATGCCCGGCGTGCGTTTTTGCTGTCTTTGTTTCTCAGGTAGCTCTGGCCTAAAATAAAGTAGGCATCCACAAGCGATGGATCCAGCTCGGTCGATTTTTTTAAATGCCTGATGGCTTCCATGTCATTGTTTTGTTCATAATGGATAAGGCCGATATTTTTTTCTACCTGCGGACGCAATCCCGTCATGGGATCTGTTCGGAGCACATCCTGATATTTATCCAGAGCGGTTTTGTAATCTTTTTTTGAATAATAGGCCCAGGCCATATTATACAGAGCCATGGACGGCGTATCATACAAATGATTGCCGAGGGCTTTTTCGAATTCTCTGATGGCTTTGTCATAGAGCTGTATTTCCGAATATAGCGTGCCCAGGTAGTTGTGAGCTTCGGAATAATGCTTGTCCAAAGAGACCGCCTTTTCAAATTCCTCGATGGCCTGTTCTCTCATGCCTTTGCCGTGATAGGCAATTCCCAGATAATAATGCACCTTGGGATTTCTGGAATAGTATTTTTCAGCTTCCAGGAGTTCTTTCAGAGCGCTGTTGAATTGTCCGATCTGCAGGAAAGAAATGCCTTTGTTCAAGAAGATCTCGGACTGTTCTCTGTGCCAGGGTGTATATGTACAGGAAAAACACAGCAGGATTGCTGAGAACACAAATATTAATACAGCTTTGTTCGCGGTTAGTTTCATTTTAATATAAACCAGTCTGTTACAAATCCGATACTGGATTGCAGATCAGAGTCAAATAAAAGCCGATAATCTGATGGCCGGCAGTTGGGATTTTTCAGGTTCCTTCTGCTGTAAAGTCGTTATTCAATATTTTTGGAGTCACAAAAATCAGCAATTGCCGTTTATCTCTTTTTGTGCTGTCCGTTTTAAATAACCAGCCGAGAACGGGAATTTTTTGCAGCCACGGCCAGCCACTTACGGCTTTGCTTTCCGTTGATCTCAAAATGCCGCCGACGACGACGGTGTCTCCATCGTTAATAACCACCTTGGACTCCACCTCGCTTTTGACAATTGGAGGATTGCCCTGGGGATTCAGGGCTGCTTTCGACCAGTCCGGAGTATCATTGCTGGCCTTGATATCCATGGAGATTTTCCCTTCGTCGGTTAACTTCGGCGTCACTTCCAGTTTTAATAATGCTTCCTTAAAGGAAACAGTTGCCGGCGATGTTCCCGATGCCGGAGTGATATAAGGCACTTCATCGCCCTGTTTAATAATGGCTTTGATACCTTCCATGGTCACCACCTTGGGCGCCGAAATGATTTTTCCGGTGGAATTCGTTTCCAGTGCGGCAAGTTGCGTTTCAAGAAAACCACTGGCGCCCCCAAAGATCAGACCGATTGCCGGCGAAGCCAGGGATGTGGGCAAATTGACTGCGGCCATCGCTAACGGATTCCCATCGGCATCCCTGATGCCGATTTGAGAAGGATATGTAAGCGCCTGCTGGTTTCCGGTGGCAACATTGCTGCCTCCGGATGCGCCCAATCCATACTGACTGCTGCCGATGTGTTGTCTCTGTACCGTACCAAATCCCCATTGGACACCGAGGTTCCTGACGAATTCTTCGGTTGCCTCGACAATTTTTGCTTCAATCAAGACCTGCTTCAATAATCCTTTTTCGGCCATCATTTTCTGTTCTCTGGCCCGGACCTCTTCTCTGGCGGTTTCTTCTCGCTTGCTGCGTTCCATGCTGGTTACGATAATAACGTTGTCTTCCTGTTTTTTTGTCAGACCGTTAACTTCAAGGATGGTTTCCAGGGCTTTTGTCCAGGGAACATTTTTCATGGAAAGCGTAATGTTGCCTTTGACTTCTTCGCTGGTCACGATGCTTACATTGCCGTATTCAGCCATCAGGCGTAAAACGCTTTTGATGTCCGCATCCTGAAAATCAAGAGAGACGATTCTATCCATATATTTTTTCGCCGGAGATTTTTTTACCGACACGTCCAGGTCTTCTTTTTTAAAATCGTCGGTTTTTTCCGGTTCTGCGCTGACTTTGGCCAGGGGCTTTTTAGAAGCAGAGGCTTTTGATATCGTTCTGGCCTTTCTTTCCTCAATGCCGGAAACATTAAAATCAATTAAAACATTTTCCCCTTCCTGTCTTATTGAATAGGGAACGGCCTCATGCGGATAAATCGTCAGATAAACCCAGTTTTTCCCCTGGAGCTGCTGCCGCGAAGGAACGATACTGATAATATTGTTGAGTTCCCCTTCTCCCAGCGGGCGGCAGAGACTTTCCGGGATATCGGTATCTTCAAGTCTGATCAGGTAGCTTCCGTTGTCTTTGCTCTTAACATCAATGAGCGGTTGCTTGGAAACAACCAGATGAATCCTTTCTTTTCCGGGCAACTTGGCCAGCATGATACTTTTCAACATGGTGATGCCGGCAGTGTTTTCTTCGGAAGCATTGAAAGCTGCAAAAGAATTTCCCATGATACATGTGAAGATCCATGTGATAATTACAAAAGCCGCGAATATTTTAGGGAAATATTTTTTCATGACTTTACCTCATTTTAATTTTTGTGCAGTTTTAAAATTACTTTGTTTCCTTTATTATTTTCATATTCTTCTACAATGACCCTGTCAGGCAGAATGTCAACGACTTTGCCGTTATGCAATCCGATTCTTGTTCCGACCAGCAGAGGATAAAACTTTTTAGAAGCGTCTTCAGCGATCGCTACCCGATGATCCTCATTGCCGACAATGCCGACGACTTTATAACTTCTGGCTTCCGCTCTTTGCAAAGGGAAAATGGACGGTTTGATTTTTTTCTCTTCCGGCTTCGTTTTTTTGACGGTTTCAATGACAATAAAAGGTCGGAACGGATCCGGCTTACCCGCGGGATTGTAACTGTATGTGTCCGCCTGATTCGGCACGGTTGGTGCCGGCATAGGGGTTTGGACAGTTGGCGTTGCAGTCGCATTTGCCGCGGAAGAAACCGTTGTTTGTTGAGCCGGGGAAACGGCCGGAGCCTGTTTTGCCGGAGCCGGAACAGGCGTTTTTGCGGCTGCGGGCGAAAGAGCCGTCCGGGCCGGACCTGGAACAACCGTTCCGGCCGGTGCCGGTTGGACCTTGCCTTTAACGGGGGCTACAGACTTTGGAGCAGGCGAGGCCGTATTTTGGGCCTCTGCCGCAAAAGCAAAAAAAGCAGTGGTCAACAGGATCAGGCTACAATTAATGAAAATCAAAAATATTTTTTTCATTGTGTTTTTTCACTTGTCTTTTCTTTTTTATCAATAAACATGTATGTTTTTATCGTACAGGATCCGGTAACAAGATGGCCTTTGTCTTTGATTTCTTTTCGGTCTCCGATTGTAATGTCGGATACATTAACGATTCTGGGCAGTTTGGAAACTTTGTCGAAAAAATAAAGGATATTCTGGTAGCTTCCTAAAACCGATATTCCGACAGGTATTTCCTCGTAGAAAGGTTCCGTAGACGGAGCCGCGCCATCTTTCTTTTCAGAAGAATCCGCCGGTTTTTGATCGCGTTGATCAGAAGGTTTCAGCAAGGCTGCGGTTTTCGAAGCCGCAGGTCCCTGGGATTCCAGGGATTTGGGCACGGATGCTTTCGGTTCAAATAATACAAATTCCACTCCGGCGTCCCTGCCCGCTGACGCGACGGAGTGGAAAAGTGAAGGTATCTCCCGCTGGTCGGGAAGTTTTTGTAACGCTATCTTATAACTTGCCTGCAACGCTTCAACATCGGCCTTGTATTTGTTAAGCTGCATAGCGATCTTTTTTTGCTCATTGATTTTATTCTGCATCTCCGTAAGTTGCGTATTTAAAGTGGTTCTTTTTTCCATGGCGGAAGACAGAAAATAAAACCAGTAAAAATAACCGATTAATAAAAATCCGACAATCACAATCAATACTTTTGTCTTAGGGGGAATTTTCTTGATGGTATTGATGTCGATGGCCATATTTCAAAACCCTTTTTTCAGAATACAGGCGAAATTAAACTGTTGGACAGCATTGCCGGAGATTTCCGTCTTTTTGGAAGAGACCAGATCAACGGATTGTACCGGTTCGAACTGCTCAATGCTTTTCATGAAATTTGCGACAGCAATGTTATCCCGGCCCATCCCCTCAATATTGAGAGAATTTCCTTTCTGAGTCAGCCGGACAAGCCAGATGTCTTTCGGCGGAACAAGCATCGCTAAATTGTCCAGTGTTTTAAGAGGCGTCAGGCGGTTTTCTTCCAGAGTTGCAATGACGCCTATTTTCTGCTCCAGTTCTTTTTTATCTTTTTTGAACTTTTCCAGATCGCCAATTTTCTTATTCAAATCGGTTATTAAAGCTTCGGAATCTTTGATCTGCGTTTCCAGGTTACTGATCGAAGATTTTATCCAGATTGTTACCCAGGCGAGCAAAAGAATAAACAACACGACGGATCCGGCGACAATAAATATTTGTCTCAGGAACGTATCTTTCTTGGCCTTCTCACGATAGGGTAAAAGATTAATCTTAATCATTTGTCGCCTATTTTCCTCAAGCCCAGGCCGATAGCGGTTGCTGCAATCGGCTTGATGCTGTCTAAATTTTTGACATCAATTTTTCGTTTGTTGTAATTAATCTTTAAAAAAGGATCCATGATTTCGGTTTTAACATTGAGCAATTCCGATAAATGTTTGGTGATGTTGGGAATTCTGGACGAGCCCCCGGCGAGCAACACCTGCTTGATATCCTCGCCGCCAAACGTTGAACGGAAATAGTCAATGGACCTTTCAATTTCCATGCAAATCGGCTGGGCAAATTCCAGGATGTTATTTTTCAGATCCAGGTTGTCGTTTTCGCTTCCCTCGGGAAATCCTTCGATTTTAAGCTTTTCCGCTTCTTCAAAGGGGATCTGATATTTTTCCTGGATACTTTCAGTGATGGAATTGCCTGCCAGCGCGAAATCTCTTGTGAACACCGACATTCCCCCTTTAACCACATTAATGCCGGTGGTGCTTGCTCCTATATTGATCAGAACAACGATTTCCTCGTTGTCAAATTCATAATTGACTTCATATAATGTTTCCAGGACAAACGGAGCCACGTCAACGATTTCAACATTCTGGCCGGCTGCTGTTACTGCTTCCAGATAACTGCTTACAATTTCTTTTTTCGCTGCAACAATGACAATATCCATCTGATTCGGATTGTAATTGTTTTCGCCGAGAATTTGAAAATCATAATTGACATCGTCCATGTTATCAAAAGGCAGATATTTCCCGGCTTCATCGTGGATCAGTTCACGCAATTCCGTTTCGTTCATCTGCTCCAGCGTCACTTTCTTGATGATGACGGAATTTCCCGCCAGAGACGTGACAACGCCTTTACGGCCGCAATGGGCAATCTTGAAAAGCTCCTTGATTTTTGAGGATAGCACGGGTGCATCGGCGAGAATGCCGTCAATAATGATGCCTTTGGGCAGGGGAACTTCATGGAAACGGTTCAGATAGTATCCTTTGGCGTTGCTGATGATTTCCGCAAGTTTTACGGAGCTTGAACCAATATCCAAACCGACGAGACTCTTTTTTCCGGAAAATATTTCTTTCAAATCCACCATCAAAGCACCATAAATTGGTTATCGGGAAGTCATCTTTACTTTGCCCACCGGTAAACAATATCTCCTTTTTTAACCATTCCCAATTCGTTACGGGCTATCATTTCTATGTAATTAATGTCGTTGCGCAATAAAATAATTTTCTTTTTTAATGCGTTGTTTTCTGCTGTTATGGCGCTGTTTTGCGATTTTAATTCCGCCAGCCTTTTGCTCATCAAGTAATTGTCAACGAGACCCCTGTTGCCGAATGTGATCAAAAGCGACATTAACAGCAAAAATATAATTAGCAATCTGCCGACAATCTTCATCGAAATTCAAAACTACTCCGGTACGGAAATGATTGAATATATTATTCGCCTTCATCAAGGGAATACTTCTTCATGTGGCCTTTGCAGTGCTTTAGCGACCTTGAGTTCAGAATTTTTTCTGGTGGACAATCCTTTTTCCATTTTGGAAATTGTTTGAGGTGTTAATCCGGCCCGGCGAGCCAGTTCGGATATGCTTAAAGGAATTGTCTCACGAAATTTTTTTACGTGATTTTTCTTCATATTATCTGCCATAGATTAAAGCGACACCTCACTTGCTTCTCATAAGGAACTAATTTTAAATAAATGTCAAGAATTTTTTTTAATATTCATTAATATTGCTTAATATTCATTAATATTGCTTAATATCGATTAATTTTGAAAAAGAACAATGGCGAGACTGAACACGCTAATTCAATGAATAAAAAATTGTTAATTCTATTGCGGAAAAGAAATGATTTATAAAAAAAGCGCAACGGTCTGGGACCGGATGTTTTTGAGCATGTTAACGGCAAACCCCTTGCTTTTCGGCTATTTTATGTAATTTGCAATTTCCCAGTTCGCAGGCCTTTTTTGCGTCGAGACAACCGTATTGATGGTTTCCCAGTGACAGATAATCAGCCCCCCGGTTGTTGTAGGCCCTGGCGTTGTCGGGTTTCAGCGCTATGGCTTTGCTGTATTCCGTAATGGCCTGCTGATGTTGACCAAGTTGATCATAAGCAAAACCAAGGCCGATGTAATTGTCGGCCTCTCCGGGATTGATGCGGATGGATTCGTTGAAATCCGCAATAGCCAGCTGATATTGACCGGTCGTGTTGTATAAGGTCCCCCTGTTATGAAAAGCCTCGGCGTAATCAGGTTTGAGGCGGACAGTCTGACTGTAATCTTTGATGGCCTGCTGATGCCGGCCAAGGTTGTCGTATGCAATTCCCCTGTTATAGTATGCCTCGGCATCATTCGGCTGAAGTCTGATGGCGTTATTCAAATACTCGATGGCTTTTTGCGGATCACTGAATTTTTCACCATCCGATAAAGCTTGAGCCTTGTTGAACCAGTCCGACGTCGTTTCGCTCATTGCCGGGGATCCGAGCAAAGTAAAGATACATAGAAGTGTAATCATCATCTTATACATAAAAAGGTCTTCTTCCGATTTGCATTTCAACGCGGATCATTTATTCCACCCAGGCCGTGAGATTTTCCGCCGGTTCGCGCTCCGAGCGGACGTGATTGGCAGGGAATGTTTCGTCCGGATAGCCGACAGCAATGGCAATCATCAGGCGCTTGTTTGAAGAGATGCCGGTGCAGTGGCGGACCACTTCAGGATACATGACCCCCTGATCTTCAATACAGGTGCCGACTCCGAAGTGCAGCGCCGTCAGACAGATGTTTTGCATGACCGCGCCGAGGTCCATCAGGGAAGCATGATCGCCTAATATTTTGTCGCTGACAATGATGATGGCCGCCGGAGCATCAAAAAAACGAAATCCCCGTTCCATCCACCAGGCGCGTTTTTCCTTGTCTTCACGGGCAATGTCCATGGCTTTGAAGAGTTGCTTGGCCAGCGTGATCTGGCGGTCCTTATAAACGCTTTTATCAGGCCAGCCCACCACCTGATGATCCGGTGTAATCGGCGCACCGGACGTCAGCTTGTCAACGATGGCGGCACGCAGTTTGTTGAGGGGCTCGCCGCTGACGACAATGAATTCCCAGGGCTGCGTATTCATCGCCGACGGCGCACGGCAGGCGATATTGAGAATTTCCATGATGGTTTCTTTGGGCACCGGCTGATCCGTAAACGCCCGGATGCTTCTGCGATGCTGAATGGCTTCTATCAAATCCATTGTAAACTTTTCCTTTTCCTGTGTTGTCCGGAATGCCTCATCGGTTGCAAAAACAACCTCGCCGTTGAGGTCAGATTGTTTAAATCGTTTACGTCTGAATGCAGCGTTGATAACGTTGTCACAAATTTCGATGATGATAATATTGGCGGAAGTGCATGGGAATCGAACCCACCTGGGACGGTTTTAGCGCCCCACACCGGATTTGAAGTCCGGGAGGCCCACCAGTGACCTTGGCACTTCCGCGGAAGAATCTATCCGGAAAGAAGAAAAGTGTCAATCATCAAAAGTTTATCAGCAGAATTTTCATCTCGGATCGTATTTTCATAATTGCAGAGCATCCGACCAGGATAACGAATCATCAAGCAACTGAACTGTGACCTGGGAATTTTTTTTGATTCGGGTTTCGTTTTCTCCCATGACAATGAGGCCGTTGGCCGTGACCATCGATTTCAAAATGCCGGAGCCCTGATCGCCGGTTGTCACGGCAATATATTTGTCTTTCTCCTTCCGGACGACGGCACGGATGAAATGTCTAAAGCCGGCAGCTTTTTCAAATTCTTCGTGGCAGATTGCCGTGACGGTCTGACGGAAGATTTTTTTATGGCCCTGCATTTTCAAAAGCGAAGGGCGCACAAATTGCTCAAAGGAAACCATTGCCGATACGGGATTGCCGGGCAGGCCGAACAGCGGAACGCCTTCTATGGCACCGAACGCCAGGGGTTTCCCCGGTCTCATGGCGACCTGCCAGAAATGCATGGCATTGCCGATTTCTCCCATGACATTTTTTACGAAATCGAAATCGCCCACGGACACGCCGCCGGATGAGATAATGACATCGGCGTTCAGCGCTTTTTTGAATTTTTTTTCCAAATCGGATTTTTTATCTCTGGCAATGGCGAGGATCAACGGGATCGCGCCGCACTCCGCTACTTGCGCTGCCAGAGAATAACTGTTGCTGTTAACGATTTTGCCGGGCGGCGGGTTGGTCCTGATGCTGACCAGTTCATCGCCTGTTGACATGATTGCCACGCGCGGTTTTTGATAAACCTTGAGCGAGGATTTTCCCAGCGCGGCAAGCATCCCGATATGCGCGGGACGCAGCAAGCTGTTTTTTGGGATGACCGATTCGCCTTTACGGACATCTTCACCGGCGAAGCGGATGTTTTCCCCCCTCGCGGCTGAAGCGAAAATGATGACGGTTCTGCCGTCTTTGCGGGTGTCTTCCTGACGGATAACCGCGTCCGCCCCCGGGGGAATCACGGCGCCGGTCATGATGCGGGCCGTTTCGTTTTTGCCGATGTTCTTTCGGGGAAATTTCCCTGCGGGAATGTCTTCGATAATTTTCAATTTTACAGGAGTTGTCTTGCCCGCGCCCCTGGTATCGGCGCACCGCACGGCATAGCCGTCCATGGCGGAATTATCGGCAGAGGGGATATTACGCGGGGACATAATATTTTCGCCGATGACGCGTCCCCTCGCTTTCAGAAGATGGACTGTTTCCAGGCCCAGCGGCTGGAAATTAACCAGAATTGTTTTTAAGGCTTTTTCTACAGGAATCATATTCAATCTCCGCGGAATTGATGCGTTCCAGTTTATCAAAGATGCCGCGCTTGTCAATATAAAGATAGATTTTTAATGGCAATTTTCGGAAAACAAGTTTTCAATTGAATTATCCGGGAAAGAAGAATAGAACACGTGCAAACATACCCGTTCCGGATCAAAAGAACTTTTTGGATGCGGAATGGGTTTTGGTGTTGTTTGATTTTTTGGGGGATTGATTGCCGTGCGGAAAATGATCACAAGGAAAAACCCGGAAGATATGGAGTCGTTTCGTCTTCTGCTGAAACAGATCGATGACGGGATGATGCGCATCGCCGTACAGGGCCTTGCCGGCGCGGCCCGTTCTTTTCTGATCTCCTTATTGTATAAAAAACGACAGAGGCCTGTACTGGTGGTCTGCCCCGAGGAGAAGGAAGCGGTGGCCTTTGCTCGCGATTTGTCGCTGTTTCTGGGTGAAGAGCACGTGTTTCATTATCCGGCGCTGGATTTCCTGACCATTGACATGTTTGCTCTTCAGCGTGACGAGGAATTGTCCCGTCTGGAGGTGTTGGCCAACTTGCAGATTCAACACAAAATTATTGTCGTTGCCTCTGCAAATGCGTTGATGCAGAAAGTGATGCCGGTGGCCGAGTTCAGCAAGCATCTGCGAATTATTGCTCCCGGCGACACCATCAACCGGGATGAATTTGCAGCGCAGCTTGTCGCGCAATGCTATAAACGAGAAAGTCTGGTTCAGGAAAAAGGGGAATTCAGCATCCGCGGAAACATCATTGACATTTTTCCTCCCACCGAAAAAAATCCGCTGCGCCTGGAGATGCTGGGCGATGAAATAGAGTCCATCAGGACATTCAACACATCTTCCCAGCGTTCTATCGGACCGTTGCCCGCTTTTGTATTATCTCCTGCCGGAGAGGCCGTCATGGATCATTCGACGCTGGAGCTGGCAGTGCGCAACATCCGGCGCCGTGCCGACGAACTTTCCTTTTCCCGCGACATTCGCAGCCGTCTGGTTGCCGCCGTTCAGGAGGGGTTGACCAATGCCTTCAATCCGATATTCTTGCCGCTGTTTTATGAATCGTACGATACCGGAAGCGGCCTTTCCGATAATACCTTGTCCGGCCTTTTGGAATATCTTTCAAGAAATACACTGGTCGTTCTGGATGATCCGCTGGCTGTTGGGCACGCGATGTTCAACGCTGGGTTGGCTATGGATAAATTGCTGTTCAAGGCAAAGAGCGGTGGAAAATTCTATCTGGAAAAGGAAAATACCTATTTCCCGCCGGAGGCTGTAACGGCCGGCCTGGATGGCTTCCTACAGGTTGCGCTGGCTGGACTCGAAATCGAATCTGAAAGATATCATGTGCCGGTAGTTTTTGAAAGCGACCGGTTCACCTGCACAGGGGAGCCGCTGGCAGGTGAAATCCGAGAGGATGCAACGCTACGGTTGACCGTAGAAAAAATAAAATCATGGTTTGCCGGGGACATGCTGGTTTTTCTTTTCTGTCCGTTGCCGGAAGATGTTCAACGGATGAAGGGGTTGCTTTCGTCTTACGATCTGCCGGCGGAGACATTGTCCGGCGCTGAACCGGTTCTGGACAGCCTGGAAGGTTGGAAAGGCGATGCACGGTTGATTTTATTCGTGGGAGACATTTCATCAGGCTTTGTCATGCCGGCGATAAAGCTGGCCGTCTTAAGCGAAGAAGAAATCTTCGTCAAAAAAGCCCGCCGTCTGCGCTCGCGGCCAGTGCGCACGGGGTATTTTATCAAATCGTTCGGCGATCTGCAAGAAGGCGATTTTGTCGTGCATACGGATTTCGGCATCGGCATTTACCGCGGTTTGAAAAAAATCGCCGTGAGAAAGATTGAAAACGATTTTCTGGTCATTGAATATTCGGAGGGCGATAAATTATACATTCCCGTTAATGCTCTGGAGAAGATTCAACGCTATGTCGGTCCCGACGGCTATGTGCCGAAGATCGACCGGATGGGCGGAACATCCTGGGAGGCTGTCAAAGAAAGGGTGAAAAAATCGGTCCGCGACTATGCCGAAGAACTGGTGTCCATTTATGCCGCCCGCGAGACGCTGGAACGAAAATCGTTTGCCCCGCCGGACAGAATCTACGAAGAGTTTTGCTCGACCTTTGAATTTGAAGAGACGCCGGATCAGGTGAAAGCCATCGAAGACATTCATCAGGATATGGATGACGTCAAGCCGATGGACCGCCTGATCTGCGGCGATGCCGGATTCGGCAAAACCGAAGTGGCGATCCGCTCGGCGTTTCGCGCGGTGATGGACGGTAAACAAGTTGCTGTTCTGACCCCGACGACGATTCTTGCGGAACAGCACTATCAGACGTTTACCCGCCGTTTTGAAGATTTTCCGGTGCGGGTGGGACTGCTGAATCGTTTTAAAAAACCCGCCGAACAGAAAAAAATTGTCGAAGAGCTTAAAAATCAGACAATCGATATTGTCGTCGGGACGCATCGTCTTTTGCAAAAGGACGTTGCGTTTCAAGATCTCGGGCTGGTCATTATCGATGAGGAGCAGCGTTTCGGCGTGGCGCATAAGGAAAAGTTGAAAAAAATGCGCACGCTGGTCGATGTGTTGACGCTCTCGGCGACGCCGATTCCCAGGACGCTGCATCTGTCGCTGGTCGGCATCCGGGATTTGTCCGTCATCAACACGCCGCCCAAGGACCGGGTTTCCATCAAAACCTATGTCATGGAGTTCGATGAGGATGCGATTAAAACGGCGGTTGAAAAAGAACTGGCGCGTCAGGGGCAGGTGTTTTTTGTCCACGACCGGGTGCGTTCGATTTATGCGATTGCCCGCCTGGTGCAGCGGCTCGTGCCGCACGCCAAAGTCGGAGTTGTTCACGGGCAGATGAAGCCGGCGGAAATTGAAAAAACCATGGCCGGGTTCATCCGGCAAGAGAACAATGTGCTGGTTTGTACAACGATCATCGGTTCCGGTCTCGATATTTCGACGGCCAATACGATTATTATCAACCGCGCTGAAAAGTTCGGCCTGGCGCAGCTCTATCAGATACGCGGCCGCGTGGGACGATCCAGCCGGGAGGCGTTTGCCTATCTGTTGCTGCCTCAGGGAGCGATACTTTCCCGCGCAGCGATGAAACGGCTGCAGGTCATTAAGGAATTTTCGGATCCGGGCTCCGGTTTCCGGATTGCATACAACGATCTGGAAATCCGGGGCGGCGGAAGCGTACTGGGGATGTCCCAGTCGGGACATATTTCCGCCGTTGGTTACGAGCTTTATACTGAATTAATCGAAAAAACCATTCGCGAAGTCAAGGGGGAGAAAACCGAAGAAGACTGGATGCCGGAAATTCAGCTTGGGATTTCCGCATTCATCCCCGAGGATTATGTGCCGGATGTCCATCAGCGTCTGATTTTGTATAAAAGAATATCCCTGGCGGCAAACGATGAAGACATCCGCGCGATTGAAAATGAGTTGCTGGATTGTTACGGCGAGATGCCCCGTGTTGCGGATAATTTATTGCGGGTGATCTCCATCCGAAATGTTCTGAAGCCGCTGAAAGGGAAGAAGATGGGCTATGACGGTAAATACCTATACATCTTCTTCCGGGAGAATTCTCCGGTCGATCCGGGGAAAATAATCGCTCTTTACCGCAAGAAAATCAAAGAATTGCGTTTTACCCCGGACCATAAACTGTTTGTGCCGGCGCCGGCTGCTGCGGATATGGACATTCTGGTTCAGGCGGATATGTTGTTAAAGATGCTTGCCCAATAGCGGTAAGCAGGATATACAGAAAGATGATGATTCCAACCAGATGGTTTTCTAAATTTTATTCTTTGGCGGGAAAATCCAAAAAGGTTTCTCCGGTTCGCTGCGGTCTTTTGTGTCTGCTCTTGCCGGGGTTAATGATCGCCTGCGATAAAATGGAAAGCTTTTCGCGTCCCCATGTCGCCACGGTCAACGGTGCCAAAATTTATCTTGATGAATACCAGTCCCTTTTGAATGAGAAGGCCAGGATGCTTTCCGGCGATTTCTTTAGACAGCCCGCGTATGTGAAAAAATTCGAGGACGAAGTCCTGGATGCCATGATCGGGGAAAAAATAATGCTCTTGCGTGCCCGGGAATTGAACCTGTCGGTGAGCGATGCCGAACTGGAGGCAAAAATTAAAGAAATCGAAAAAGATTACGGAAACGAATTCACCGGTCTTTTTGCCAGACAAAATATCAACTATGAGAAATGGAAAGAGGATTTTCGAAAGGAAATTCTTCTGCAGAAACTTATTGCGGCGGATGTTCATTCTAAAATTATAGTTTCCGAAACGGAAATAGAAGATTATTTCAAAAAGCACCGTCACATCTACAAAAGGGATTTGTCTGCCAGAGTGTCGCAGATTGTGGTTCGGGATATGCAAACCGCCGAGCAGGCGATGCAACGATTGAAATCCAAGGAAGAATTTGCCCGGGTGGCTTCGGAGATGTCTATCGGTCCGGAAGCCTCGCGTGGTGGTGACCTGGGATTCATCACGAAACGGGTCATGCCGGAACCGCTGGATGAAACGATTTTTAAAATACCGGTCCAGACGATCAGTCCGATCGTACAGAGTTCTTATGGATTTCATATTATCAAGGTGATGGAAGTCCGGCAGGCCAAAGAAAGAATCTTGCCGGAGGCCAGAGAAGAAGTGATTGCGGATATTCGCCTGCTGAAGGAGAAAACGGCTTTTGCGGAATGGCTGGAAGCCTTAAAGAAAAAAGCCGTTGTCCAAAAAAAAGCCGATATTAAAATCAATACATCATACAGGTAGCACGATCAAGGGAGGTCTGTGGTGAAATTTTACGGAAAATATGTTTTTGCATTACTGGGAATCATGCTTTTGTGTCCGTTATTGCACGCCGAAGTTGTGGATAAAATCATTGCCGTGGTCAATGATGAGGTGATCACCCGGCTTGAGTTGAATGCAGCCTTCGAACCGTATCGGAAAAATATTGAGAATACCTACCAGGGTGGCGACAAGGACCAATTTGTTCTTCATGCGAGGGAGGAATTTCTGAACCGGCTGATCGACAATATCCTGATTGAGCAGGAGGCGAAGAAAACGGGGATCAGTGCTTCCGTCCGGGAAGAAGACGTTATGGGTGTTCTTCAGGACATGCTGACCAAACAGAATATCAGTATGCAGGATTTTTTGAAAAACCTTGCCAAGGACGGCAGCTCCATTGAGGAGGTCAAAAAAGAAATACGGTCACAAATGATCCGTATGCGATTATTAAGACGGGAAGTTAAAGATAAGATTATCGTTACCGATGAGGAAATAGGCGCCTATTACAATCAGCACCGCAATGATTACGAGGGTAAAGAAAGCGTGAGAATGAAACAGCTTTTATTGCTGCTGCCTTCTGGTGCCAACGCGGAGACAAAAGGAAAAATCCGGAAAGAAGCTTTGCACCTGAGGGAACGTATCATGGCGGGAGAATCTTTTGACCTACTGGTTTCAACGTATTCTCAGGGGCCGGCGGCCGCTCAGGGCGGGGATGTCGGGTTTATTGAGAAGGGGACCATCATCCCGGAAGTTGAGGCGGTTGCGTTCAGCCTTGCCGTGGATCAGGTCAGTAACGTGATTGAATCCGATGCGGGTTTTCATATCATAAAGGTCGTGGATAAACGCGGCGCCGGATTAAAACCGGTTGCCGTGGTCCGGGAGGAGATAAAAGCAAAAATTGAAGATGAAAAACTGGATAAAAAATTTGAGGAATGGATCAGTGCCATTCGCGCAAAATCGCATATAGAGATCAAGAATTAAAGCAAAGAATAACATGGACGCGATCAAAATCAGGGGCGCCGCTCAACATAATTTAAAAAATATAAGCTTGGATATTCCCCGGGATCAATTTGTCATCATTACCGGTGTGAGCGGTTCAGGCAAATCATCGCTGGCTTTCGACACCATCTATGCTGAAGGGCAGAGGCGGTATGTGGAGTCACTTTCCGCTTATGCCCGTCAGTTTATCGGACAGATGGACAAACCGAATGTGGAATCCATCGACGGCTTGTCTCCCGCCATTGCCATCGAGCAGCGTACGGCCAGCCATAATCCCCGTTCCACGGTGGGGACGGTGACGGAAATTTACGATTATTTCCGCTTGCTTTATGCTGCCATTGGCGTCTGCCATTGTTACCGGTGCGGCCGGGAAATAAAATCACAGACCATCGACGGCATTTTGGAAAATGTTCTTGCCTTGCCGGAAAACACGCCGTTCAGTGTTCTGGCGCCGATGGTGAGAGGGAAAAAAGGCGAATTTCAGAAGGAATTGAAAAAACTCCAGAAGGAGGGGTTTGCCCGTGTCCGGATCGACGGAGAAAACAGGGACCTGGCGGAAGACATCAGCCTGGAAAAGAATAAACGCCACGATATTGACCTTGTGATTGACCGGTTGGTGCTGAAAAACGGTATCAGAAAAAGATTGCGGGATTCTCTGGAGATCGCGTCGAAGCATGCCGAGGGGCTGGTGCGGATCGTGACCGCCGGCGGCGAAGAATTTCTTTTCAGCGAAAAATATGCCTGCCCCGATTGCGGGATCAGCTTGCCCGCTCTGACACCGCGCATGTTTTCATTTAATAATCCCTACGGAGCCTGTCCCGCCTGCAACGGTCTGGGTTCTTCCATGCGTTTTACGGAATATCTGATTGTTCCCGATGCCGGATTGTCTCTGCGGGACGGCGCAATAGCGCCGTGGGCCGGTCGTCACTCGCTTTACTATTACAGCATTCTGGACGCGCTCAGCAGCCATTACGGTTTTGATGTGAACACGCCGTTCAATAAGCTGCCGGAAAAAATTCGGAAAGTTCTTCTTTACGGGTCGGGCAGCGAAACAATCAAATTCTATCATGATCGCGGCAATAAAAGATATTTTGTTCACCGGCCGTTTGAGGGGGCAATCCGGCAATTGGAGCGGCGGTGGCGGGAAACCGCGTCAACGGCGATTCGCAATGATCTGATGCGTTATATCGATTTGAGCGCCTGCGAGACCTGCCACGGGGCGCGTTTGAAAGAAGAGATTCTGGCCGTTACGGTGATGGGAAAAAATATCTATGAATTGTGCAAAATGTCCATCCGCGATTGCCACAGCTTTTTCGAACGGATCGAACTCTCACCACAGGAACTCAATATTACCGAAAGAATCATCCGGGAAATCAAAAGCCGGTTGCAGTTTCTGCTCAATGTCGGAATGGATTATTTGAACCTGGAGCGAGCCACCTCAACATTATCCGGCGGGGAGAGCCAGCGCATTCGGCTGGCCACGCAGATCGGTTCCGGGCTGACAGGCGTTTTGTATGTTCTGGATGAACCTACGGTAGGGCTGCATCAGAAAGATAATCTGCGTTTGATCGATACGCTTAAGAAACTGCGCGAGATGGGCAACACGGTGCTGGTTGTCGAGCACGATGCCGACATGATCATGGCCTGCGACCATATCGTAGATATCGGACCGGGGGCCGGAACGGAGGGGGGAGAAATCATTTTTCAGGGCACGCCGGTACAGATTCTGAACAGTGAAACGTCTCTGACCGGCAGGTATTTGTCGAAAAAAGAATCGATCAACCTTCCCTCAGAAAAACGTCCGCTTACCGGAAGGCACATTATTCTTGAAGGCGCCAGCGAAAACAACCTGAAAAATATCGATATCAAAATACCGGTGGGTGTGTTTACGGCGGTAACCGGTGTTTCGGGATCCGGGAAGAGTACCATGGTGATTGAAACACTCTACAAAGTGCTGGCGCGCCGTTTGAATCAGTACAACGGATCCATGGGGAAAATCAAAAGGGTTGTGGATATTGGCGGGATTGAACGCGTCATTATGATCAATCAACACCCCATTGGCCGCACGCCGCGCTCCAATCCGGCAACCTACACGGGCGTCTTTTCGTTTATCCGCGATCTGTTCACCAATCTTCCGGAGTCCAGAATGCGCGGATACAAACCGGGGCGCTTCAGCTTTAACGTGAAGGGCGGACGCTGCGAGGCGTGCGAAGGAAACGGTTTAATCAAAATCGAGATGCATTTTCTGCCGGATGTTTACGTGACCTGCGAAGCCTGTCATGGGAAAAGATTTAATCGCGACACCCTTGATATTAAATACAAGGATAAAAGCATAGCCGATGTTCTGGACATGACGGTCAATCAGGCGTTGACCTTTTTTTCCAATATTCCTTCCATCCGGTCGCATCTGCAGTTGCTCGGCGATGTCGGGCTGGGATATATTCATCTCGGACAGTCGGCGACGACACTATCCGGAGGAGAGGCGCAGCGGATTAAATTGGCTCGGGAACTGAGCAAGAAAGTGAACAGCAATACCCTGTATATCCTGGACGAACCGACCATTGGTCTGCATTTTGCCGATATCCAGAAACTGCTGGATGTTTTGATGCGCCTGGTGAATATGGGCAATACCATGGTTGTGATCGAGCATAACCTGGACGTTATCAAGTGTGCGGATTACGTGATCGATCTCGGGCCGGAAGGCGGCTCCGGCGGCGGCAGAATTATTTCGTCGGGAACGGTCGAGAAAGTAGCGCGAGATGAAAAATCCGTGACGGGCAAATTTTTGAGAGATGTGATCACGGCCTGAAAATATGTCCTTTTTGATCCTGTCATTTTTCCCTGCTTGCAGAAACATTGAGTGCTTCCTCAGGTCATTCGTTGTCTGAAAGTAAAAATATCTTGACATCCTCATGAGAATGGTTTTTTATTTTATAAAATTCTTCAGCGGTGTCATCAGGAAAGGATATTAACCTGTCTAACGATTCCGGATATGAGCATTGCATCTTGATTGTTGATGACGAAGATTCAATTCTCAATGCTTTTAAGCGCATTCTGGCCGACGAAAATTACGACGTGCATGTCGCAAACAGCGGTTTGGAGGGATTGAACAAACTGCGTTCGGCCACAAAACCCTATTCTATTATTATTTCCGATCAAAGAATGCCTGAAATGAGCGGTGTTCAGTTTTTCTCGAAGGCAAAAGAAATTTTTCCGGATGCCATCCGTATTCTTCTGACCGGGTATGCGGACTCCGACGCCATTATTGAAGCCATCAATAAAGGCGGCGTACATCTTTACTTCACCAAGCCCTGGCATGAAGAAGAAATTCTGCTGCATATTAAACAATCGCTTTCCAAAGTTGAGATTTTAGCGGAAAATAAGCGTCTGGTGGAATTGATAAGAGAGAAAAATAAAGAGCTGACGGAGTTAAACAAGGCTCTGGAGCAAAAGGCTCTGGAGAAAACCAATGACCTTTTGATTCAAACGGAAAAACTCAAGGAAAGTTATCAAAAATCGCAGATCATTATGGACGGCATCGTCAGAACGCTGTCCAAAATTATAGAGACGCGGGATCCTTATACGGCCGGCCACGAAGACCAGGTGGCCAAAATTGCCTGCAAGATTGCCCGGGAGATGAAATTACCCGAGGAGCAGATTTCGTTTATTCATATTGCCGCCACCCTCCATGATATCGGGAAAATATGCGTTCCGTCGGAAATATTAACAAAGCCCAGTGCATTAAACAATCTAGAAAAGGCCATCATCAAAACGCATTGCAAAGTGGCCAACGATGTGCTGGCGAACATAGAATTTCCCTATCCGGTGGCGGAGGTCATCTATCAGCATCATGAACGATTGGACGGATCGGGGTATCCGAGGGGGTTGAGGGGAAACGAGATCGCGCTGGAAGCCCGCATTATCGGCGTGGCGGATGTCATTGATGCCATGGCTTCCTACAGGCCGTACCGTCCGGCTCTGGGCGTGGATGCGGCTATCGAGGAAATCGTCAAATACCGGGGGATCACGTATGATCCCGATGTCGTGGATGCCTGTCTGACGGTCTATAAAAAAACCGCCCGAACGTTGATCGAGACCAACCACCGCACCGTGAATTGATGGCCGTCTTTTCAGCGCCTGGGATTTTTACTCAATTCCTTTCTCCGAAAATTGCTCTGCCGATGCGCACCAGAGTTGCGCCTTCTTCAACGGCTACATCAAAATCATCCGTCATTCCCATGGAAAGCTCTTCCATGTGTATGCCGGCGATTCCCGCCCGGATGATATTCTGTTGAAGATTTTTAAGTTCGCGAAAATAAGGACGCGATGTTTCGGGATCGTCCGAATACGGCGCCATGGTCATCAATCCTTTTACCGCGATATGCTGCATGGCGGAAAGATCCTGAAGCAGCGCAACCGCCTTTCCAGCCGGAATACCGTTTTTTGTTTTTTCACCGCTGACGTTGATTTCAATCAGAATGTTGATTTGACGACCCGCCCGCCCGGCTCTTTTATCGATTTCCGCAGCCAGGTCCAGACGGTCGACGGAATGAACGTAGTCGAAAAGAGTCACCGCATATTTCGCTTTGTTCGTCTGCAGATGCCCGATCATGTGCCACGGAATGCTTCTGCCGATGACGGCGATTTTTTCTCTGGCTTCCTGAACGTAATTTTCTCCCAGGGCGGTTATGCCTGCCCGGATCGCTTCTTCGATGACCGGAACGGGGACCGTTTTGGTAACCGCCAGCAGTTTGACGGAATCAGGAGACCGTTTGCCTCTTTCGGCGGCGGCAGCGATTCTCTGTTTGACAGCGGCGATATTGGCGGCAATGTCTGTTCCCATATGGCTAACAAAAATCGATGACGTGCAGTTTTTTCAGCGTTTCCAAAACTTCGCAGAGCGGCAGTCCGATCACATTGGTGTAGGAACCGCGAATGGAGCGGACAAAACAGGCGCCTTGGCCTTGAAGGGCATAGCCTCCGGCTTTGTCGTAAGGTTCGTCACCGGCGATGTACCACTCCATTTCGTCCGGATGAATGGTTTTGAAGCGTACAACGGACTGAACCACCCCGGTCGAGCGAATTCCAAAAGACAGCCGGACAACGGTAAATCCTGTAAAGACCGTGTGCTGTCTGCCGCTTAATTTTTTCAGCATCGTTTTCGCCTGTGTTTTATTGCGGGGCTTGCCCAGAACCGTGCCGTCGATGACAACAATGGTATCGGCTCCCAGAACACAGGCGTCGGGGTTCTCGACAGCCACCTTCATCGCTTTCAGGCTGGAAAGCCTGCGCACGTGTTGGCGAGGCGTTTCCCCGGTGAGATATTTTTCATTGACATGGGCCGGAATGATTTTGACATGCACACCGGCGGACCGGAGCATTTCCTGCCGTCGCGGTGACGCCGACGCTAAAATCAGTGACGCATGGGCTGTGATGGACATTCATTCCCCATAATAGAATTTTTTTCTTGTATCACAAATTTAACCGTTGCTGTCAATTGCAATTATGATTGCAATCCGCCGGGTATTGGAGTTATGATGTTCGCAAATAAAACCGGTGTTTTGGGGAATGAAGAAAAAAATCATTATATTTGCCGTTCTGATGCTTCTGGGCGTTTTTGTCAGCGCGGCCGACGCGGGCGAGGTCGTGATGCAGTTGACCGTGCCTGGATGTGCCGCCTGAGGGGCCAAGCAAAGGATAGGGGCTATCCTGAACGGAATTCAAGGCGTCAAACACTATCAATTCGAGGAAGGGAATGTCGTGTCCATTACCTTTGACGATCAGAGAACGTCTGTGGATATCATTACCGGAGCACTCGAAAGAAAAGGATTCCCCCTCAAGGGCCGTCCGGTATACTGGAAACGCCGTTAAAGGTATTTTTTCAGTTGGCCTGCTTCCAGTCTTTCAACAATCTTTTTAACATCCTGAGAACGTCCTTTTTTACAGATCAGCAGGGCATCCGGCGTTTCGACGATCATCAGATCCCTGACTCCCAGTAAGGCGGTCAATTTTCGCGGATTATAGATGAGCGATCCTTTCGAATCTTCGAGAACGGTTCTGCTCCCGCTGAGGATGACATTATTCTGCTTGTCTTTTGGGGAGATGTCCCATAAAGCATCCCAACTGCCGACGTCGCTCCAGCCGAAATTTCCCGGCAGGATAAAAACGTTACCGGCTTTTTCCATCACGCCGTAATCGATGGAGACGGAGCCCAGTTTTTTGTAAACGCGGGACACGGTTGCCGTCTCGCCGGCGGTGCCCAGCGATGTGTCGATAAGTGTCAGTCCCGCATATAACTCTGGCAGCCAGCGTTTGATCTCTTCCAGAATGACCGAAGTCTGCCAGACAAACATCCCGCTGTTCCAGTAGAAATTGCCGCTCCGGACGAATTTTGCCGCCGTGCGAAAATCGGGTTTTTCACGGATTGACTTAACGCGGAAAACGTCTTGGTTTTTTATTGTTTTGCATAAGATTCCCCCTTCGATATAACCAAACCCTGTCTGAACACTGGAGGGGGTAATGCCTATGGTCACCAATCCTTTCTCCTGGGCCGCCACAACGGCCGCCGCTTTCATCACGCTCAGATACTTTCCGGAATCGGCTATGGCGTGATCGGAAGGCAGAACCATCATTGTATCGTCCGTCGATCGTTTACGGATATGCAAGGCGGCCAGTCCGATGCAGGCGGCGGTATTTCGGCCTACCGGTTCGATCAGGATGTTTCGGGGGGGAATTTCCGGCAGTTGTTTCATTAACGCCCGGGCATGTTTTTTACCCGTCACCACGAGAATATTTGTCGGGGGAACCAACGGCTTTATCCGGTTAACGGTTTCCTGAATAATGGTTTTTTCGCCTGTGATGTCCAGAAGGTGTTTGGGTCTCTTTTCTCTGCTGCGGGGCCAGAATCTGACGCCTCTGCCTCCGGCCATGATCACTGCGTACATGATTTTTCTCCCTGTTTTTTTGGCATTAAAAATAAAAATGATGAATGCTTATAATATAATGTGTCTTGCAATTTCAAGGCGGAAAATATATTTTATGCCACCATGATCACGATCAACTATCCGGAAATCATTCTAAAGAAAGCTCGAGAAGATGCCATTCTGCGCGGACATCCCTGGATATTTTCCGGCGCGATAGGCTCGGTAAAAGGAAATCCCGGCCCCGGCGATATTGTTCTGGCCAGAGATGCGGCAGGCCATCCGCTGGCCCTGGGCTTTTTTAATCCGTCGACGGATATCGCTTTTCGTGTTTTGACCAGAAGATGCGACGAAAATATTTCACCGTATTTCTGGCAGTCCCGTTTGCATGACGCATATAAATTGCGGCAGAGACTTATCAATGAGCAGACAAATGCCTACCGTCTGATTAATGCCGAAGGGGACGGATTTCCCGGATTGATTGTTGACGTCTACAATACGACTCTGGTTTTTTCGATCGCCGTCGCCGGAATGGAGAAACAGAAAAATCATCTTTTAAATGCTCTGATCGCCCAGCTCAAACCAACAAGAATTTATGAACAAAGTGACAGCCATTCACGCAAGCTGGAGGGATTGGAAAACAGAAGCGGCATCGCTTTTGGTGAAGATGAAAATTCTACCGTGGAAATTATGGAGAATGGTCTGAAATTCGAAGTTGATGTTGTTTCCGGTCAGAAAACCGGATTTTTCCTCGATCAGCGGGTGAACCGGGAAAAAATCGGTTCCCTGGGCCGTGATGCTCATGTGCTGAATTGTTTTGCCTATACCGCGGCTTTTTCCGTTTATTGTGCGGAAGGCGGCGCCAAAAAGGTTGTTTCTCTTGATATATCCAAAACGGCGTGCGTTGCCGCCAGAAAAAACCTGCATCTCAACTGGTTTTCTGTGGAGAATTATCCGGTGATCGAGACCGATGTGTTTGATTATTTCAGACATACGCCGGAAAACTACAACATGATTATTCTTGATCCGCCCGCTTTTGCCAAAACCAAAAGAGATGTGCCCAAAGCGGCAAGAGGGTATAAAGACATTAATTTACAGGCAATCAAACATCTGAGCAAAGGCGGGATGCTGGCCACTTTTTCCTGTTCCAATTTCATTGAAGAAGATCTTTTTTATAAGATCGTTCTGGGTGCCGCGCGGGATGCCGGTGCCGAGTTGCAGCTTTTATCAAGGCTGGACGCCGGACCGGATCATCCGGTCGCTTTCGGACACCCCGAAGGACGTTATTTGAAAGGTTTGCTGCTGGTCAAAAGAAATTGACAATATTTTATCTGCCATCGGAATCAGTTCTTCGCCAGATTGCCGATAATTCTGTCATGGATCAGACGGGAAGCCATGGTATTGCCGAATGCTCCGACAAAGACTGAAACGGAGGTCATATCTCTGCCGACATACTCAACTTTGATGGTGACTTTTTCGTCCTGAATGACGGATGTAATGACGCCGGTGGAAATTTTACGTTCTTTTCGGATACTTTTCGCTTTCAGATCGGTCACGGATTGTTCACAGGCCTGCCAGACCGCATCGATATCGGCTTTGTAATCGCTGACCAGATGTCCATCCTGGTAGAAAAACCTGCCGGAACTTATGCCGGCGACCTTCCCCTGTAAATTCACCGCCGCACCGCAACCTGCAAGTAATAAGCACATTATAAAGAAGAAAACGGTTATCGTATTTTTCATGATATCACCTTCCGGAGCGCTTCAAATAATCTGTTGACGATCAATGGCCGCGGCATACCTGTATAAGGGGCGTTACCTTTGAGCGGCTTTCCTTTCGCGCAGGTTCATGATCTCTGTCCGAGTCAGAATGGAAGCGATGTTGTCCATGTGCTTCATGATATTTTCCCGGCCCCCTTCTTCCCGGTCGACAAGCGTTATCACCATGACAACGGACAGTCCGGCTTTGCGGGCCTGTTCAATGGCCGTGATTGTGGATCCGCCGGTCGTGATCACATCGTCGATAATGGCAACTTTTTCTCCCGGCCGGACACTGCCTTCAATGGCGCTTTTAGTACCGTGATCCTTGGCGTCCTTTCTCACGATAAACGATTTGATCGGTTTGCCTTTCTGGTAGGAGATAACGGCAAGCGCATTGGCGATGGGATCGGCTCCCAGGGTCAGCCCTCCTGCGGCCGTAATATCGGTATCTTTGAGCATGTCAAAAATGATGGTGCCGATCAGATTCATCCCCTCGGGGTCCAGGGTCGTCGGTTTACAGTTAAAATAATAATTGCTTTGCCTGCCGGAGGCGAGCGTAAAAGGGGGATTGTCGCTGTATTTGAAAGACCTTTCGAGAATGATTTCTCCCAGTCGTTCCTTCATTTGATCAATGGTCATTGTGGTTCCTCCGTCGGATGAAATTTATGATTGAGGGTGATGTTGTAACATAAACTTGATCGGCAGTTCAACCCAGGCGGTGAATGGATTTCCAGCTTTCTTCGCCGGTTCGAATTTCCAGGGCTTGACGGCCTGTATTGCAGATTGATCCAGAATAGCGTATCCGGATGATTTCCGGATCTTGACGTCGCCCACGCGTCCGGTCGGCAGAATTTCGGCGAAGACCAGAACGATGCCCTCATATCCGCGCAAACGTGCCATTTCCGGATAAACGGGAGGGGTATTCTCCCGGTACAGCGGATAGGCAATGGCGATGTCGGACATGGGATGTTGGGCAACTGCCTCGAAGCCGCCGCTGTGACGTGCCTCAACGGATGATTTGTTTATTTCGGGGCGGTTTTCGTATTCGGAAAATGTACTTTCGACAGCCGGAGCCGTTCGGGACGCCAAAGGAAGCTGAACGGTGCCGACGGGGCTCGCCGGCCGTTCGACGGACGTCATCCGTCCGGTGTTTTTTTTCTGTCTTATCGTTTGCTGCCCGGTTTGCACGGCTTTTCCCGTGTCGGCTTTTTTATTGTCGAAAGACACCCAGACCATATTCAAAACATTTCGGTCAGACGGCGCCGGCGCACCACCGGACAACTCGAACCCGATAAGAACCGCTGCCGCCGAAAAATGAATCAGCACGGAAAAAGCCAAGGCCCAAATGAGAGCGATTTGTTGATGAGCGGAATGCCTGTATTTCATTTTTTCCCCGAACGATTACGGTTTGATTATTTTTTCAACAACTTTTACGGCCTGAACACCGTCACGGGCATAGAATGCGCCGATGGATTTTGCGTATTGATCCGTAACCACTGCACCGCCGATCAGGAAGTCTGTGCGGATTCCCTGCGCGCGTGCCAGCGCAATAACCTCCTTCATGTTGACCATAGTGGTGGTCATCAGCGCGGAAAGGCCGATGACATCCGGTTTTTCCTTTTTTGCAGCATCTAAAATAGCCTGTTCGGACACGTCTTTGCCGAGGTCAATAACACGATAACCGTAGTTTCTCAACAGCAGCGCAACGATGTTCTTCCCGATGTCGTGAACATCGCCGCGAACCGTCGCCATCAGAACGGTTCCCCTGGTCGTTATTGTCGCTTTCTGCAAATACGGATCAAGGTGCGAAAGCGCTTTTTTCATCGCTTCCGCCGCCGCCATCAACTGCGGCAGAAAATAAATTTTTTTCTCGTAGAGATCGCCGACACGCACAATGGAGGGGATCATATAATCATCGACCAGTTGAGACGCCGTTTTGCCGGATTTCATTGCTTCGTCAAGCAATGCGGTGATGTCGTCTTTGTTGCCTTCCAGAATGGCCTGAACAATTTTTTCTCCCGCTGAAACGGCTGTCGAAGGGAGTCCTGCGACAGCGGGAGTCTGCTGCGAAAAATAGTTGATGAAGTGAAACGCGGCTCTTTCCCGGGCGGTCAAGGCGTCCCCGGCATTTTTAACATTCATGAACTCGACGCTGGCCGGATTGGCAATGGCCATGGTCAGCCCGCAGTGTTGAGCCATCGCCAGAAAGGCGGCGTTGATCCAGGGACGGCCCGGCATGCCGAAGGAAACATTGGAAAGGCCGAGAATCGTTTTGCACTGGAAAATGTTTTTACACCATTGAATCGTTTCGAGCGTTTCCCGCGCGGCGTCGGCATCGGACGCAATGGCCATGGTCAGGCCGTCGACGACGAAATCCTTTTTCGTAAAACCGAACGCTTGCGCTTTGCGAAATATCCTGTCGATCACGACGCGCCGCTTTTTCGCCGTCCGGGGGATTTCCCCGCCGGTCAGCGGCAGCAAAATAAACATTGCGCCGTATCGGGCGGCCAGGGGCAGGAGCCTGGCCAGTTTTTCTTTTTCCCCGGAGATGGAATTAATCATCATTCTTCCCGGATAGAGTCTCAGGGCGGCCTCAATGGTTTCAATCCTGGACGAATCGATGACCAGCGGCAGACTGCTGACGGTGGACAACAGACTGATCACGTTCCGGATCGTTTGAACCTCATCAATGCCGGGCTGACCGACATTGATGTCCAGAAGAACCGCGCCCTGGTTTTCCTGATCCAGGGCCATCTGACGGATGATGGATAATTTGCCCTCCAAGAGTTCCTGCTGCAGCGATTTTTTACCGGTGGGATTGATTCTTTCCCCGACGATATACAACGGGTCATTGTCTTTAATTTCCAGGAATCTGCGTGCCGAGCTGAGCGCACAAACGGATTTTGTAAGCGGCAAAACGGGTTTCTTACGCGTGACCGACATCCTGAGCGCGCGAATATGTTCGGGCGTTGTTCCACAGCAGCCGCCCAGCATATTGGCGCCTGCAGCCGCCAGCTTGACGCTGAAATCGGCAAATGTCGCGGGATCCATTTCAAAAACGGTTTGACCGTCTTTCAGAAGAGGCATGCCGGCATTGGGCTTGGCCACAAGCGGCACCGTGGCGTACGGTTTCATCGCCGAGATGAAATCAATCATTTGTTCCGGACCGGCCGAACAATTGCAGCCCACGGCGTCTGCGCCCAGACTTTGCAAAGTGATGAGCGCGCTTTGTGGCGGTGTTCCGCCCAGCGTGTGGCCGTTTTTTTCGTACGTCATGGATGCAATCGTGAAAACGTCCGCAAGTTCCTTGACGGCCAGCAGCGCCGCGCGCGCTTCCTGAATGTCAATCATGGTTTCGATGACGATCAGATCGCATCCGCCGTCAATTAATCCTCGGGCCTGTTCCTTGAACGCATCCACTGCTTCTTCAAAAGCCAGCGTGCCGAAGGGTTCGACAAACAATCCGGTCGGACCGATGTCTCCGGCGACGAGTGTCTGATTGCCGCAGGCTTTTCTGGCCAATTGTGCCAGTTTCAGATTGACGGCGTAAACATCGTGCTTTGCGCCGAACTGTTTGAGTTTATAGCGATTGGCTCCAAAGGTGCAGGTATAAATAATCTGTGCACCGGCTTTCTGATACGATTTGTGGACAGCGCCGATGATGTCCGGATTGTCCAGACACCATATTTCCGGGCAAACACCTGCCGGCAGGCCCAGCTTCTGGAGCTCTGTTCCGGTAGCGCCGTCCAGAATCATAATTTTCTTTTTTAAAAAATTTCTTATATTAATAATTTCAACCACGGCTATCTCCTGAAATGCAAAGAATCAGTTTCCGGTGATCTTATACATCAATGGCTGCTTTTCTGCAATTTTCATTTCGTTATTTGACGGATGTGATGGATGTTATGCCAGAATGAAGCCTTTATGACGAAACAAGATCAGACAAACATCGGCCACATGCTCATCATACAGAATGCCTTTGTTCTTTTCGATTTCTTCCAGAGCGGCCTCTATCCCCAACGAAGCGCGGTAGGGCCGGTGAGAGGCCATGGATTCAACAACGTCGGCCACGGCAAGAATGCGAGCTTCGATAAGAATATCATTCCCTTTCAAGTTTCTGGGATACCCCGATCCGTCCATCCTTTCGTGATGCTGATAAACAATTTCTGCCAGCGGCCAGGAGGATTCGACATTCTTCAATATTTCATATCCGCTTCGCGAATGTTCCTGTATCAGAGAGTATTCGAGTTTGGTCAGCCTGGTCGGTTTTGCCAGAATCTCCGCCGGGACGGATAATTTCCCGATGTCATGGATAACGCCAGCCATCCGGAGGCCGTCGATTTTATCCTGGGATAATCTCATTTCCGCGGCAATGGCCCGGGCAATGCCTGTCACCCGCAACTGATGACCCGCGGTGTAGGGATCTCTCATCTCTATGGCGGACACCATGACCTGGATGGTGGTGCCGACCGATTTTCTCAGACTTTCCAGAGTCCGTTTCAGTTCGATGTCCATTAATTTGCGGTCTGTGATATCTTGCAGGATAAAAATAACACATTCCTGTTCGTCGATGGTGATCGCCCTGGCGGAGTAAATACCGAAACGTTCGGAGCCCTCCCTGCGCCGGAATTTAAACTCCCGATCCAGGATATCCCTGCCCGTTTTCAAATCCGCGATCATTGCCTTCCTCTCTGTTTTGTCCAGCCAGATGTTCATGGGCGGTTCGAACGATTTGGTTCCGATGACCTGTTCTCTTTTCCATCCCACAATCTTTTCGAATCCTTGATTCACATCGATGATCAGACCGTCATGCAGGCGGGCAATGGCTATGCAGTCCGGCGTGGTCATAAAAATTTTATAGAATTTTTCCTCCGATTTGTGTGAAAGTTCTTCCGCCAGCTTGCGCTCCGAGATGTTCAATAAAATTCCATCGAAAATGACCCGGTCCGGCAGGCGTGTCGGCACGGATAGCCCCTGAAACCAGATAATCTTTCCGGATTGGATGGCGACGCGACCTTCAAAATTCCAGCGGCTGGCTGTCTGGGCTGCTTGGGTAATGGATGACAGAAATCGCTCCCGGTCATCTTCATGAATACGGGAAAGGAATTCAGGAAACACCGTATCCAAATGGTCCGTATCGAACTTTGACAATATTTTTGCAAATTCATCGATCGGTTCACTGAGGTAGGTTATTCCGTATTTGCCGTTCTGTGTTGCATAAAACTGAAAAATAACCCCCGGAAGATTTTCAGTGATGCCGCGCAATCGTTCATCTTTTTCCCTCAGCGCTTTTTCAATTTGCTTGCGTTCGGTAATATTACGACACACATTGACAACGGCAAACGGTGTTCCGTCTTCTTTGCGCAAAACATCGCCGTTGATTTCAAACAGGATTTTCCGTCCGTCTCTGGTCATCAGATGATATTCTCTGGGGCCCAGTCTGCTTTCCAGCATGAGGTGCAGATTGCGAATGACTCTCTCGCGATCCTCCGGTGCAACGAAGTTAAGCAGATTCTGACCCAGAAATTCATCTTTGCTGTAACCGCCGATCCGCAGCGCATTCTCATTTGCAAAAAGAATATTGCCTGCCAGGTCGGTGCGAACAACAACATCCGGAATTGCATTGACCAGTTTGATGTGCAGTTCTTCACTTTTCCGTAACGCTTCTTCCGCCTTTTTGCGTTCCGTAATATCGCGTGTAATCCCTATAATGCCAATGGGCTTGCCATCATCCGACCACAGGAAAGAAGCGGTAACTTCCGCCAGAAAAGTGGTTCCGTCCTTGCGCAACTCTTCCGATTCAAACGTAAGCGTCGTATTTCGATCGAAATCGGGTTCAGAAGACCGGGCCAACTGTTCTGCCATCATTGCCGTATCTTTGGCCAGTTGTTGGGGTGTGACCATATCCTGCAGGGCAAGCTTCAGATATTCGTCAACCGTCCAGCCGTGTGTGCGCTCCACGACTTCGTTGACATATGTAAAATGACCCGCCAGGTCCATGGTCCAGATCAAATCCGGTATGCAGGTGGTAATCTTACGATACCGTTCCTCGCTGCGGCGTAATTCTTCCTGTGCCGCTTCCTTCTGGGATTCTGTCTGCTTGTGCTTTGCCTGAATTTTTGTTTCGTTCAGCTCTCTGGCAATGACCGGGCATAGGCGGGAATAGTTCTCCTTGACGATGTAATTGCGAGTCCCGGGAAAGCGGCATTCGATAGTTTTATCTTTGCTGCTGGCGCCGGAGATGACAATCAGGGGAATGTCGGTTTTTTCTTCCTCGAGAAGAGCCATGGCCGCGACAGCTCCGAATTTGAGGTAATTGCTGTCACAAAGAATGATATCCCATGGTTTGTCCCGGAGAGCTTGCCGCATCGCGGCAGCGGTTTCTATCCGTTCGTAAACCGGATGGTATCCGCCTTTTTGAAGTTCGCTCACGATGCGCGACACGTCCTTGTCCGAATCGTTCAGCATTAAAACCTGAAGGGGCTGCGGATTGCCGGTTGGAGGGGCATTATTTTTTTTCATACACCTGTTCCCCTGGGTGAAACTGGAGTAAGGATCGGACTGGTTAGAATTCTATCAGTTGCTTTTTGTTTTGCTGATTGTTATCAGCCTTGATGAGGCATCCCCTACTGGTAAACAGCATAAGCTTTTCATGTCTGTTTGTCAATTGTGTAATCGTCGGAGAATCAATCTTGGCACTGTAAGGAAGAACCTTTAACTTTTTGTTGTGCGTGGCATTTTAACGGCAGATTCCGCCAATGGCGGTGACGGATTTTTCCGGTATGAGAATAAAATTGGGATTGATTTTTACGCCGGCGTTCTGCATGTGTAGCTGTTTATAAATGATTCCCTGGTTTTCCAGATGAAAGTCACCGTAGCCGGCGGAAAAACGGCGTGGCAAAAGCGTTTGGCCTTCCCGCATCAGAAGGTGATTCAGATAATTCATGATCCAGTCCAGTGCGGCGTCCGTCATTTCGCTGGCGGTGGCATCATAAACGACCGCGGCGGCCAGATCGTCCTGCCGGGTTTTTGCCTTGATGGCGTCCATGACGGCATGCCCCGCAGTCGCTCCCATGAAAACGGCCTCCCGGCATTCGCGAAGGAAAATGGACAGATGCTCGCTGCTGAAATGTACGTTGTTCGATAAAAAAATTTGTTTCCCGTCGTTCTTTGTGACGGCCAGCCGCAGGTACATCCCCTTGAGGACAATAAGGGACGCGGCTTCGCGAATGAAAAGGTCGGTTTGCTTTTGCTGATCCGGCGAGACGGCGGTTATTCTCTTTTTAAAACCGAGCCGCTGATATATTTTTTCGCGGGGAGGTTCAATCGAAATTTTTTCCAGAAAAATGACGGATTCCATGCTTTCCCCTTTTGCTCAACGCGAAGCCGGCCTTTAAGGGCGAATCCCGGCCAACCGTTTGTTAAGATTCCCGGCTACCGCGTCTCCCATTGCTGAAGTGCTGACAATTTTTTTGCCCGGTTGATCAATGTCGCGTGTCCGGAGGCCTTCCTGTAAGGTTTCCGTAACGGCATTTTCTATCAGGGCGGCTTCCGCCGGCATTGATAAAGAATGCCGCAGCATCAGTGCCACCGACAAAATAGCGGCCAGCGGATTGGCGATGTTTTGTCCCGCAATGTCCGGCGCCGACCCGTGAATGGGTTCGTACAAGGCTGTTTTTTCCCCCAGACTGGCTGACGGAAGCATACCGATGGATCCGGTGAGCATGGCGGCTTCATCGCTCAGGATATCGCCGAACAGGTTCGTGGTGACGATAACGTCGAACTGAGACGGATCACGGATCAGCTGCAGGGCGCAATTGTCGACATACATGTGTCTCAGCGTGACATCGGGGTAATTGCGGCTGACGTCGGTGACCACGTTCCGCCAGAGTTCCATCGTTTCCAAGATATTGGCTTTATCTACGGAGAGGAGGCTCTTTCTGCGTGTACGGGCTATTTCGAAAGCGCGGACGGCGATGCGACGAATTTCATCTTCTGAATAAATCATCGTGTTGACGCCTTTGCGTTTTCCGTTTTTCGATGTCTTAATGCCGCGCGGTTTGCCGAAATAGACATCGCCTGTCAATTCGCGCACAATGATAATATCGATGCCGCGGATGATGTCTTTTTTCAGTGGCGACGCATCCAGGAGTTCTTCAAAAACAACGATCGGCCTCAGGTTGGCGTAAATGCCCAGGCTGCTGCGCAAGCCCAGCAACGCCCTCTCCGGCCGGACACTGTAAGCGAGATTTTCCCACTGGGGACCGCCGACCGCTCCCAGTAAGACCGCGTCGCTTTTCAGGGCCAGTTTCAGACTCTCCTCCGGCAGAGGCGTTCCATAACGGTCATACGCCGTTCCGCCGACAAGTCCTTCTGTGATTTGAAAGTCGACGTTTTTTTTGCCGGAAATAATTTTTAAAACCTTCAGGGCTTCGTTTATAATTTCCTGTCCGATGCCGTCGCCGGCAAAGACAGCGATTTTAAAATTATTATTTTTCATTTTTTTTTCTTTTCCCAGCGATGTGTTGCATCAGACCGCCATTGGCGATAAGTTCTTCCATGAACGGCGGAATGGGGTTGATTTTAAAAAATTTATCCGTGCCGTTTATGGTTATGATGCCGCGTGCACTGTCCACGGTGATTTCATTCCCTTCTTTCACGGCATCGACAATATCTTTCGATTCGAATATGGGCAGCCCCATGTTGAAGGCATTCCGGTAAAAAATGCGGGCAAAACTTTTCGCGACGACACAGGGAACGCCGGCCGCTTTTATGGAAATGGGCGCGTGTTCGCGCGACGAGCCGCAACCGAAATTTTCTCCGCCCAGAATCATATCGCCCTTTTTCATCTTTTTCATGAAGTCCGGGTCGGCATCCTCCATACAGTGAACCGCCAGGACTTCAGGATCCGACGTCGTCAGATAACGCGCCGGAATGATCGCGTCGGTATCAATATTATCTCCGAATTTCCAGACTTTTCCTTTAAATATCATGTTAAAATCCTTTTTAACGAGACTCAATCTTCAGAAACAATGTGTATAGAAGATTGTAAGTTGTAATGAGTCTTAAATTTTAATGAAACTCAGATATTACAGGCGTAGCGTAGTAATATCTGCAAGTTGAATTATCCTACGTGCGAAGCTAAGGGGCATGTGCGCTTTCTTACAATTCTTCCGGAGAGGCAATTCTTCCCAGTACGGCTGAAGCGGCGGCAACCGCCGGATTGGCCAGATACACTTCGCTTTTGGTATGACCCATGCGACCGACAAAATTCCGGTTTGTTGTCGCAACCGCTTTTTCTCCTTCCGCCAGGATGCCCATGTGTCCGCCCAGACAGGCGCCGCAGGAAGGCGGGCTGATGACGGCGTTCGCTTTCAAAAAAATCTCAATCAGCCCTTCTTTTAACGCCTGGCGGTAAATTTCGGGGGTTGCCGGAACGATGATCAGTCTGACATTCGAGGAGGCCTTCCTGTTTTTTAAAATTTTTGCGGCGATTCTCAGGTCTTCTATACGTCCGTTGGTGCAGGACCCGATCAGGGACTGGTCGATTTTTACCCGTCCTGCTTTGCTCACTCCTTTGACATTGGAAGGCAAATGCGGGAAGGCCACCTGCGGTTCGATGGTCGCCGCGTTTATTTCAAGAGTGTCGGCATAAACGGCATCGGGGTCGGAAGAATAAAATGTATAATGTCGTTTTGCCTTTTTCCGGATGTATTCTGCGGTCACTTCGTCGGGAGCAAAGATACCGTTTTTTGCGCCGGCTTCTATGGCCATATTGGCCATGGAAAATCTGTCGGCCATTGTGAGGCGGGCAATCGTCTCTCCGGTGAATTCCATGGCCTTATACAAAGCACCGTCCACGCCGATGCGGCCGATGATATGCAAAATCAAATCTTTTCCCGAGACCCATTTCTGCAGTTTGCCGAAGATGATGAATTTGATCGAGGGCGGTACCTTAAACCACAGTTCTCCGGTGAGCATGGCTGCCGCCAGGTCGGTGCTGCCGACGCCGGTGGCGAATGCGCCCAGAGCGCCGTACGTGCAGGTATGACTGTCCGCACCGATAACCAGGTCTCCGGGCAGAACGATCCCCTGTTCAGGCAATAAGGCATGTTCAACACCGACAAGGCCGCCTTCATAAAAATGCGTTATCTTCTGTTGCGAGGCAAATTCGCGCACCGCTTTGCATTGCTGGGCGGAATTAATGTCCTTATTGGGCGTAAAGTGATCCAGGACGAGAGCCACCTTATGTCTGTTGAATACTTTTTCCCCGCCCGCCTGCTTGAACGCGTTGATGGCTATGGGAGCGGTGACATCATTGCCCAGGGCAATATCCACTCTCGCGTTGATCAGATCGCCGGTTGAAATTTTTCTCAGGCCGGTGTGCGCCATTAATATTTTTTCCGTAATGGTGTTGCCCACGAGGGGTTCTCCTTGTAAAAAGTGAAACGGTCTTTAGCGTATTTTAATTCATTATTCAACAATTTTAACCTTTTTAATATTATTCTTTAAAAATTCCATGCGATTCAAGGCGTTGATATAAGCTTTGGCGGACGCAACAATGACATCCGGATGAGCGCCGCGTCCGACGACCGAGTAACTGCTGTGCTTGAGTTGCACGGTGACCTCGCCCTGCGCATCCGATCCTCCGGTGATGGCGTTTACAACGTACTTCATCAACGGATAGTTGGTTTTGGTTATGTTGCGAATGGCTGCGAAGGTGGCGTCGACCGGACCGTTGCCGAAACCCGCTTTCCGCACGATGTCCTGACCCACCTGCATTTCCATGGTTGCCGTGGGAATGGCCACATTGCCGCTGACCACATTCAGATAAAGCAGGCTGTATTTGTCTTCGCCCCGGTAGATTTCTTCGGACAGAATGACCTCGAGATCTTCATCGTAAATATCTTTTTTGATATCTGCCAGTTCTTTGACGCGAGCCGCCACCTTGTTGATCTGCTCATCATTGAGTTGGTATCCCATCTTTTTCAGGTGGTGTGAAATGGCGTTGCGTCCCGAATGCTTTCCCAGGACAATATGTGTGTCGCTAATACCCACGGATTGCGGCGTCATGATCTCATAGGTGATTTTTTCCTTGATCAATCCATCCTGATGGATCCCGGATTCATGGGCGAACGCGTTGGCGCCCACAATCGCTTTGTTGGGCTGTACCGGTATGCCGGTAATCTGAGTCAGAAGACGCGAGGTCTTGTAAATCTGATTGGTCTTGATGTTCGTGTGAAGGCCGAAGAGATCCTTGCGGGTTTGCAGTGCCATGACGACTTCTTCCATGGCGGTATTGCCCGCCCGCTCGCCGATACCGTTGATGGTGCATTCTACCTGCCGCGCACCCTGTCTGATGGCTGCCAGTGAATTGGCCACGGCCAGCCCTAGATCATTATGGCAATGCGTGGCGATGATGGCTTCGCCGATATTTTGGACATGCGCGAAGAGATAGGCAATCAGATTGCCGAATTCTTCCGGCGTGGCATAGCCGACCGTATCGGGGATATTGACGGTGCAGGCTCCCGCGTCAATCACCGCCGAAACCATTTCGACCAGGTAATCCTTGTCCGAACGGGTGGCATCCATCGGCGAAAATTCTACATTATCGGTATAAGAACGTGCCAGTTTTACCGCGGCAACCGCTTCTTTGAGTACCTGCTCGCGACTCTTTTTGAGCTGATACTTCAGATGGATGTCGGAAGAAGAAATAAAAGTGTGAATGCGGGGATGTGCGGCTCCCTTGATAGCCTGCCAGGCGCGGTCAATGTCGAGTTTATTCGCCCGGGCAAGACCCGCCACTTGGGATTTTTTAATTTCCTTCGCGATTTGTCTGACGGCGTCAAAGTCACCTTCGGATGCGATGGGAAATCCCGCTTCAATGATGTCTACACCCAGCCTTTCCAGTTGGCGGGCAAGCATCAGTTTCTCTTCCGTGTTCATGCTGTAACCCGGTGATTGTTCGCCGTCTCTTAAGGTTGTATCAAAAATGTAAACACGATTTTTCTTTTTTTTCATAATATCTTCTCCTCTGATGACTATATGAATGATCCCAGTAACCGAAGGTTCGTGGGCAATGTACCGTAATTTCCCCGCGTAGTTTCCATCTATCGGGCGGTATGCCGCTTTTTAAAAAACAAAAAAGGCCGTGGCTTCCGCCCACGGCCTTTTAGGTGATCAGTTGCTTTTTCTCCTAGTGATGACCTAAAAACGATGGGCGGGCGGCCTGAGGTAAAAGGCGCAACAAAGCGAGAGCCAGCAGTAAAGGCAGAATGTTGATTGCTATGAAATTCTTTTTCGCTGTTTCCGTCATCGTTTTTGCAATTCCAAAAATTTTGGAGGCTTTATAATGCAAAAAAAGAATCTTGTCAAAATTTTTTTTGAATTCATTAAAATAAAACTGACATAAAGAACTGATAACAAATGCACTCCCAAAGCGGTAGATGGCGTTTAACAGGTTACGGATGATGCTTTTTCCCCACCGGATGATTTTTTAATGCTGGAGATATGTCAATAATACATTTGCATGTAAGAAAGAAATATACTAAGAGGACAGCACAATAAATTTTTATTCATTCGTTACATGTAAAGAACAATGGCTACAAGCACGGATCTGTTCTTGAGCAGGTTTTTTACATCAATTACAAAAGGGGCTATTTAAAGATGAAGAAATTTTTTTTATTACCGCTGGCTGTTTTTTTTCTCGTTGCAGTTGGTTTAAATTCCTTTGCCGAAGAAAAAGCACTTACGTTGTCTGCTTCTGAAAAACTGCTTTTTAACTTTGATTTTATTCCTGTCGTATTAACGGCAAGTCCCGACGGGAAACGTATTGCCTATGCCACCCGTGTGGAAGGCAAGCAGTTTGTTATTGTCGACGGCAAGGCGCAGAAACGCTATGACGGTATCGGTTCCAATGTTGTTTTCAGCCCCGACAGCAAGCGTTCTGCATATCGAGCCCAGGTTGGCAATAAACAGGTTGTGGTAATCGACGGTCAAGAAGGGAAACGCTATGACACAGTGGGATCAAATATCGTTTTCAGTCCGGACAGTCAACGGGTTGCCTATGCCGCCAAAACAGGCAAGCGGTGTTTTATTGTGGTGGACGGGAAGGAAGGCAAATCGTACGAGGGAGGTATCGGCTCCAATATTATTTTCAGTCCGGACAGTAAAAAAATCGCTTACGGGGTGCTATCAGATAAAAAGCAGTTTGTCGTTGTCGATCAACAAGAGGGCACTCATTATGACAGTATCGGCAATAATATCGTTTTCAGTCCCGACAGTCGCCGGATGGCTTATCAGGCTCAGTCGGATAAAAAACGTTTTCTGGTTGTCGATGGACGGGAAGGCAAGCGCTATGATGATGTCAGAGGCGATTTTGTTTTCAGTCCGGACGGCAAGCAGGTAGCCTACGTGGTAAAATCAGCCGGTAAGTGGCAGGTTGTCGTTGATGAGCAGGAAGGCAAATATTATGACGGCATCGGAGATGATATTTTCTTCAGTCCGGACAGCAGTCGGATAGCGTATCAAGCGCAATCGGACAAGAAACGTTTTCTTGTGGTCAATGGACAGGAAGGTAAAGGATATGAACGTATCGGATCAACCATCGTTTTCAGTCCGGACAGCAAAAAAGTGGCTTATATCGCTCAGATCGTGAATGGCAAGTTTGCGTCCGTCATTGACGGTCAGGAGGGGAAACCGTACAACAATATCGGCAACGGGTCTCTTGTTTTCAGCCCGGACAGCAAGCGTGTGGCGTATGCAGCCCAGTCAGGACAGAAACGGTTTGTTGTCGTTGACGGGAAAGAAGGGAAACACTATGATGGAGTGGGAAGTTACACGCTCGTTTTCAGTCCGGACAGCACAAAAATCGTTTATGTTGCGCAGGCAGAAAATAAACAAATAGCCGTTGTAAATGGAAAGGCCGGCGAAAAAGAGGTCAATAAATATAACAGCATCGTTGCTTTGGGGAAAAAAGGTTTTGCCTTTGAGACATCAGACAGATTCCGTTTTCTTGCCGTAAAGGAGAAATCCGTCTATTCTGTTGAAGTTAAGATAAATTAAACGGACTCAGGGCTGGAAAATCAATATTCGTGTCAGAGGAAGATCGGATTTTATTTCAATAAAGTTTAAAAAATGTTAAACTTTTTGTCTATACGGGATTTTTCCACGCACTAAATTTACCTGCATGTTTTTAAAAAAATTTACTTGACAAAAACATCTATAAAAATTAGATTGCGAAATTCGCTTGAGGGTGTAGGTGTGTTTTTTTACATTCTGATGCGCAAGTTATTGAATTTTATATTTTTTGATGGGATTGGCTGGCGTAGCTCAATCGGTAGAGCAGCTGATTTGTAATCAGCAGGTTGCGGGTTCGAGTCCCATCGCCAGCTCCAGTTTGGTGTTATTGCTGGAGGGGTTCCCGAGCGGCCAAAGGGAGCAGACTGTAAATCTGCCGGCGGAGCCTACGGAGGTTCGAATCCTCCCCCCTCCACCAGAGATTTGTGAAATGAAAAAAGGCGGGAGTAGCTCAGTGGCTAGAGCGTCAGCCTTCCAAGCTGAGGGTCGCGGGTTCGAATCCCGTTTCCCGCTCCAGATTCTTTGTGAAGTCTGGACTGTCAACAAAAGATTGTGCCCACGTAGCTCAGTCGGTAGAGCACATCCTTGGTAAGGATGAGGTCACCAGTTCAATCCTGGTCGTGGGCTCCAGAGAAGGAGACATATGAGAAACAACATTATTTTGGCCTGTACGGAATGCAAGCAGAGAAACTACACAACGACCAAAAACAAGCGGACGATGCAAAACCGCCTGGAAATGAAAAAATACTGCAAGTTTTGCCGGGGGCATAAACTGCACAGGGAAACCAAATAGGTGATATTGGTATAGGCCAGTAGCTCTAATGGATAGAGCGCCGGACTCCAAATCCGGATGCTGGGGGTTCAAGTCCCTCCTGGCCTGCCATTTTTCCCCGTTGTGTGAAGGATGAGTCAGATGGAAGATTTTAAAGAAAAAGTAAAAGTAACGATTCAAAAGATTACACAGTTTCTCAAAGATGCCAAGATGGAGTTGAAAAAAGTTACCTGGCCGACTCCAAAACAGGCCCTGGCGTCTACCGCGGTGGTGATCATTCTGGTTTTTATTGTTTCTTTAATTCTGGGCATTATTGATTTTGCCCTCGCTAAAGCAGTGAAATTAATATTGGGTTAGGAAAATGGCTTTTAAATGGTACGTTGTACATACTTATTCCGGATACGAGAATAAAGTCAAAATAAGTCTTGAAGAAAGAATTAAGACGACCGGAACTCAGGCGTATTTTTCCGACATTCTGATTCCTGAAGAAGATGTTGTGGAATTGATTTCGGGAGAGAAAAAAAGTTCGAAACGCAAGTTTTTCCCGGGGTATATCCTTGTGCGGATGGATATGAATGATGAAGCCTGGCACGTGGTCAAGGATACTCCCAAAGTGACAGGATTCATCGGCAGCAAGGATAAACCTTCTCCCATACCTGATAAAGACGTTGAACATCTTAAAATCAGAATTGATGAAGGAACGTTAAAACCCAAACCCAAATTCAAATTCGATGTCGGGGATCATGTCAAAATTATCGACGGTCCTTTTACGAATTTCGACGGCATTATCGATGAATTAAAACCGGAAAAAAGTAAGCTTAGGGTTATCGTAAGTATTTTTGGCCGGCCGACGCCAGTGGAGCTGGATTTCATCCAGGTGACGCAGGGGTAATGCTTTGCATAGGCCGAATAAATAATATTTAAAATTCAGATCAGGGTGATTCGATATGGCAAAAAAAATTATTGCGAACATTAAATTACAGATCAAGGCGGGCAAGGCAACCCCTTCGCCTCCGATCGGTCCGGCATTAGGTCAGCACGGCGTGAATATCATGGAATTCTGCAAGGCTTATAACGCGATGACGCAGAGCCAGGAAGGAATGATTATTCCTGTTGTGATTACGGTTTATGCCGATCGCTCTTTTACGTTTATTACAAAAACACCTCCTGTGTCGGTGTTACTGAAGCAGGCAGCAAAAATTGCCAAGGGATCCAGCGATCCCAAACGGGATAAAGTGGGTTCGGTGACCGCATCTCAGGTAAAGGATATTGCCGAACTGAAGTATAAGGATTTAAACGCCGTTAATATTGAAGGCGCGATAAATATCATTGCCGGCACGGCAAGGTCAATGGGAATAGAAATTACAGGTTAATAAATAAAGAGGTTTGATCATGTTAAGAAGAGGCAAACGTATATTGGCGGCAAAGGCTAAAGTCGAGCCGGCCAAGAAATACACGTTGAAAGAGGCTGCGGAAATTGTTGTATCGACGGCGGGAACGAAATTTGATGAGACCGTGGATGCGGCGATTCGTTTGGGTGTTAATCCCGCTCACGCCGATCAAATGGTGCGGGGCAGCGTGGTTCTGCCGCACGGATTGGGTAAAACAGTCAGGGTCCTGGTATTTGCCAAAGGTGAAAAGGAAAAAGAAGCTTTGGAGGCCGGTGCCGATCTGGTGGGCAATGACGAAGTTATCGAGAAAATCAAAGGCGGATGGATGGAATTTGATCGGGTTATCGCCACGCCGGATATGATGGGATCAGTCGGTAAAATCGGTAAAATTCTCGGACCTCGCGGTTTGATGCCCAACCCCAAGGTGGGGACGGTAACGTTTGACGTGGCCAATGCGGTGAAAGAACTCAAAGCGGGTAAAGTCGAGTTCCGGGTCGAAAAAGCCGGCATTGTTCATTCTCCGGTGGGAAAGGTATCCTTCGGTGCTGAAAAATTGAGAGAAAATGTTAGTGCCTTGCTGGAGACCATTCTTAAATTAAAACCGGCATCAAGCAAGGGTACGTATATCAAAAGCATTTCGATCTCCAGCACGATGGGTGTCGGGGTGAGAATTGATCCGCTCGATATTAAAGCAGCTTAGGATATCGGGCATTTTTTAGTTGGTTACAAGGTCGAAGACAGCAGGTACAGACGTTTAAACCTGAAAAGGCCTGCCGAGACTCGTAAAATAAAAATTGTTACTTGATTTGTAAGGGTAGACTTTTTTTGTAAAACGGGAATCGGGATGTAGGCTGGGTTACCGTTTTTTTGTTGTGAGACTCAAATTTCAAAAACGAATGCGCTACAGGGCTTCATAGGTGTATTGAAATTTGTAAGTCGAACAATCCCGGTATCGGGGTTCTGTATGTGGCTTAATTCTCCGGCCTCAGCAATATAATAATTTTGAAAGGAGGCTGATAGATTGGATCGGAAAACGAAAGAACAAATTGTATCCGAACTCCAAAAGAAACTCAAAGAAGCTAATTTAGGTATTCTCACCAGCTTTAGCGGGATGAATGTCGAAAAAATGGAAGCTTTGAGAAATGAATTGCGCAAGTCCAATGCCGAATGGAAGGTCGTAAAGAATACACTTTTACGCATTGCTTCCGAAGGCACCGATTTCAGCATACTTGCCGATCATTTCAAATGGCCCGTTGCCATTGTCCTGAGCTACAAAGATCCGGTGGCGCCGGCGAAGGTTCTGATTGATTTTGCCAAGAAAAACGCGGAACTGGAAATCAAGGTTGGTGTGCTGGATAAAAAGCTTTTAACCAGGAACGACCTGACGGTTCTGGCAGAATTGCCCGGCAAAGACGTCCTTCTGGGCAAACTGGTTTCGGTCATGGCGGCTGTTCCGACATCCTTCGTGAGAGTTTTAAATGGAGTACCGGGAAGTTTCGTGCAAGTGCTTAACGCTTATTGCGATAAGAAAAAATCTTTAAACTAATACAACATACAGAAAGGAATAAAACATGTCAGATAAAATTACGAAAGAAGATGTAGTCAAATTTATTGAAGAAATGACGGTATTGGAACTTTCCGCTCTGATCAAAGAGCTGGAGGATAAATTTGGTGTTTCCGCTGCCGCTCCGGTTATGGCCGCCGTGGCTGCCCCGGGTGCCGCCGCTGCTGCAGGTCCGGTTGAAGAAAAAACAGAATTCGATGTCATTCTGACCGGCTTTGGCGCGGAGAAGATTCAGGTCATCAAGGTTGTCCGTGCCATTACCAACCTGGGACTCAAAGAAGCCAAGGATCTGGTGGAAGGCGTTCCCAAGCCCATCAAGGAAGGTGCGTCCAAGGATGAAGCTGCGGACATCAAGAAGAAAATCGAAGAAGTGGGCGGTACCGTCGAGATTAAATAACGCAATCTCAAACATATATTATTCATTTTTAAGGATGCCATGGGAGACTTTAGAAAAAATTTTGGTCAGGTAAGAAAGATACTGGATATCCCCAATTTAATCGATATTCAGACAGAGTCTTACGAGAAATTTCTCCAGAAGGATATTGCACCGGTGAAGCGGGGCGCTTTCGGTTTGCAGGGTGCTTTCAAGAGCGTTTTTCCTATTTCGGATTTCAGCGGGAAATGTTCTCTGGAATTTGTGAGCTATAAACTGGGTGATATCCGGTATGATGTGAAAGAATGTGTTCAAAAAGGAATGACCTACGCGGCTCCCTTGAAGATCGTGGTCCGGTTGGTTGTGTTTGAGGCCGATCGCCCCGCCGAAGGGAAAGGTGCCGGTGAAACGACCGAAGCCAAGCAGATCCGCGATATCAAGGAACAGGAAGTTTACTTCGGCGAAATTCCGTTGATGACGGAAAACGGTACCTTCATCATTAACGGGACGGAACGGGTGATCGTCAATCAGCTGCACCGTTCGCCGGGTATCTTTTTTGATCACGACAAAGGTAAAATTGTTGCCAGCGGTAAACTGATTTATTCCGCAAGAGTCATCCCCATCAGAGGATCGTGGCTGGATCTGGAGTTTGATTCCAAAGATATTCTTTATGTCCGGATCGACCGTCGCAGAAAAATGCCGGTAACCATCCTGCTGAAAGCGCTGGGGAATTCGACGGAATTCATCCTGAATTATTTTTATAACGTCAACACAGTGATCAATGACAATAAAAAGATTTATTTTGCCGTTGATGAATCGCTGGTCGGCAAGAAATCACCAGAAGATATCAAAGACTCCAAGAGTTCCGAACTGATTGTCAAGAAGGGAAGAAAACTGACCAAGCCGCTGATCAAGAGAATCATGGAGGCCGGTGTTAAACGGACGGCAATCAATGAAAACGAACTGATCGGAAAAATTCCTTCTCGGGATGTTCATGATCCGGAAACGGGTGAGATTGTTTTTCGTTGCAACGAGGAACTGCCGGCGAACTGTCTGGACATTATCCGCGAAAAGAATATCCGGGAATTGAAACTTATTCATATTGATGAAGACATGGATAACGCTTCCATCCGGGATACGCTGCTGCTGGATAAGATTGATACCACCGAGGATGCGATCATGGAGATCTATCGCCGTTTGCGTCCGAGCAATCCTCCTACGCCGGAAACAGCGGACAAGTTCTTCAAGAGCCTGTTCTTTGAGCCGGAGACTTATGATCTGTCCAATGTCGGACGCGCGAAAATGAATTACAAATTGCACATGAACGTGCCGACGGACAACACCGTGTTGAGCAACGAAGACATCCTGTCCGCAGTGAAATATCTGATCGACCTGAAAAACGGCGTCGGCGATTGCAGTGTGGACGATATTGATCACCTGGGAAACCGCCGGGTGCGTTCGGTAGGCGAATTGATTGAAAACCAGTACCGCATCGGTCTGGTGCGTATGGAAAGAGCCATCAAGGAAAAAATGAGTCTTCAGGACATCGAGACCATGATGCCGCACGACCTGATCAATGCCAAACCGGTTTCTGCGGTGGTCAATGAATTCTTCAATTCCAGCCAGTTGTCTCAGTTCATGGATCAGACCAATCCGCTTTCGGAGATTACCCATAAGCGACGTCTGTCGGCTCTGGGTCCAGGAGGCTTGACCCGTGAACGCGCGGGATTTGAAGTCCGCGATGTTCATCCGACACATTATGGACGCATTTGTCCGATTGAAACACCGGAAGGTCCGAACATCGGATTGATCGTGTCGTTGAGCACCTATGCCAGAGTGAATGAATTCGGTTTTATTGAGACACCGTACCGGAAAGTGGAGAACGGCCGGGTGTCCGATGATGTTCACTTTGTAACGGCGATTGAGGAAGAAAATCAGATTATTGCTTCGGCGGACCGTCCTCTGAGTAAAAACGGAAAATTTGCCGAAGAATTGATTTCGGTCAGAAAAGGCGGCAGCTATATTTCGGTTGAGCCGGAAGAGATTAAGATGATGGACGTTTCGCCCACCCAGCTGGTCAGCGTAGCTGCAGCGTTGATTCCTTTTCTGGAACATGATGACGCCAACCGTGCGTTGATGGGATCGAATATGCAACGGCAGGCGGTTCCCCTGATGAATCCGGAAGTTCCGGTTGTGGGGACAGGCGTGGAATCCGTGGTAGCCCGCGATTCCGGCGCTGTGGTCCTGGCCAAACGGTCCGGTGTTGTCGAAAGCGTTGATGCTTCACGCATTATTGTGCGGGCCGACCGGATGGATGAAGACGGCATCGACAGCGGTGTGGATATTTATAATCTGGCGAAATACCAGCGATCGAATCAGGATACCTGTTTCAATCAAAAACCGATCATCAGCGTCGGGCAGCGTGTCCATAAAAAGGATATCCTCGCGGACGGACCGGCCATTGATAACGGCGAACTGGCACTGGGTAGAAATGTAATGGTCGCTTTCATGTCCTGGGGCGGGTACAACTATGAAGACTCCATTCTGGTCAGCGAGAGGGTCGTCAAGGAAGATATTTTCACGTCGATTCATATCGAGGAATTCGAGACCATGTCCCGCGACACGAAACTGGGCAAAGAGGAAATTACGCGCGATATCCCCAACGTCGGCGAAGAGGTTCTCAAAAACCTGGATGAAAGCGGTATTGTTTGCATTGGCGTTTCGGTCAAACCTGGGGATATTCTGGTCGGCAAAATAACGCCCAAGGGCGAAACACAGCTGTCCGCTGAGGAAAAACTTCTGCGGGCGATTTTCGGAGAGAAAGCCAGCGATGTCCGGGATACATCGTTGCGCGTTCCGCCGGGCGTGGAAGGAACGGTTATTGACGCCAAAATTTTTACCAGAAAAGGCGCGGAAAGCGATTCCCGTTCACAGGCCATTGAGGCGGATGCCATTGAGCAGATCGCGAAGGACAGAGATGATGAAATCCGCATTCTCACCGAAACCATCAAAAAAGATATTACCAAACTTGTTGTCGGCAAAACGGCGGCAACCAGAATTGGGGATGCCAAAAAGAAAACCGTTCTGAAGAAGGGCGACAAAATTACGAAAGAGATCTGGAACGATCTGCCTTTCTCCAGCTGGAAAGATATTACCATCGCCGAGAACGACGGTTCGGAAGAAAAGATCGCCGGTCTGATCGCTTCACTGGAACGAAAGATCGATTTTGTCAGTGCTCATTTTGAGGAGAAGATGGAAAAGATCAAGGCCAGTGATGAACTTCCGCCCGGTGTAATCAAGATGGTCAAGGTGTATATTGCTATTAAAAGAAGGCTGTCCGTGGGCGACAAGATGGCAGGGCGCCATGGGAACAAAGGCGTTTTATCACGGATCCTGCCGGAAGAAGACATGCCGTATTTTGCCGACGGTTCCACAGTGGACATCGTCTTAAATCCGCTGGGTGTTCCTTCGCGAATGAACGTGGGGCAGATTCTGGAAACGCATCTGGGCTGGGCGGCAAAATCGATCGGTGAGGGTTTGAATGAACTGCTGGAACAGCAGCGCGCCGGTTTGAGTCATATCAAAGACGAGTTGAAAAAGGTTTACTCTTCGCCCGATTTTGACAAATTTATCGATCAGGCGTCCACGGAAGATATCAAACGATTTGTCGGCCGTTTGAAGAAAGGCATGTTGGTTGCCAGTCCGGTTTTTGACGGATGTCCGGAAGATCAAATCAGAGAGATGTTGAAAAGAACCGATTTGCCGGAGACCGGCCAGTCCATTCTTTTTGACGGCAGAACCGGCGAGCCCTTTGATCAGGAGGTGACGGTAGGCATTATTTACATGATGAAGCTGCACCACCTGGTGGACAACAAGATCCACGCGCGCTCCATCGGGCCCTATTCGCTGGTGACCCAGCAACCGCTGGGCGGCAAGGCGCAGTTCGGCGGCCAGCGACTGGGCGAAATGGAAGTCTGGGCCATGGAGGCTTATGGCGCCGCATATGCTTTACAGGAATTTCTGACCGTCAAATCGGATGATGTGGCGGGCAGAACAAGAATATACGAATCCATTGTCAAGGGTGAACATAATTTTGAGTCGGGCCTGCCGGAGTCCTTCAACGTTTTGGTGAAGGAGCTTCAGGGGCTTGGATTGGATGTGGAATTAGTCGAAGAGTCGGATAGCCTAAGTTAGCCTAGGGGTATCGCGGCAAAAAAAGCAACAACAGGCGGCTTAATAATTTCACACCGTTATTTACGTACAGGAGAAAATTTGTGGAAGACGTTTTCAGCTATTTTGAGAAACCGAAGAATTTGGTTAAATTCAACGCAATGCAGATTTCCATTGCTTCACCGGATAAAATTCTGTCCTGGTCCCATGGTGAGGTGAAAAAACCGGAAACCATCAATTACCGAACATTTAAGCCGGAAAAAGACGGTCTCTTCTGCGCGAAGATTTTCGGTCCGGTCAAGGATTACGAATGTCTTTGCGGACGTTATAAGAGAATGAAGCACCGCGGCGTGGTCTGTGAAAAGTGCGGGGTTGAGGTCATTCAGTCCAAAGTTCGCCGCGAGCGCATGGGCCACATAACGCTCGCGACGCCCGTCGCTCATATCTGGTTTTTGAAAAGTCTTCCCAGCCGCATCGGCAACGCGGTGGACCTTTCTCTTAAAGAATTGGAGAAAGTTCTTTACTTTGAATCATGGATTGTTCTTGACCCCAAGAATACGCCATTGAAGAAAAAAGATCTGCTTTCGGATGAGGAATACGAAGAGGCCAGGGAACAGTACGGTAATGACGGTTTTGTCGCCGGTATCGGCGCCGAGGCCATCAGACAACTGCTGGAAGAAATTGATCTGGAAAAACTCTACGAAGAACTGCGTACGGAAATCGTGACCTCCGTTTCCGATACCAAGAAAAAGAAGCTGGTGAAGCGCTTAAAGGTTGTTGAAGCGCTGCGCAAATCCGGCAATAAGCCCGAATGGATGATTCTCACGGTGCTGCCGGTGATTCCGCCCGATCTGCGGCCGCTGGTTCCACTGGACGGCGGACGTTTTGCCACATCGGATCTCAACGATTTATATCGCCGCGTCATTAACCGGAATAATCGTCTGAAGAGATTGCAGGAACTCAACGCTCCCGAAATCATCATTCGCAATGAAAAGAGAATGCTGCAGGAAGCGGTGGACGTTCTTTTTGACAACGGCCGACGCGGCCGTGCGATTACCGGAACCAACAAAAGGCCGTTGCGCTCCCTGTCCGACATGCTCAAAGGCAAGCAGGGCCGTTTTCGTCAGAACCTGCTGGGCAAGCGCGTCGACTACTCCGGACGTTCCGTGGTTACGGTCGGCCCGGATCTGAGACTGCATCAGTGCGGTTTGCCGAAGAAAATGGCCATCGAGCTTTTCAAGCCTTTTATCTACAATCGGTTACTGGAAAAAGGATATGTAACCACGGTGAAAAGTGCCAAAAAAATGGTGGAAAAGGAATCGGCGGAAGTCTGGGATGCGCTGGATGAAGTCGTGCGCGAGTATCCGATCATCTTAAACCGCGCGCCGACGCTGCATCGTCTGGGCATCCAGGCCTTTGAACCGGTCCTGATCGAAGGCAAGGCCATCCAGCTTCACCCGTTGGTTTGTACGGCGTTCAACGCGGATTTTGACGGCGACCAGATGGCTGTGCATATTCCGCTGTCCGTTGAAGCACAGACGGAAGCACGCGTTCTGATGATGTCCACCAATAATATTCTTTCTCCGGCCAACGGCAGCCCGATCATCATTCCCAGCCAGGACATCGTTCTGGGTATTTATTACCTGACCCGGGCCAAGACCGGCGTCAAGGGCGACGGGATGATTTTTGCGGGTCCCGACGAAGTGCGCGCCGCCATTGATAACGGCGTGATTGACCTGCATGCGCGGATCAAGGTGCGCATTGATTCGGAACTGAAAGAAACCACGGCTGGACGAATCATTCTTTCCGAAATCGTGCCCGAGCAGATCAGCTTCGACGATATCAACAAACTGATGAACAAGAAAGAACTGACCAGCCTGATAGATCATTGTTATCGTCTGTGCGGCGACAAGACAACCATCATTCTGGCCGATAAACTCAAGGATCTGGGGTTCAAGTATGCGACCGTTTCGGGGCTCTCCTTTGCCGTGGGCAATATGATCATTCCGGAGCAAAAGAAAAAAATTGTCCTGCAGGCCGATAAAGATGTTTTGAAGATTCAAAGACAGTACATGGACGGCTTGATTACCGACGGAGAACGTTACAACAAAGTTGTGGACATTTGGGCACAGGCCACTGAAAAAATAGCATCCGAAATGCTCAAAGGCATCAGTACCGAAGATGTCCCGGCCGCCGAGGGAAAGAAACGCAAAATCGAGAGTTTCAATCCCATTTACATGATGGCTGATTCGGGTGCCCGCGGCTCCGGACAGCAGTTAAGACAGCTGGCCGGTATGCGCGGTCTGATGGCGAAGCCCTCCGGTGAAATTATCGAAACGCCTATTACAGCGAATTTTCGCGAGGGATTGACGGTTCTTCAGTACTTTATTTCAACGCACGGCGCCCGTAAGGGATTGGCCGATACGGCGCTGAAGACGGCCAACTCTGGTTACCTGACACGAAGACTCGTAGATGTGGCGCAGGACTGCATCATCACGGAGCATGACTGCGAAACAGTGGATGGTGTGTATGTATCAGCTCTGATGGAAGGCGGCGAAATCATTGAAACCGCCGGAGAACGTGTTCTGGGAAGAGTTGCGCTGCAGGATGTTAAAGATCCGTTTAGCGGAGAAGTTATCGTGCCGGCCAATCAGATGATTGATGAAACGCTGGCTGAAAAGATCGACAATGCCGGTATCGAAAAAGTCCATATTCGGTCGGTTCTGACCTGTCGTTCCAAGCACGGGGTTTGTGCGATGTGTTATGGACGTGACCTGGCGCACGGCCACCTCGTTAATATCGGTGAAGCGGTCGGTATTGTTGCCGCTCAGTCCATCGGCGAACCGGGGACCCAGTTGACCATGAGAACGTTTCATATCGGCGGTACGGCAAAATTTGACGAACATTCGACTCTGGAAGCCCGTCACGACGGAATTGTGAAATTTGTAAATCTCAGCACGGTAAAAACAAAGGAAGGGGACCTGGTCGTGATGAAACGCAACGGCGAAGTCCACGTGCTGGATGAACAGAAACACGTTCGCGGCAAGTACGTCCTGTCGTACGGCGCCCACCTGAAGGTTACGGATAACAGCGAAGTGAAAAAAGGACAGTTGATTGCCGAATGGGATCCCTTCTCCATACCGATTCTGGCGGAAGTGGACGGAACGATCAAGTTTGATGATATCACCGAAGGAAAGACCATGCAGGAACAGGTTGATGAAGTAACCGGTCTTTCACGAAAGATCATCGTTGAGTTTAAGGGCGGGGATTTGAGACCCCGTGTTTCCATTAAGGACGAAAAAGGAAAAACAGCCAAACTGGCGGATTCCAATGCCGTTGCACGGTATCTGCTCTCAGTAGGGGTCAACCTTGTGGTTTCTGAAGGAGATCAGGTGAGAGCCGGTGATATTATAGCGAAAATTCCCCGGGAAACGACAAAAACGAAAGATATCACGGGTGGTTTGCCCCGCGTTGCCGAACTGTTCGAGGCGCGTAAACCCAAAGATTTCGCCGTGATCAGTGAAATCAGCGGTGTGGTTTCCTACGGGAAAGATGCCAAAGGGAAACGTAAGATCGTTGTTACCCCGGAAGTGGGCGAGGAAAAAGAGTATCTTATTCCCAAAGGGAAACATATCAGCGTTCAGGAGGGCGATGTTGTTTCTCCCGGTGATGCCCTGATGTCCGGTGTCAACAATCCTCACGATCTGCTGTCCATTAAGGGCGAAAAAGAACTGGCCCGTTATCTGGTGGATGAAGTTCAGGAAGTCTACCGTTTGCAGGGCGTGAAAATCAATGATAAACACATGGAAGTCATTGTTCGCCAGATGCTCAGACGCGTTAAGGTAATGGATCCGGGAGATACCGCATTTATCGCCGACGAAAAAATCGAACGATACCGCTTCCAGGAAGAAAACGAAAAGATTATTGCCCAGGGCGGCCGACCCGCTATCGGCGAGCCGATGCTTCTGGGGATTACCAAAGCATCGCTTTCCACCCAGAGCTTTATTTCGGCAGCGTCCTTCCAGGAGACCACAAAGGTCCTGACGGAAGCCGCCCTTTCCGGTAAAACGGATTATTTAAGGGGGCTTAAGGAAAACGTCATTATGGGCCGGTTGATTACCGCCGGAACCGGTTTGGTCATGTACCGGAAGTTGGGAATTGCGCTGGAAAATGAGAATGCCGAGACGGCGGCAGAATAAATTAAAATATCGGCAGAAAATGCTTGACATTAGTAATTTGAACTGGTACGTACCACCGGTTCGCTGCCGGTTATAATACATTGAAGAGCAGCGATTTGTTTTAGGAGGAAAATGCCGACAATTAGTCAACTGGTTCGCAAGGGCAGAGCAAAGATTAAGAGAAAAACAAATTCACCCGCGCTGGCGGGTTCGCCGCAACGTCGCGGTGTTTGTGTTAGAGTGTATACAACGACACCGAAGAAGCCGAATTCGGCTTTAAGGAAAGTGGCCAGAGTGCGATTGACCAGCGGTTATGAAGTTACGTCATACATTCCGGGTATCGGTCATAATCTGCAGGAGCATTCAGTGGTTCTGGTCCGCGGGGGAAGGGTCAAGGATCTGCCCGGTGTCCGGTATCATGTCATCAGAGGAACTCTGGACACGGTCGGCGTTCAGGATCGCAAACAGGGTCGATCGAAGTACGGTGCTAAAAAGCCAAGTTAAACGGAGAGGATTCAATGCCGAGAAGACGGGAAGTTGAAAAGAGAGATATTTTGCCCGATCCCAAGTTTAATAATAAACTGGTCGCAAAATTTATTAATTCGCTGTTGAAAAGAGGTAAGAAGAGCGTTGCAGAAAGCATTCTCTACGGCGCTTTTGATATTATTGAAAAGCGGGTCAAGGAACAACCGGTGGATTTTTTTGAAAAGGCTGTCAACAATGTGAAACCGGTGATCGAAGTCAAATCCAGGCGTGTCGGCGGTTCTACCTATCAGGTGCCGACGGAAGTTGTTCCGGCAAGACGCACCGCGCTGGCGATTCGCTGGTTGATATCCAATGCCCAGGAACGTACGGAAAAAACCATGCGGGAAAAACTGGCTTCGGAATTGATCGATGCCGCCAACAACCGCGGGGGAGCGATTAAGAAGAAGGAAGCTGTGCATAAAATGGCCGAGGCGAACAAAGCCTTTGCTCATTATAAATTTTAAATCATAATTTTAACGATAAGGAAACCAACCATTCAAAGTTAAGGAGGAAAGGTGAAATGGCAAAGAAAAAATTTGAAAGGACTAAGCCGCATTTAAATATAGGAACGATCGGTCACGTGGATCATGGTAAAACCACATTGACGGCCGCGATTACCAAATATCTGGCAAAAAAGGGTTTTGCAGAATTCAGAGCTTTTGATTCCATCGATAATGCTCCGGAAGAAAAGGAACGCGGCGTTACCATCAATATTTCCCACGTGGAATATGAGACGGAAAAAAGACATTACGCTCATGTGGATTGCCCCGGCCATGCCGACTATATCAAAAATATGATTTCCGGCGCCGCCCATATGGATGGGACCATTCTGGTAGTGGCGGCTTCCGATGGTCCGATGCCTCAGACACGCGAGCATATCCTCCTTGCTCGCCAGGTGCAGGTTCCTTACATTGTCGTTTTTCTGAATAAAGTGGATCTGGTTGATGATCCCGAGCTGTTGGACCTTGTCGAACTTGAATTGCGTGAACTTTTGACCCAGTATGAATTTCCCGGTGACAATATTCCTATCATTCGCGGTTCGGCACTGAAAGCCTTGGAGGCCGACGATATCAATTCCCCTGATGTGAAATGCATTGCGGAACTGATGGATGCCGTGGATAATTATGTACCGGAACCGAAGCGCGATACGGACAAACCGTTTCTGATGCCGGTCGGTGACGTTTTCACCATTTCCGGCCGCGGTACGGTTGTGACCGGAAGAGTAGACCGCGGTATTGTCAAGGTCGGTGAAGAAGTGGAAATCATCGGAATCAGAGAGACCATTAAAACGGTTGTGACCGGTGTGGAAATGTTTCGCAAAACGCTGGATGAAGGTCGTGCCGGTGACGACGTCGGCTTGTTGCTCCGCGGAATCAAGCGGGAAGAAGTTGAACGAGGACAGGTTGTCGCCAAGCCCGCCTCCATTACACCGCATACCAAATTTGAAGCGGCTGTCTATGTTCTGACCAAGGAAGAAGGCGGTCGTCATACCCCGTTCTTCTCCGGTTATCGTCCCCAGTTCTACTTCCGGACGACGGACGTGACGGGTGTTGCAACGCTTCCCGAGGGCGTGGAAATGGTGATGCCCGGCGACAACGTCAAAATGTCAATTGAATTAATTACCCCCATTGCAATGGAAGAACAGCTGAGATTCGCTATTCGTGAAGGCGGCAGAACCGTAGGCGCCGGAGTCGTAAGCAAGGTTATTGCATAGAAAATAGGTTAGCTAACCCATGAAAGAACAAAAGATTAGAATTCGGCTTAAAGCTTACGATTATAAACTGTTGGATCGTTCCGTCGAGGAAATTGTGGAAACGGCGAAAAAGACCGGCGCACGTGTCGCCGGTCCTATTCCTATTCCTACGGAAATCAATAAGTACTGCGTGAATCGCTCACCTCATGTGGACAAAAAATCTCGCGAGCAGTTTGAAATCAGAACCCACAAAAGATTGGTTGATATCGTCGGGCCTACTCAAGCCACCGTTGACGCTTTAATGAAACTGGATCTTTCAGCCGGGGTGGATGTGGAAATAAAAGCGTAGGCGTGCTTTTTTAAAATGATGAAAAATGGCATAGGGTAATGCCGTCTTTCAAATGGAATATATTATTACTTAAAAATTGGAATGTCAGATGAGCAAGGGAATTATTGGTAAAAAACTGGGAATGACCCAAGTATTTGCGGATGACGGATCTGCCGTCGGTGTAACCGCCATCGAGGTGGAACCCTCTGTGGTTTTACAGGTGAAGACCAAAGACAAGGATGGCTATGATGCCGTCCAATTGGGTTACGGCCGTGTGAAACAGAAAAATGTGACCAGGCCGCTGCAAGGTCATTTTAATAAGGCCAACAAGGGATTTTTCCGTTTTGTCAGAGAGTTCCCGGCGCATTCCGAAACGTACGAAGTGGGGCAGGAAATTTCTGCGGACATATTTGCCATGGGGGATTATGTCGACGTTGTCGGAACATCAAAGGGGAAAGGTTTTCAGGGAGTTGTGAAAAGACACGGTTTCGGTGGCGGCAGGGCAACGCATGGATCCATGTTTCATCGTGCACCAGGCTCGATTGGTGCCAGTGCTGATCCCTCCCGTGTTTTCAAAGGAACCAAGATGGGGGGACACATGGGGAATGTCCGTAAAACCGTTCAGAATCTCAAGGTATGGCAGGTTCGTTCCGAAAGGAATCTGCTTTTGCTGGAGGGGTCCGTTCCGGGAAGTAGAAACAGTTTTTTACTGATTACAAAGGCAAAGAAAAAATAGCGATTACGCTAAGGCTGGAGTTACGCACATGGCAGTTGCAGATGTTTTAAATATCGAAAAAAAGAAAGTTGCCGAGGTGGATTTGAATGATGCCGTCTTCGGGGCCGACGTCAATGAGGCGGTAATATACGACGTCGTCAAAATGCAGTTGGCCTCACGACGCTCCGGTACGGCCTCGACGAAAACCAGGAGTGACGTGAGCGGCGGCGGTAAAAAGCCGTTTCGCCAGAAAGGAACCGGCCGTGCAAGGGCAGGATCGTCCCGGTCGCCCGTCTGGAGAACAGGCGGAACCGTTTTCGGGCCGCATCCGCGGGATTATTCCTTCAGCGTTCCCAAAAAAATTCGCAAGAAAGCACTGATCTCGGCGTTGAGCCTGAAATTCAAAGAAAATAAAATGATCATCCTGAAAGATTTCCCGATGGAGAAGATCAGCGCGCGCGGATTTCAGAAAGTCGTCGATCTTTTCGATCTCAAAAAAGCGTTATTTGTGCTGGATGATAACAATGAGATTTTGATGAAATCTTCCCGAAATATTAAAAATGTCAAGATGATCAGATCAGAGGGTATTAATGTTTATGATGTGTTGAATCATGAACACTTGATTCTGCTTGAACCCTCCGTAAAAAAGATTGAGGGGGCATTGCTGGTATAATGGACAGAAGCAAAGTCGTGAAGAGAATATTGGTTACCGAAAAAAGCACCATGGCGCGCGATGCATCCAATAAATACTTTTTTGAAGTAGATCGCAAAGCCAACAAAGTGGAAATTGCCGATGCGGTTGAAAAGCTTTTCAAGGTCAAAGTAATGGATGTGCGCGTGATGCATGTTCTGGGAAAAAAGAAGAGAATGGGAAGGACAGTCGGTCAAAAGAGCTCCTGGAAAAAGGCCGTAGTGACATTAGCCGCCGGCAACAGCATTGAATTTGCTGAAGGCGTATAAGAAAGAATGCATTGAAGGATTAGACGGATGGCAATTATAAAGTATAAACCGACATCACCGGGTAGACGATTTCAGAGCGTTTCCGATTTTGCCGAAATTACCTCTACGGAGCCGGTGAAAAGGCTTTTAAAACCTTTGAAGAAGAAAGGCGGCCGTAACAGTTACGGAAGAGTCACAGCCCGGCATATCGGCGGCGGTCACAAACGGAAATACCGGGTGATTGATTTTTGCCGCAATAAAGCCGACATTCCGGCCAAGGTGGCTTCGATCGAATATGATCCAAACAGAACGGCTCGAATCGCCCTGCTCAATTATCGTGACGGTGAAAAAAGATACATTGTCGCACCCGCGCAGGTCAACGTCGGCGATGTCCTGTACAGCGGTGAAAAAGCGGATATCAAACCGGGCAACGCCGTGCCCTTGAAGTATATTCCGCTGGGGTCCTTGATTCATAACGTGGAATTGAAAGTCGGACGGGGCGGCCAACTGATCAGATCTGCAGGGGCCTATGGACAGCTGATGGCCAAAGAGGGAAGTTACGCTCAGGTACGACTGCCGTCCGGTGAAGTCCGGAAAATCTTTATTGAATGTATGGCGACCATCGGACAGGTCGGGAATAACGAACATGAAAACATCAGCATCGGCAAAGCCGGAAGGACACGCTGGCTGGGTAAAAAACCTCATGTGCGCGGCGTGGTCATGAATCCGGTGGATCATCCGATGGGCGGCGGCGAAGGCAAATCCTCCGGCGGGCGTCATCCGTGCACGCCCTGGGGTATTCCCACAAAAGGCCATAAGACCAGAAAGAACAAGAGAACCGATAAGTATATTATTAAGAGACGAGGTAAATAAGCGTGGCGCGTTCGATCAAAAAAGGTCCGTATATTGAAGAAAAGTTACTGGCTAAAATCAGAAAAATGGAGGCCGAAGGAACCAAGAATGTCATCAAGACTTGGTCGCGGCGTTCCACTATTACACCGGAACTGATCGGTTATACTTTTGCCGTACATAATGGAAAAAAATTCATCCCGGTTTATGTCACGGAGAATATGGTGGGGCATAAACTCGGAGAGTTTGCACCGACCAGGGTTTTCTTTTCTCATTCCGGTGATCGGAAAACCAAAGTCAGCTAGTATTTTCGGGAGATAAAGCGGTAAAGCTTGGAGTTGATAAATATGGAAGCAAAGGCTGTTGCAAAATATATGAGAATGTCGCCGCAGAAAGTTCGGCTTGTGGCGGATTTGATCCGGGGGAAAAACGTTCAGGAAGCGCGTAACATTCTTCTCTACACCAGGAAATATGCGGCAGGTGTCGTGGCCAACGTGCTGAAATCAGCTGTGGCCAATGCTGCCCAGAATCCCAATATTGATGAAAATATTCTTTACGTCAAAGAAATTTATGTCGATCAAGGGCCCGCCTTGAAACGCTGGCGCGCCAGAGCGCAGGGAAGAGCGGCAGGCATCAAGAAACGAAGTTCACATATTACCGTTATTTTGGACGAAATTTAAGGAGGTTCAGCTTGGGGCAGAAGGTTAATCCGGTAGGATTACGGTTGGGCTACATCAAAAAATGGCAATCGGTCTGGTATACCGATAAAAAATACAGCGACGTGCTGCATGAAGATCTGCAGATCAGAAAATATCTGAAAAAGAAACTGTATCATGCGGGTCTATCCAAAATTGAAATTGAGAGAGCAGCCAACAAAGCGAAAGTCAATATTTACTCGGCGCGACCCGGAGTGATCATTGGGAAAAAAGGATCGGAGATCGAGAAGCTCAAATCAGAAATTGAAAGATTTTCGCAGTCGGAAATTATCATTAATATTCTCGAAGTCCGCAAGCCGGAAGTCGATGCGCAACTGGTGGCGGAAAACGTGGCCATGCAACTGGAGAAAAGGGTTGCTTTCCGCCGGGCAATGAAGAAGTGCGTCGGGTATGCCCTGAAGTTTGGCGCCAAGGGCATCAAAATCGCCTGTTCGGGAAGACTGGGCGGCGCGGAAATGTCGCGATCGGAATGGTACCGCGAAGGCCGGGTGCCGCTGCATACGCTGCGGGCGGATATTGATTACGGATTTACGGAAGCCAAAACGGCTTACGGATTGATCGGCGTAAAAGTTTTTATTTTCCACGGAGAAGTTTTACCGACGAAGAATGAAAAATAAATTGATGTCCATCCTGGGCGCTGAACGGTTTGTGCGGACAGGGTTGGATGTTGTCAGAAACAACGGGAGTTTGTTTTTATGTTAATGCCGAAAAGGGTAAAATACAGAAAGTTGCAGAAAGGCCGGATGGGCGGCAAGGCGACAAGGGGCAGTTCCATCGCTTTTGGCGAATACGGATTGCAGGCGGCGGAGTGCGGTTGGATTACGTCCCGTCAAATTGAGGCTGCTCGTGTTGCCATGACTCGTCACGTCAAACGTGGCGGCAGAATCTGGATCAGAGTATTTCCTCATAAGTCCGTAACAAAAAAGCCCGCTGAAACCCGTATGGGCAAGGGGAAAGGCGCCCCGGAAGGATGGGTGGCCGTCGTGAAACCCGGTTCCGTTCTCTATGAAATGGAAGGCGTTTCGAAAGATGTGGCCCGCGAGGCTTTTCGGCTGGCAGCCCATAAATTATCCATCGCAACAAAATTTTTATCGAGGGATATAGTTGATGAAAATTAAGGAAATAAGAGCTCTTGACTCAAACGGGCTCAAACAAAAAATCGCTGAATTGAGTGAAGAACTTTTTCGGTTGAAGATCCGGCATGCATCGGGGCAATTGGAATCAACCGTCATGCTGAGCAAAATCCGGAAGGATATTGCCCGTGTCAACACGGTGTTGAAAGAAAAGGAGGCAGCGAGTTAACGTGGATCAAAGAGGATTTAATCGCACCATTAAGGGCGTGGTCGTCAGCAATAAAATGGATAAAACAATTGTGGTGAGAGCGGAACGTTTTGTAAAGCATCCTGTTTTTCACAAGTATGTACGTAAACATGTCAAGTACAAGGCGCATGACGAGCGCAACCAGAGCAAAATCGGAGATACGGTTTTAATTATTGAGTCCAGGCCGTTGAGCAGAGAAAAACGCTGGCGAATGCTGGAAATTTTGGAGAAAGCCAAATAGATTGTTTGACCTGATGGAATAAGTCAGTTTGATGAGGATTTTTATATGATTCAGATGCAGACCATATTAAATGTTGCGGATAATTCCGGCGCCAAGAAAGTTGCCTGTATCAAGGTGCTGGGAGGATCGAAACGGCGGTATGCGAGTTTGGGAGACGTGATTGTGGTTTCCGTCAAGGAAGCGATTCCCAATTCCAAAGTGAAAAAAGGTGATGTGATCAAGGCCGTTATTGTCCGCACGGTTAAGGAAGTGAGAAGACCGGACGGCTCTTATTTGAAATTCGATGATAATTCGGCGGTTTTAATCTCCAATCAGATGGAACCCGTCGGGACGCGCATTTTTGGACCTGTCGCCCGAGAATTGCGAGCCAGACAATTTATGAAAATTATATCTCTAGCTCCTGAAGTTTTGTAAAAATGTTTTGCAGAGGGGAAAAATGAGTTTAAACAAATTTAAAAAAGGGGATACGGTTAAGGTCCTTGCCGGTAAAGATAAAGGGAAGACGGGAAAAGTTCTGGCCGTCATTCCCGAGAAAGACAGGATCGTGGTCGAGAAAGTGAACGTCATCAAGAAACATAAAAGACCGGACCAGCGCTCCAAAGGCGGTATCGTGGAAAAAGAAGGATCCATTCACGTATCCAATGTCGGATTGTTTTGCAATAAATGCAATAAGCCCGTCAGAGTCCAAAGTAAAAAACTTGAAGATGGAAAGAAAGTTCGTATCTGCAGTAAATGCAAAGACGTAATTTAATGTGGGTTAAATAAAATGGCAAGATTAAAAGAATATTATTCAAAGACCGTAGCGCCTGCGCTGGTGCAGGAATTCAAGTACAAGAATCCTATGCAGGTGCCCAAGATGGAGAAAATCGTCATTAACATGGGGTTGGGCGAAGCTATTCAGAACGTCAAGATTATTGACGGTGCCGTACAGGAACTGGCGGCCATAACCGGCCAGAAACCGATTGTCAACAAAGCGAAGAAATCCATTGCGACCTTCAAGCTCAGGCAAGGCATGCCGGTCGGCTGTTCCGTTACGCTTCGAAAAAAGATCATGTATGAATTCTTCGATCGTCTGGTGAACGCTGCTTTGCCAAAGGTTCGGGATTTCCGCGGCATATCACCCCATGCGTTTGACGGCAGGGGAAATTTTTCCATTGGCCTGCAGGAACAGATTATTTTCCCCGAAATTGACTATGATAAAATCGAGAAAAACAAAGGAATGAATATCACCATCGTGACGACGGCGAAAACCGACGAGGAAGCCAGGTTTTTGCTGAAAATGATGGGCGTTCCTTTTAAACAGTAAATTGTGAAGCTCCGGAGGAATTTTGCGTGGCTAAAAAGTCATTGATCGCGAAAGCGAAGCGAGAGAAGAAATTTTCAGTCAGAGAATACAATCGATGCCCTCTTTGCGGAAGGCCGCGGGCGTATTACAGAAAATTTGATATGTGCAGAATTTGTTTGCGTAAACTTTCCCTGCAGGGAGAACTCCCCGGGGTTATTAAATCCAGTTGGTAACTTTAGCTTAAGGAGAAAAAAAGCATGGGGATGACGGATCCTATTGCCGATATGCTGACCAGAATCAGAAACGCCAATAAGGCGCGGTTCAAGACCGTGCGTGTCAGCATGTCTCAGGTGAATGTGAATGTGGCCGGTGTATTGAAAAAAACAGGTTACATCACGAATTACGAAAAGGTCAAAGATGAAAAAGGCCGGCAGATGCTGGAAATAATTCTTAAATATCCCGATGCCAAGCGTACAGTGATTACGAATATTAAAAGAGTCAGCAAACCGGGACGCAGAATTTATGTGCCTGCGGACAATATTCCCAAGGTTCTCAACGGGTTGGGAATTTCCATTCTTTCGACGTCCCGGGGGGTTATCACCGACGCGGAAGCCAGAGAATTGAATGTCGGCGGGGAAATCCTCTGCAACGTTTGGTAATTTGAACATCAAGATATTAGCAGGAGCTGTGGTTCATGTCGAGAATAGGTAAAAAACCAGTAAGTATTCCCAAGAATGTTAAAATCAGCCAGAGTGCTGATACGGTAAAGGTCGAGGGGCCCAAAGGGGCGCTTTCTTCCAGAATGCCGGAAGGAATTGCCATCAAAATCAGCGACGGCACACTGTCGGTTGAAAGAAAATCGGAAGCTCTGACGACCCGTTCCTACCACGGTTTGACCAGAACGTTGATTGATAACATGATCAAGGGGGTTACCACCGGGTTTGAAAAGCGGCTGGAAATATCCGGAGTCGGTTATCGCGCTGAAGCAAACGATAAAAGTTTGAAATTTATTTTAGGTTTCTCGTCTCCGGTTCAGTACGATATTCCCAAGGGAATAGATATCAAAATTGATAAACAGGTCAATATCGTCGTTTCCGGTATTGATAAAGAGCTGGTCGGCAGGGTTGCGGCGGAAATCAGGGCTTTGAGAAAACCGGAACCGTACAAAGGCAAGGGCATTAAATATGCGAATGAGTATATCAAACGCAAAGCCGGTAAGTCTGCCGGTGCTTAATTGGTAAAAAAATTATATTGCCGTAAAGAGGTAGGAAATTGGCTTCGAAAAAGACATTAAAGATCAGAGAAAAAAGAGAAAAAAGAACAAGATCAAAGATTAAAGGAACTCAGGAGAGACCCCGTCTTTCCGTATTCCGGAGTGACAGGCATATTTATGTGCAGGCCGTTAATGATGTAACGGCAGACACGTTGGCAACGGCCTCGACGCTCTGCAAGGAACTGGAAAGCAGGCTGAAAGGCAAAAAGAAGGTGGATGTGGCCAAAGAAGTGGGCAAACTCATTGCCGAACGTTTAAAAGCTAAAGGCATTGAGAAGGTGGTTTTTGATCGGGGAAGATTTCTCTATCATGGGCGCGTCAAGGCATTGGCCGAAGCCGCCAGGGAAAGCGGTCTGAAATTTTAATTTATTAATCAATCAAGCGAATAAAGGAAAGAATCTTTGGACAAGAAAGAAAAAGAAATGAAAGACATGGAGCTCCTTGACCGGGTTGTCGCCATTAACAGAACGGCAAAAGTGGTTAAGGGCGGAAGGCGTTTCCGTTTCAGCGCCATTGTTGTTGTCGGGGACGGCAAAGGAATGATTGGGACCGGATTGGGAAAAGCTCATGAAGTGCCTGAAGCGATTCGCAAGGGCATGGATATGGCCAAGAAAAATATGGTCAGGGTGGCCGTTGTGGACAGAACCATCCCTTTTGAAGTCATCGGCCGCTATGGTGCGGGGAAGGTTTTGCTGAAGCCGGCATCTGAAGGAACCGGATTGATTGCCGGCGGCGCTGTGCGGGCCGTGCTGGAAGTTGCCGGTGTGCACAATGTTTTGACCAAATGCCTGGGATCTCATAATCCGCATAACTTGGTAAAAGCCACTTTCGAAGGCCTTTGTCAGTTGAAAAACCCTGAAGAAATTGCCGCACAGAGAGGCAAATAGCTCTGTCAATTATACGGTGAGGTAGCGTATCGTGGGTAAAATGTTAAAAATAACAAAAGTGAAAAGTGTAATCGGCCGACCCGAAAAGCAGAGAAAAATTTTAAAGGGCATGGGGCTGACCAAATTAAATAAAACCGTAACCTTGGAGGATACACCGCAGATTCGCGGGATGATCAATAAGGTTACGCATTTAGTTTCCGTGGAAGAGTCAAAGGAGTAGAATATGGATTTGGGTTCGTTGAAGGCTCCTGCCGGCGCGACAAAAAAACGCAAACGCGTGGGGCGGGGAAATGCATCCGGTCACGGTGGAACATCCGGCAAAGGCCATAAGGGACAAAAGGCTCGTTCCGGCGGAAAGGTAAGGGTTGGTTTTGAAGGCGGCCAGATGCCGATGGCGCGTCGTCTTCCCAAACGAGGGTTCCGCAATCCTTTCAGAAAAGAATATATTGCCGTCAATATTTTGGATTTGTGCAGAAAATTCTCCAAAGGTGCGGTGATTGACGAGGCGGCTCTTCTGCAAAGCGGCCTGATTAAAACAGAAGGCGCCCATATCAAAATTCTGGCCAAGGGAGACATTGATTTTCCTGTGACATTAAAAATTGCCCGAATCAGCCCGGCCGCAAAAGATAAAATCATCGCTGCGGGCGGTTCGGTGGAAGAGGTAATTTGATTTGTTAGAAGGGCTGGGCAGTGTATCCAAGATTCCGGAGTTGCAAAGAAGGATTTTATTCACGATTCTTCTTTTGGGTGTTTATCGAATCGGCGTTTATATTCCCACTCCGGGAATTGATAATGTAGCGTTACTGGCTTATTTTGAACATGCCAAAGGATCGTTGTTCGGTCTGATGGATATGTTTGCAGGCGGAGCGTTCAGCAATTTTTCTATTTTTGCTCTGGGCATTATGCCCTACATCAGTTCTTCGATTATTCTGCAGTTGCTGACGATTGCGGTTCCGCATTTGGAGCGACTGTCCAAAGAAGGTGAATCGGGCCGCCGCAAGATAACGCAATATACCCGTTACGGGACGGTTCTTTTAAGTATGATTCAGGGGTTCGGGATTGCTTTTGGTCTGCAGCAGATGGCCGGGCCATCGGGAGCTCCGATTGTTTTGAATCCGGGTATCGGTTTTGTGCTGATGACAATGATTACGCTGACCTCCGGTACGGCGTTTATTATGTGGCTGGGTGAAGTCATCACTGAAAAGGGCATTGGCAACGGTATATCGCTGATCATTTTTGCCGGTATCGTTTGCCGGATTCCGGCGGCAATCGGCAATACCTTCAGGCTGGCCACTGCCGGTGAACTGGGCGTACTGGTTATTCTCTTAATCACCGTTTTGATGATCGCGGTGGTAGGGGCGATTGTTTTTGTGGAAGGCGGTCAGCGCCGAATTCCGGTTCAATATGCAAAAAGAGTCGTTGGCCGGAAAATGTATGGCGGGCAGACAACCCATCTGCCTCTGAAAGTGAATACGTCCGGAGTAATCCCGCCGATTTTTGCTTCGTCGGTGATCATGTTTCCGGCAACGATAGCCAATTTTGCTCCGCAGACCTGGATGAAGGATATCGCCGCCTATCTGGTGCCGGGAAGACTGGCGTACGAAGTGCTTTATGTGGCGTTTATCTTCTTTTTCTGCTTTTTTTATACGGCGGTTACGTTCAAACCGGACGACGTTGCGGAGAATATGAAAAAATACGGCGGTTACGTACCGGGCATCAGACCGGGAAAGAAAACCGCGGAATATATTGAAAACGTACTGGAAAAACTGACTTTCAGCGGGGCGATTTACGTTTCCATCATCTGCGTGCTGCCCAGCGTTCTGATTGCCCAGTTAAACGTTCCTTTTTATTTTGGGGGAACGGCCTTGTTGATTGTTGTCGGGGTGGCGATGGATACGGCCAGCCAGATCGAGTCGCATCTTCTGACACGGCAATACGAGGGATTCATGAAGAAGGGCCATATTGCCCGAAGGAGATAACGGAAGAATATAATGGTCATTCTGAAGCTTCCGGAAGAAATTGAAAGGGCAAGAGCCAGTAACCGAATTGTTGCCGAGGTTTTAAGCAGACTGAGAGAAAAGGTGAAGCCGGGTGTTAAGACCAAAGACCTGGATAAATTTGCCGAGGAGATCGCGGAAAAAAGAGGAGCCCGGCCGGCATTTAAAGGCTATCATGGTTATCCTCACTCTTTATGCGTATCGATCAATGAAGTGGTCGTTCACGGAATGCCTTCCGAGCGGGTTTTGGAGGAAGGAGATATTGTCGGGCTTGATTTTGGCGTTTTTTATCAGGGATTTTTCGGTGACGCAACCGTAACCCTGCCGGTGGGAAAGGTTACGGCAAAAGCCTTAAGGCTCATGCAGGTTACCGAGCAGAGCTTATACGCCGGCATCGCACAGGCCAGAGAAGGCAACAGGCTGGGAGATATATCCGCTGCTGTGCAATCTGTGGTGGAGGAAGCCGGATATTCGGTGGTCCGCGACTTTGTCGGTCACGGCATCGGCAAGGATCTTCATGAGGAGCCGCAGATTCCCAATTTTGGCCAGAAGGGGCGCGGGATCGAACTGAAGAAGGGAATGATCCTGGCCATTGAGCCGATGGTGAATGAGGGAAAATACAAGGTTCAGGTGTTGCCGGACGGCTGGACGGTGGTCACAAAAGACGGAAGTTTGTCGGCTCACTTTGAGCACTCTATTGCGATCACAGAGCATGGTCCCGACATATTGAGCCGGCTGAATTATTAGCTTTGGAATACAAAAGGAATTATGGCCAAAGAGGAAGCAATTGAAGTCGAAGGAAGAGTGATTGAACCCCTGCCCAATGCCATGTTCCGGGTGGAACTGGACAACGGACACAAGGTTCTTGCGCACATTTCCGGAAAGATGCGCATGCATTTTATCAAGATCCTGCCGGGCGACAAGGTGACGGTGGAACTTTCACCGTATGATTTGACCCGGGGCCGGATTACTTACAGGACGAAGTAAAAATGAGGAGTTTAAATCGTGAAGGTTAGATCATCGGTTAAAAAAATATGCGAAAAATGCAAAATTGTCAAACGCAAAGGTGTTTTGCGGGTGATTTGCGAAAATCCCAAGCATAAACAACGTCAGGGTTAGTTTTTTTATATTCAGGAGGTTTTAGGTGGCACGAATTTCAGGTGTTGATTTACCGAAAAATAAAAGAATGGAAATTGCTTTAACGTATATTTATGGCATTGGCAAGACCAGAGCAAAGCAAATCCTGAAAGATGCCGGGGTGAGCCCGGACACACGGACAGATGATCTTGCCGATTCCGAAATATCGGCGATCAGAGGCATCATCGATAAAGAAGGCAAAGTGGAAGGCGATCTGCGCCGGGATATATCCATGTCAATCAAACGTCTGATGGATGTCGGAACTTATCGTGGGTTGAGACACCGCAAGGGGCTTCCCGTCCGGGGCCAGAGAACGCATACCAACGGACGTACCCGAAAAGGTCCGCGGCGCGCCATTGCGGGCAAGAAAAAGTAAATTTATGATTTCCAAGTGGAGGTAGAATGGCTAAGGCAGTCAGAAAAACCGGCAAGAAAAAAGAAAAAAAGAACATCACCGACGGGATTGCCCATATTCAGTCGACGTTTAACAATACCATTGTCACCATAACCGATATGAGTGGTAACGTGATCGCATGGTCGTCATCCGGATTGCAGGGATTCAAAGGATCGCGCAAGAGCACGCCTTTTGCCGCTCAGATGGCTGCGGAAGATGTGGTGCGCAAAGCCAAAGAACAGGGCATGCGAAAAGTTCAGGTTTATATCAAAGGTCCCGGCGCCGGCAGAGAATCGGCACTGCGCTCGCTGCAGATCGCCGGTCTGACGATAACGTTGATTCGCGATGTGACGCCCGTGCCGCATAACGGATGCCGGCCGCCGAAACGTCGCCGGGTGTAACGATTAACGAACAATATTAATTTCAAGGAAATATAGGGAGGCAATTTTTGGCAAGATATACGGATTCCTCATGCAGGTTGTGTCGCCGCGAAGGATTAAAACTTTTTTCAAAGGGTGACCGGTGTTACTCGGAAAAATGTTCCTTTGAACGAAGAGATTATGTTCCGGGAGATCATGGTCAGATGCATAAAAAACAGCGTTCTGATTATGGGGTCCAGTTGCGGGAAAAACAAAAACTCAAGAGAATGTACGGGCTTTTGGAAAAACAATTCAGAAGTTATTTCGAAAAGGCCGATAAGCAAAAGGGTATTACAGGCACCAATTTGCTGATACTGCTGGAAAGAAGAATGGACAACATGGTTTTCCGCATGGGATTTGCCAATTCCAGAATTGAATCCCGGCAGTTGATCAGCCACGGCCATTTTCTGGTCAACGGCAAACCGGTTAACATCCCGTCTTATCTGCTCAAGGCCGGGGATGAAGTTTCTGTAAAGGAAAACAGTCGCAAGGTGACCCGCATCATGGGAGCCCTTGAAACGGTTGTCAGGCGAGGTGTTCCGCAATGGCTGGAATTGGATAAAGACAATTTCAATGCCAAGATTAAAACACTGCCGGTGCGGGAAGATTTAACCATGCCGATACAGGAACAGCTTATTGTCGAGCTTTATTCGAAGTAAAAAAACTATTTTCATAAACCAGCTACTATAAGGATGGGTTTAATTATGCAAAGGAACTGGTCAAGTTTGATTCGTCCCAAGCGTATTGATGTTGATGAAGCGACACATACGAATTTCTATGGAGAGTTTACCATTCAGCCTCTGGAAAGAGGATTTGGTATCACGTTGGGCAATGCCCTGAGAAGGGTACTGCTTTCTTCCATACAGGGCTCTGCCATTGTATCAGCGAAAATTGAAGGGGTTTTGCACGAATTTTCGACAATCTCCGGTGTTAAAGAAGATGTCACGGATATTATTTTAAACCTGAAAGGTGTGCGCTTTAAACTGGGGCAGGCCAATATCAAGGAAGTGAGCATCGATGTCAGCCGCGCAGGCGAAGTGACTGCTGCGGACATTATGACGGACGGCACAGTGGAAATCCTGAATCCTGAGCATCACATCGCCACGCTTTCCAGCGGTTCTTTCAAAGCGAAAATGATGGTAAAAATGGGCAAGGGATACGTCCCGGCGAAAAAGGAACTGGATCCGGATCAGCCCAAGGGAACCATCAATATAGACGCTGTTTTCTCACCCATTAAAAAAGTGAATTACGTCGTTTCCTACGCCCGTGTCGGTCAGATTGCTGATTACGACAAACTGACCTTGGAAGTTTGGACGGACGGCAGCGTTAAACCGGAAGACGCCATCGCTTATTCGGCAAAAATACTCAAACAGCAACTGGATGTTTTTATTAATTTTGAAGAAGTCGAAGAGGAAATTCTCCCGGAAAAACAGGATGAACCGGACAACATCAACAAAATTCTATCACGGTCCGTGGAAGATCTGGAACTGTCCGTCCGATCGGCCAATTGTCTGAAAAATGCCGGAATCAACACGATCGGAGAACTGGTGAAGAAAACAGAAGCGGAAATGCTTAAAACCAAGAATTTCGGCAGAAAATCATTGAGCGAGATCAAAGATATTCTCGCAGAATATGATCTTACGTTCGGAATGGATATCGGTTCGAAAAATTAGCATTGGCGGTCAATATCAAAAATCACGTTGTATTTATTATAAAAGGAAAGAGGTAAATCAGCAATGTATCACGGTAAAGCGGGCAGAAAACTGGGCAGGACGTCCAGCCATAAGGAAGCGATGCTTCGCAATATGGTGACTTCTGTCATTAAACATGAACGCATCCGCACGACAGATGCCAAAGCAAAAGAATTGAGAAAGCTGGCGGAGAAAATGATCACCTTGGGTAAAAAAGGCAGTCTGCATGCACGCCGTCAGGCACTGGCGGTGATCCGGGACAAGGAAACCGTCGGTAAGCTTTTCGGTGAAATGACGGAACGCTATCGCAATCGCGCCGGCGGATATACACGAATAGTTAAAGCCGGCTACCGCTATGGCGACAATGCTCCGGTTTCCATTCTAGAATTTATTAATGACGAGAAGAAAAAAGAGAAAGCAAAACCCAAAGCCAGATCCAGAGCGAAAGCGAAGGAAAAAGCAGAGTAAGATTTTCCATGAATAAACCATCAAAAAGGCGGCGGGTTGTCCCCCGCCTTTTTTTGTGGTTGTTTTTTGATAATAAAAGCAGTATTGTGAACGCCGAATTGAAACGATAACCGCTGCAAAGCAGATGAGGCGGGTAATGGGATTTAACGGCGGTGAGCTTACCGTGATGACACTGCCGCTTGCATTAGGCAGACCGGGATCGTTGAGTATGATCCAGCAGACGCAGGCGCTCAAAACAGGAAACGAAGCAGTACTCGATATCATCGATTGTCCGGTACGGGTATATGCTTTCAGATAAACTAACAATGGAGGTTTCGTTATGGCAGAAAAGAAGATCGGCGAAGTAATGAAGTTTTTCTCAAAACCTTCAGTGGCCGCGGTAAAGATAACCGATGGCGAGATTGCCGTCGGCGACAGCCTGAAATTTTCCGGACACACCACCGATTTTACCGATGTGATTGAGTCGATGGAGGTGGACAATCAATCGGTCCCAAAAGCGGTAGCCGGTGATTTTATCGGCATCAAAGTTTCCGATCGTGTCCGGCCCGGCGATGAGGTTTTCAAAGTCATCCCGGATTAATGTTGCCCGGAGATCAGCGGTTTGTTATGAAAATCCCGATTCAGGTGAAAAGACACAGTGGTCTTTTGCCCGATCAGGATTTCATCGTCGATGCATGGTTTTCTTAGAGGCTAGCAGGTCATGAAAAGCAGAATTGCCGAAGCGATAAAACTTAAATACCAGCCGGTAGCGCTGTTGTGGTCCGTTGAAAAACCTGCTGATGCCATGCAGTTTGCCGAAGGGAAATGGGGCTGCGTCATGTGGCTGGCGGTTCACGCCGCCAAAGGTCGTGCGGCTGTTGCCGACAGGAAAACATTTGGTTGTTTCGGCGGCGGCGTCGGTCTGGGGTTCGGTAATCAGTACAAAAATTTCCCCGGCGGTGAGGAGGGCTTCTGTTATTTTCTTTCCAGCGGAAATGCCCGACGTCCGGGCGGACCGGAAATGGCCGCAAAAGTCAAACCGTTCATGACCAGGGAGAGCCATGATAATTTTCTGAACGGCGAACGCTACGTTCAAAATCCTCAGCTTGTTGAAAAATTTATCAGGGATCTTCCTCTGACAGATATCCCCAAACCGTTTGTTGTTTTTCAACCGCTGTCTGACGTGGATCAGGACGGCGAAAAGCCGCAGACCGTCATTTTTTTCGTGAATCCGGATCAGTTGTCCGCTTTAACCGTTCTGGCGAACTACGGGCGTGAAGGCAATGAAAATGTCATCATCCCTTACGCCGCCGGTTGCCAGGCCATCGGTATTTATCCTTACCGCGAGGCTGGGTTGAAAAACCCCCGTGCCGTTGTCGGTCTTACCGACCTTTCTGCACGGGTTTATGTTCGCAAACAACTGGGCGAGTCTCATCTGATGACTTTTTCCGTCCCCTTCAATCTTTATGACGAAATGGAGCAGAATGTCCCCGGTTCTTTTCTGGAGCGTCACACCTGGCAGAGTCTGTTGTCTGAGAACCGGTAATTTTATTTCATTCCCTGTCCGGAGAGGGTATGCTAGCTTTGCGGAGATTCAGGAAGGACAGATATTAGCCGGGCCGTCGACCATTCCATGAAAAATTCAAGAACATCTCAATACCTGGACAGTTTGAACATCAATAAAATGCGGTTCGGTCTCGGGGCGATCACCAGCGTGCTGTCGCGTTTGGGACATCCACAAAAATCATTTAAGGCGGTGACCATTACCGGAACCAACGGCAAAGGATCAACCGCTGCGATGATCGCGGCCATGCTGCACAAAGCCGGTTATTGCGTCGGACTGTACACATCGCCGCATCTGATTGACGTCCGGGAACGTATTACCGTTAACGGAAGGAAAATATCCCGGAAAGATTTCGACAGAATCATTGTCTGCGTCAGAAAGAAAGTCGTTCAGCCGTTGACGTACTTTGAGTTTATAACGGCGGTTGCTTTTGAATATTTCAAGACGCGAAAAGCCGATATTGCCGTTTTAGAAGTGGGCCTGGGCGGCAGACTGGATGCGACCAATGTTTGCCGACCGCTCGTTTCGGTCATCACAAACATTGCTTTTGATCACACGGCCTATCTGGGTCGTACCCTGACGTCGATAGCCGTGGAAAAAGCGGGAATCATCAAGCCTCATGGTCTGTGCGTCACCGGAGTCGCCCAAAAGAAAATCTTAGGATTGTTGCAGGATATCTGTCTGCAGCGCGGTGCTTCCTTGTACCGTTTGAATCACGATTTCAGACTCGCCAGACAAAAAAACGGATCGTTGCTGTATGAAGGAGTGTACAGCGATGTAAAAAATCTCACCGTGCCGCTGCGGGGCGAACATCAGTTGGCCAATGCCGCCCTGGCTCTGGCCGCTGTTGAAATGTGCGCTCGAAAAGGATTTCCCGTCTCAGAAACGGCCGTTCGCGCCGGGCTTCAAAATGTCCGCTGGGAGGGCCGGCTGGAGGTTTTACACATAAGCCCCTGGGTTCTGCTGGACGGAGCGCATAATCCCGCGGGCATCGGTGCGTTGTGCCGGTCACTGAAAAAAGATTTTTCCTTTCGTCATCTGATTCTTATATTCGGCGTTCTGGCGGACAAGGATTACCGTAAAATGCTTCAGAAAATAGTTCCGCTGGCTCGGGTGATCATTCTGGCGCCGCTCAAGGCACAAAGAGCCGCTTCCGTTGCCGCGGTCAGTCAAACGATACGCTCATTGGGCCGCATGCCCGTTGTCTCTCAAAGTGTTCATCAGGCTCTGGAACTGGGTCTGTCTCTGGCCGGGAGTCGCGACCTAATCTGCGCCACCGGATCTTTTTATCTTGCCGGCGAAGTAAAACAGACGTTTTCTAAATTAGTCTTCTGTGATAATGAAAAAAGCAAAAAAGTACAGGGCAAGAAAGTTTCATGAACATCAACACGCTGATTAACGTCAAGCCGATAAAACACAACGGACTGGCTTCTTTCTCCGGCTGCCTTGAGCCTGTCTTTACGTTTTGTCTGGTTGCGGTGATCATCATCCTGTGGTCATTTCCCGCGGATTGTGCAGGCAAGCAAAAATCCTCGGCGGGAAAAGCATCACCTTCCATTCAGAAAAAAAATTTCCCGGCATCCGTTCACACGAACGAAAAGTCCCCTGTCAGCATTGAAGCCGACGCCATGGATTACGACCATGTCAGCGATTTATACCGTGCCAGGGGCCAGGTGTCCGTCTTTTACAGCGGCGCTTCCTTATACGCCGATGAAGTGGAACTGGATAATCAGAATCATGTTGCCCGGGCGCAGGGCAACACGCTTTTGAAAATCGGAGAGGATACGCTGAAGGGTGAACGCCTATGGTTCAATATTGAAGATAAAACCGGCGCCGCGTTCAATGCTGACGCTTTCTATGCCAGAAACCATTTTCGTGTCCGTGGCAATATCATAGAGAAAACGGGAGAAAACACCTATTTTATCGACAATCCCTCTGCCACAACCTGTGACGGCAGTAACCCGGATTGGGAAATCGCCGGCAGTGAAATGAAGGTGACCATTGAAGGCTACGGTTTGATGAAAAACGCCTGTTTTAAAGTAGGGAGCCTCCCCCTGCTTTATTCCCCGTATATTCTTTTTCCGGCTAAAACCAAGCGGCAAACCGGTTTTCTGCTTCCCTATCTGGCGTATTCCCGCGATAAAGACGGAATCGACGTGGAGCTTCCTTTTTTCTGGGCCGTTTCGCCTTGGATGGATGCGACGTTTTATCAACGTTTCATTGAAAAAAGAGGATTTAAAGAAGGGGCGGAATTCAGATATGACTTCGGCAATAAATCCTTCGGCACGTTTTACGGCGATTATCTGGAGGATACCAAGCAGGTGACGGAAACGGAGGATGACGCTCTCCGACGGGACTGGCAGGGAATGCACAAACGCTGGTCTTATTTCCTGCACCATCAGACGAGGCTCGATTCGCAGTTTTATCTCCGAACGGACCTGAAAAAGGTGTCCGACAAGTGGTATTTCAGGGATTTTTCGTCTTATAATTATTATCGGGAGCATTTTAACAGCACGTCCGAAGACCGTTTTCGGAATGTGTCTTTCGAAGGCGACAAATCGCTGCGTTACCTGGATTCAACCATCCGCGTGTATAAAGGATGGTCCAAGTATAATGTGACGGGATTAATGCATGCGGCTGACGATTTTGCCGCTGTCAATAATGATCAGACGCTGCAAAGATATCCGGAAATCATTTTTGCCGGCGTCAAGCAGCCCTTGCTGCATACGCCTTTTTATTATGAGCTGGCCGGCCGTTACGATTATTTATACAAGAAGGAGGGTCATAAGGGACATTTTGCCGATTTGTCGCCATCTCTCTCCATGCCGGTCAATCTTTCCGACTACGTCAGAATTATCCCCCAGTTTACGTTCAAAGAAACGTTCTGGAGCCGGGATGATGATGAAAACGGCTTAAAAGAGAAAACGGCTGACCGCTCGGTTTATAATGCCTCGGTGTCTTTTGGCAGCCAGCTTTTCCGGGTATTCCATCTCAACGGGAAACACTGGGAAAAAATCAGACACGAGATCAAACCGGAAATCATCTACTCCTATATGCCTTCTATTTCCGCAGAGGATGTTCCCGATTATTATCTGCCGGCGTTATCGCCATTCGGAATGCCCCTTGCATCGTTGTCCAGCGATCCGCTGAACGGACAGAATGCCGTTGCCTGGTCGCTGACCAACACACTGACGGCGAGGGTCAAAGATCAGGGCGGGTCCTTAAGCTATCTGGAGTTTTTCCGGCTGAAAGTGTTTCAGGCGTACGATATCGATGAGGCCCGGAGAGATATGGCGCGGAATGCACCCGAGAGGCGGCCTTTCTCCGACATGGGCATTGAATTCGATTTCAGCCCTCATAAATATTTTTCTTTCCGGATGAGGGATAAATATAATGTTTACAGCGGATGGAAGCAAAACAGTTATGATCTGAGCCTCAGAGACTGGCGCGGCGACGCTCTGCTTGTAGCCTACCGGAATACGGAAGGTCTGGTGGAGGAAATCAACCTGGGTGTGAAGGCCGTCATTACCGATCATTTCTACAGCACCTTTGTTCTGAAACGCGATTTGCAGGACGCCCGGAAAATAGAAAATTCTCTGGGATTTGTTTATCACACGCAATGCTGGAGTCTGGGATTTGATCTCAGCGATACGGATGACGATGTCAGATTCCTGTTCAGAATATCCCTGGCCGGTTTCGGCAAAACCGCGGACAAATAAAACGATCCGGATCCGGGCCGATGTTCAGAATGGAGCCGGCCGGACAATGTATTCAATCAAGCAAAACAATCTTTAAAAAAACTTTGTCAGGTAACTATGGATACATTTATTCTCGTGGCGACCAGTTTCACCATTGCCGTTTCTCTGATGATTACCGGGAAGACGAACAGGCTTCAGTCCGCCTTTGCCGCTTTATGTGCGGCGGTTTTTGTTTCACAGGCCGCCGTGACGCTGGAAAATATTTTCCATTATGAATTTCTCTTGAAAATAAAATATCTGGGCAGCCTGGCCATTGCCCCGGCGGCGCTGCGGTTTTTCCATCATCTGACCAAGGGGCAATCGATTATCCTCCGGAATTTTTTTTCGCTCTTTGCGGTTATCAGTCTGTGCGGCGTCGTTTTTGTTTTTCTGCCGTTATCCGAAAAAACCTGTTTTCATAATGTCATCGCGGCTTATGTGCTGTTCTCGTTGATGATCTGCTATTTGGCCCTCCTTGGGCATGTCGGAACATTGCCGTCAGGTACGGAAAAAAGACGTTTCGGTTACCTGCTGGTTTTCTGCCCGGTAGCTTTGATTCTGAGTTATTTGGATTTATTAAATTTCTGGGGATTCAGCTTGCTGAAAATCAACGGCATGGTATCATCCGCACTGCTTTATTTTATTTTGCTGATTATTGCCTATCCGCAACTTTTGGAATTACATGACTTTTTGGCCCGGTCGCTGGTTATCCTGCTCAGCACTCTTGCCGGCGCCGCCATTTTTTATTTTACTGTTTCGTTTTTCAACGGTGATCCCCCCCTGACCGGATTGCTGATGGCCTCTTTTCTCGTCGTGATTTCCCTGTCGCCGATGCGAATGATTTTCAGAAAAATCTTCGGGGTTTTCTATCCCGACAGTAAAGATATTTTTACGTCTCTTTATGAATTTGACGAAAAGCTGGAGAGAGAAAAAGCCCTGATGCTGGAGGAGATGGCCCCCGTTCTCGCCCATGAGATTCGCAATCCTTTGGGGTCCATCAAAGGAGCGGCGCAGTACCTGAAAACGGAGGCGTCGACGGGGGAACACAAGGAACTGTTGGATGTCATTGTGGAAGGAACGGACAGATTAAATACCGTGGTGAGCAAATTTCTGGATTACGCGCGTCCTTACCAGCTTCAGCTCAAAACACAGGATATTAACGCCATCATTCGCCGGGCCATTTCCGTTATTGCCGCAAACAAACTGTTGGAGCACATCACCATCGTTGAAGACCTGGAAGATAAGCTGCCGTTTGCGGCCGTTGACGAACAGCAGTGTCTGCAAGTCGTTCTGAATATCGCTTTAAACGCGATCGAAGCCATGCCGCAGGGAGGCACCCTGACGTTTTGCACCAGCAGCCAGAAATCCGAAACGGCCGAAGACTTAGCGCTCACCATCCGGGACACGGGTACGGGAATCGATCAAAAATACGTCAAGGACATTTTCAAGCCGTTTTTCACAACCAAGGAAAGGGGTGTCGGTCTGGGACTGGCCATATGTCAGAAGATCATCAGGGAACACAACGGACGCATCAGCGTGCAGTCGATTGCGTCTCAGGGCACCACCGTTGTGATTCAGCTGAAAAGATCCGGTTGAGTCATCCGATAATCCGGCTTGATTAAAATTTCAAAGCATACTATTTGCAAACTATGAAAAAGATTTTAATCGTTGATGATGAACTGAACATGCGGCTGGTTTTGTCGGCCATGCTGAAGAAAGAAGGTTTTGAAGTGTCCTCCGCTTCCAACGGGCGGGAAGCCCTGCAGATCCTTCAATCGAACAAGATGGCCTTGGTCATTACCGATTTGAAAATGCCGGGAATGGACGGCATGGATCTATTGACCCAGATTTCTGCAAACCATCCGCAAATTCCGGTTGTCATGATTACCGCGCACGGGACGATTGCCACTGCGGTGGAAGCGCTGAAAAAAGGGGCATTCGATTATATTACCAAACCTTTCGACCTTGATGACCTGAAGAATATTGTGTCTAAAGCGATCAGAACCAGCACGTTGAAAGAAAGTGAATTTTCCATGGCGCCTTCGGAAATCGATCGCCTGGGCATCATCGGGACCAGCCCCGCCATCATGGAAATCTTTGAGGCCATTCACCGGGTAGCGCAAACTACCACCACGGTGATGATCACCGGCGAAACGGGGACGGGCAAAGAACTGGTGGCGGACGCCATCCATTATAATTCGCAACGCAAAAATAATCCCCTGATCAAGATCAACTGTGCAGCCATTGCCGAAACGCTGATGGAGAGTGAACTGTTCGGTTATGAAAAAGGAGCCTATACCGGTGCCGCCGTGACCAAGCCGGGCAAATTCGAGCTTGCCCACAAAGGAACGCTTTTTCTTGATGAAGTGGCGGAAATTCCGCGCGAGATGCAGGTTAAACTGCTGCGTGTCCTTCAGGAACAGGCATTTGAAAGGGTGGGGGGGCTGCGCACCATCAAGGTCGATGTGCGCATTATTGCGGCAACCAATCAACATCTTCTGCGTCAGGTTCAGACGGGAAATTTCCGCGAAGATTTGTATTACCGGCTCAACGTTTTTCCCATCGATATCCCGCCGCTGAGAGAAAGAAAAGACGACATTCTGTCACTCGCGGATTACTTCCTCGATAAATTCAATAAAAAACTCGGGATCTCTGTCGGCATGGACAATGAGGTCAAAGACATTCTTTTACGTTATGACTGGCCGGGCAACATTCGCGAACTGGAAAACCTCATCGAGAGGATGATGCTGCTGGCCAGGGGATGCCGGATTATGTCCGGTGACGTACCCGATGACTTCAAAAAATCGGTTGATCATGTCAATACGGCTTTATCCCCCGGTATAAAAAAACCGTTTAAGGAATATGTGCGCGATCAGGTGGAAAATGTTGAGCGGCAGATGATTGCCAGGGCGCTTGATGAATCCGGCGGCAATATCACGCAGGCGGCGAAAAAAATGGGTTTGAGCCGCAAGGGGCTTCAGTTGAAAATGAGCAAGTATCATCTTCGGAAGGAATCAAAATAAATGATCGTTCATCGTTCCTCAACAGAAAAGGAGGCAAAGAATGAATTTTAAAATCGGACTGGTTGCCATCTTCGCCCTGCTGGCTTTGATCTTTCTGGTTCAGAACATCGAAGTGATGACGGTACATTTTCTGTTCTGGCAACTGTCGATGTCGCGCGCGATTTTCCTGTTTTTTATCCTGCTGACCGGTTTTATCATCGGATGGTTCCTGCACAGCTTCGTGTCGTACAGCCAAAAGAAGAAAAACTGACCTGACAGAGGTCTGAGATCCCAGTCAAAGTCGGGTCGGCGGCGGACCCGTTAGTTTTTCAGCCCGTCATAAATATGGAGAACCGCCTGAACGTAAGCGTCGCTGTGGTTGTATGCATAAACCGCTTTATACCGGCTGCGACGTTTATGAACGTTCTTGCCGGAGAGTCCGTGCCGGTAAAGATAGTTTTCGACGCTGAAAATCGTATCTTCTATGGAAAAAGGATCAATGTCGTCGTTGTCTCCATTTTCGTCGATAAAGAAAGACAGCAATGACGACGGGATGAACTGCCCCCACCCGATGGCACCGGCGTACGAACTTTTGAAATACCAGGGTGACCGGTCGGTCTTTTCTGAAAATTTATAGAGCGATGTTATTTCACGAACGGCAAATTTCTTCCGGTCGGTGAAGATGTATTGGGAGACCAGGGAATTAAAAGCGTAAAATTTTCCGCGATAACGGCGTTGAGCAAAATTGGTTTCCATGCCGATGATGGCGGCAATCAATTCCTTGTGAATCCCGTGCTTCGCCTCGGCCCGTTCTAAAATGCCGGTATAATCCTCGATGAATGTTTTGCCCTTTTCGATTTTTGTTTCCACACCGAAGATGGAGAAGTACCACAGGAGGCTGCGTTTCTTTTCACTGTCTGTTTTCTTTTCCGCCGATTTTCTGAAAAATCTGTCGATGTTGTGGTGAAGCCGAAACGCATAATGGTCCATCTGATCGTCAAACCATTCGCCCGGTACACCGTTGTCCGCCACCTCCTGCCTCAGGTCTTCAAGGCCCGCGTTGATGGCCGAGTCCGGGAGCTTCCGGACCTGTATATTTTCCGAGGCACAACCGGTAAAAATAAAAACGATGGCGGCGATAATCAGTGCGGACTTAGCATTCATGAGACACAACCTGTTCCTTCAAATTTTGTTTTTGTTTCACGGTTTGATTTCTACTAAACAATAAACGGTATTGTCAATTTATTTCGCGGTGCATTGTTAAATTTAACCGGGCGATGTCTGCCCTTGTGCTCATGTGAAGGTTGGTGTATAAAGTTTCCAAATAATAGTTTGTATCGGACTCAAGACATGCATCTGACCGGGGCGATGTTTCATTCTCGTAAATATCCGACAAAAGACCACTATCCTTTTCATTTGCCGCTGTTCAGGGCAACAAAACGGCTGGTGTTCGATACGCCGGTGACGCTGTTTGTGGGCGAAAACGGAACGGGAAAATCCACGCTGATAGAGGCGCTGGCTCAAGCCTGTCAAATCCATATCTGGCGTGACACGCAGAGAACCAGACCGGATTACAATCCTTATGAAGATCAGCTTCATCGGTATATGTCGGTCATCTGGGCAAACGAGCCGGTGCCCGGGTCTTTTTTGGGATCCAAGAATTTCCAGTACTTCGCTGAAAAACTCGACGAATGGGCGTCAGCGGATCGCGACCAGTTGAATTATTTCGGAGGGCGATCGCTGACCACTCAGTCGCACGGTCAGTCCCTGATGTCTTTTTTTTACAGCCGTTACCGGATTCCGGGCCTGTATCTGCTGGATGAACCGGAAACCGCTCTGTCGCCGCAGTCACAGATTCTCCTGCTGGACATTCTTCAGCGCATGAGCGCCGCCGGCCATGCCCAATTCATCATCGCCACGCATTCGCCGCTTTTACTGGCCTGCCCACAGGCAACAATTTATAATTTCGACAGATCGCCGTTGACGAAAATTGTGTACGAGAAAACAAAGCACTACCGGATTTACAAAGATTTTCTGCTGAACAGAAGCAACTATCTAAAGCCCAAAGCAAAACATCAACGAAAGGACACCAAATGCTTACCAAAGAAGAAATCATTGACGAAGCAAAGCGCCTGAAATTTGCCGATATCGGTTTCACGGGCGCGGAGCCGTTTTGTTCGCAGAAAGACTATCTGCTGACGCACCAGGAGGAATACGGCTGGGCTGAAGCGATTGGCCTGGGGCTGCTGGCCGGAACCGACCCCCGAAATATTCTTGCCGGCGCAAAATCGATTATCGTTGTTCTGGAATCATATTTTGAAGAATCCTTTCCGCAGCCGATGGAGCGTCATTTCGGCCGGTGCTATCTCGATGACGACCGGATTACCCAAGACGGTTTGGCGCTGAAAATTAAAGCCTTTAGAAAATATTTGAAGGCAAACGGTGTTAATTCCAAAGTGCCGTTTCATCTGCCGCACCGTTTATCAGCCGCCCGTGCCGGTTTGGGGACCTTTGGCAACAACTGCATTTTTTATGCACGGCGCGTCGCCCGCGGCAGTTCTTTCGTTTTTCCAATTGCCTTGGTTGTTGATTGTGAATTTACACCGGATGAACCATCCGTCGCAATGGGCTGTCCCGACTGGTGCCGCAATGCATGCGTGGCGGCCTGCCCCACCCGCGCGCTCAAGGGCGGAGGAAAAATTGATCCGCGCCGCTGCATTTCTTTCCTGACCTATTACGGCTCCGGATTGACGCCGCAGGACCTTCGTGAGCCCATGGGGATGTACATTTACGGTTGTGACCGTTGTCAAAACGTTTGCCCGCGAAACATTCCGTGGATGGCTGAGGAAAAGCCGGTCAATCAACGGGTTTCAGCAAAGGCGTCGGATTTCGGATTATCCCGTCTTCTGCATATGGATGCCGTATATTTTGAAAAGAAAATATGGCCGCATATGTTTTATATGTCTCCGGATGATCTCTGGCGCTGGAAGATGAATGTTGCTCGCGCCATGGGCAATTCTCTAAATCCCGTTTATGTCGCCGATCTGATCCGGGCGTTTCATGAAAATTCCGATGAACGCGTGCGATGCATGGCGGCCTGGGCGCTGGGGCGTATCGGCGGTAATGAGGCTGTGGAGGCGCTTGGGAGGTTTTTGAAAAACAGCGATGGCGTTGTCCGGGAAGAAATTGAGCAAGCTATGGTATCGGCTTCCGCAGGCGTATAAATGAGGAACGTTATTCTTCTTCAACGGAAATATCGGTGATTTCGAGATTCCGTGTGCCGCCGGGTGTCTTGACGTTGATTTCGCTGCCGACATTTTTGCCGATGAGGGCTTTGCCGATTGGCGACGTCACCGAAATCTTATTCCGGCTGATATCGGATTCATACGGGCCAAGCAGTTGATATTTAATTTTTTCGCCGCTATCAATATCCTGCAGGCTGACATAACAGCCGAAAACAACCTTGGCGGTGTTCAATCCTTTGAGACTGATGACATTGGACATGGCCAGCTGGTTTTCCAACTCCTGCATCCTGCCGTAGAGAAACGATTGTCTTTCTTTGGCGGCAGAATATTCCGCATTCTCTGAAATGTCGCCGTGCGCGCGCGCCACTTCGATGTCACGGACATTTTCAGGAATGGACACGTTCTTCAGTGTTTCAAGTTCTTTTTTCAGCTTTTCAAAACCCGCTTTGGTAATCGGCACTTTTTCCATGATCTCTCCGGATTGTTTTGCTCTTCCTGACGTGATTATTTTTCAACAACAGGCAGGATGATACGTCGTTTTTGTTTAATGGAGAATAGTGGCGCTGTCAAGAAACATTTAATGGCCCTGTGTAAATAATTATGCTATTTATCACACAATGAAAAAAGGATTGTATTAAAAATGATGCTCGATAAATACAGTAGAGAGATAAATTATTTGCGCGTTTCCATTACCGACCGCTGCAATTTGCGGTGCATTTACTGCCGTCCCAAGGAAGGCGTTGCTCTGCACGGTCATGAGGATATTTTACGTTATGAGGAAATGATCCGCGTTATTTCCCTGGCGGTGAAAATGGGATTGATCAAGGTGCGGTTAACCGGCGGCGAACCGCTTGTCCGGCGCGGCTTTGTCGACTTCGTTGCGGACCTGAATAAAATTGAAGGATTGAAAGATATCAGTCTTACGACCAACGGGATATTACTCGAACAGTTTGCACAGGGAATTTTTGACGCCGGCATCCGCCGCATCAATGTCAGTCTTGATTCGCTCAACCCGGACAAATACGGCCAAATTACCAGGGGCGGACGCTTGGAAGATGTTTTGCGGGGAATTGCCCGCGCGGAAGAAATCGGTTTTTCGCCCATCAAAATCAACACGGTGGCCATCAAAGGATTCAACGATGATGAAGCGCTGGATTTTGCAAGGTTGGCTCAGGAGCAGCCATTCCAGGTTCGATTCATCGAACTGATGCCGGTCGGAAAAACAACCCTTGATTACGGCGAAGATTATATGCCCGGAGCGCAGTTAATCAAAATCATCAGGCAACGCTATGCGCTGGAACCGGTCAAAAACAAAAAAAACAGATCGGACGGTCCGGCAAAAATATTTAAGATTAAAGGTGGACGGGGAGAAATCGGTTTTATCAATCCGGTGAGCGACCATTTCTGTTCAACCTGCAATCGCATGCGTCTGACGTCGGACGGAAAACTCAGAGCCTGCCTGCTCAATGAAGCGGAAGTGGATCTGAAAAAAGCCCTGCGGGAAAATTGTAGTGATGCCGAACTGGAAAAGCTGATCTGGGATGCCGTTCTGTTGAAACCCCGGCAGCACGACATTGTCTGCACGGAAAACAGTCTGCGAAAATGTTCCCGGAATATGTCGGAAATCGGCGGTTGAAAAATATTTTCCAAAAATATATATTTAAAAAATAATGGCTTTATTTCCGGCGGCAGGGGGCTGTCGGACCGCATCTGGAAAAGACGGCAATACATCGTTACATCGTTGTGAAAATCTGGGTAGGATCAAGACCATGTTTTTTGATCAAAAGAAAACCGGATTTCCGGCTGAAAGATTAAAAACACCGAGGGACGATTACATCTTTTCGAGGCAGAAAGAGCTCGTTCTGGATCTGATTACTCCCCTGGCCGGTGAACGTCTTCTGGATATCGGTTGCGGCACCGGCAACCATCTGGATATGTTCCGCGGAAAATGGTGTTCTCTGACGGGCCTTGATTCTTCCGGCGCAAATCTGGAAATCGCCCGTCAAAAACACAGTGAACGTGCCGAACTGATTCTGGCCGATCCTGAAGACATTCCCTTCTCCGACAATGAGTTTGACATTGTCACGATGATTCATTGTCTGGAAACCGCCGTGCATCCGCAAAAAATCATTGACGAGGCCGTCCGGGTCTGCCGTGGCCGTGTTTTTATCGGTTGTGTGAACAATTACTCTTTTGTCGGAACCAGACAGCGCCTGAAAGAAATGTTCGGTTTTTCTTTTTCTCAAAAAATCCGTTTTTTCAGTTTACCTGAAATCAGAAAAATGGCGGAGGTCTCGGCCGGCAATAACGCCATGAAATGGGGAAGCGTTATTTATTTTCCCGCCATGGTTTACGATTTTTTTGAAGAACTTGAGGAGATGCTGCCCTTCCGGAAAAACCCCTTCGGGGCGTTTGTCGGCTTGGTTTGTCCCGTAACGTATACGTACCGGACGGCACAGAATCCGGTGATGAATTCATTCAATATCAAGGCGGAAACACGCAAAACGGCTCCTGAAGCTGTGAGGAACATGTTGAAAGAGGCAGACCGATGATCAAAGAAGCCATGCTCTACGAAAAACTTCAAGACGGAAACGTCCGATGCAATCTTTGCGCGCACCGATGCACGATCCATCCCGAGCGTCAGGGTGTCTGCGGTGTACGGGGCAATCGGGACGGTGTGCTGTATTCGATGGCTTACGGGACATTGATTGCTCAAAATGTCGATCCCATCGAAAAAAAACCTTTCTTTCATGTATACCCTGCCTCACGGTCTTACTCCATTGCCACGATGGGCTGCAATTTTTTCTGTGACTTTTGTCAGAATCACGATATTTCACAAGCGCCCCGAAAAACAAAAATGATTTACGGCGAGGATTCCATGCCGTCAGACATCGTGGAGCGCGCGAAAGAAAGCGGCGCTAAAACGATCGCTTATACCTACACCGAACCGACGGTGTTTTTTGAACTGGCGTACGATACCGCAAAAATCGCAGCCGCAAGCGGCCTGAAGAATGTTTTTGTTACCAACGGTTTCATGACACCTGAAGCCATCGAAATCATCGCGCCGTATTTATCCGCGGCCAATGTGGATTTGAAGTCTTTTCGCGACGAGTTTTATAAAAAACGATGCGGGGCACGTCTGGTTCCCGTTCTGGACAGTTTGAAAAAAATGAAAGAAAGAGGGATTTGGGTGGAAATCACCACGCTGCTTATTCCGTCTCTAAATGACAGCGAAGAAGAAATGAGAGATATCGCACAATTTATTGCCGGACTGGGAAGGGAAACGCCCTGGCATATCAGCCGCTTCCATCCACAGTACAAAATGCAGCACCTGCCGGTAACGCCTCTTGAATCCCTTCATCGCGCAGGGCAGATCGGCAGGGAGGCCGGATTAAAATATGTATACAGCGGCAACGTTCCCGGCGATGATGCCGAAAACACGCGCTGTTTTCACTGCGGCAAACTGCTGATTGAACGCTACGGTTTTAAAATTATCGGCACCAATCTGCAAAAAAACAAATGTTCGCACTGTGGAACACAACTGGAAGGAATATTTTAAACGACACCTTTTTTCATGTTTTGCCCTCAACGATTTTTTTGCAGCTCTTAATGTGTTGAAACCAGCTCATCCAATCAACAGATGGCCAGCCCTCCGGTGCCCGATTTCCCCCGGATGATGAAGAGAGCGTATCGGCTCCGCTGATCGGTTCTTGCGCGCTTTTTTCATGAGATGGTCTTTATTGTACTGTATATTTAAATCAAGGGTCGCAGGAGTGTTGTTTGAATCGGGCTGTTTATGCAAAGATTGACAATGATCCGCATTTCCGTATATATTACGTGAAAATATCAAAAATATGCTTGGAGGAAAACCCATGACCGAAGAGATCAAGCAGGAGCAGCCGGCCACTGATCCTCATAAACAAGAGAATCAGCCCATCACCCTTAAAGAGAAGATAGCGGCGGCTGTTTTGATCGCTTATGTGATTTCCCTGATCTGGCTGGCAGGGAGCAAACACTGGTTTGGCCTCTGGTAAAGCTTGCAATTCCCGGCGGAAAAAATCTTAATTTAAGCTTTGGGCAAAAAACAGTTGAGCCTGGAACGTATTTTCTTTTGGATCATCGTCTTATCAGTAAGGTGATCTGAGAATGATCAAAATGATACGCACGGCCGGCTGTTTCCACCGGTTACTCTTCATATTTTACCGATTTGGTTTTATTCCTCCGGCAAAGGGGACAAAATCGTTACGGACATTCTCAACGTTTAAACATTTTTTACGAACGTCTTTCAGCCATATCAAACAAGGAGGCACGAATGCGGTTTGAGCATCTCTTTTCACCGTTTACCATAAACGGAATGACTTTGAAAAACAGGGCGGTGATGCCGCCGATGGCAACCGGTTACGGTAATGCCGACAACACGGTCAGTGAACGTTTGCTGGCTTATCTGGAGCGCAGGGCACAGGGCGGAACAGGGTTGATTATAACCGAGGTCTGCGCGGTTGATCCGCGCGGAAAAGGGTTTCCCAATGAGATTGGTGTCTGGAACGATGATTTCATCGGCGCGCTGTCACGGATTCCGGCCGCGCTGCACCGTCACGGCGCCAAGGCCGCGCTGCAATTGCATCATGCGGGCCGTGAAACGTTTGAAGCGGTGCTCGGCAAAAAACCCGAGGCTCCTTCGGCGATACCCAGTGCCGTATTGGGGCAGCCGTGTGAAGCGATGTCTCTGGAGCGTATTGCCGAAATAGTCCGTGCCTTTGCTCAGGCGGCCGGACGCGCCCGTCAGGCCGGATTTGATTCGGTGGAACTTCACGGTGCGCACGGCTATCTGCTGAATCAGTTTCTTTCACCGTTCTCCAACAACCGTGAAGATGAGTACGGCGGAAGCGAGGAAAACCGCATGCGCTTTATTCTGGAAGTCATCGCGGCGGCGCGCAAAGCGGTGGGAGACGATTTCCCCCTCTGGATTCGCATATCGGCGGATGAAATGGTTCGCGGTGGATATGATTTTTCTCTGATGCGCAGATTAGCCCCCCGGATGGTTGCTGCGGGTGTGGATGCCATCCATTGTTCCGTGGGGGTTTATTCCACGCCGGGAGGTCTGTCCATCGCCTCAATGGATACCGAACCCGGATTCAATCTGTTCCGGGCCCGTGCGCTTAAAGAGGTGGTGAGCGTTCCGATCATCGGCGTGGGTCGGATCAATGATCCGGCAATGGCCGATCAGGCCATTGCCCGGGGCGATGCCGACCTGATCAGTTTCGGACGTCAGCATCTTACGGATCCCGATTTTATCGAAAAAGCCCGCAGGGGATCTCTGGAGGATATCCGCCGCTGCACAGCCTGTAATCAGGGGTGTATCGAGCGTTTGAGCTTCGAGATGAAATCCACCACGTGCAGTTTTAATCCTGAATGCGGACGCGAATACAAAGGACCTGTTTTGCCGGCCGGGACGCCGAAAAAAGTATGGGTGATCGGCGCTGGACCGGCGGGACTTTCCGCCGCCCTGGTGCTGGCTGCACGGGGACATCAGGTGGAGGTTTTTGAGAAAGAATCCCAGCCGGGCGGGCAACTGCTGTCGGCCAGCCGTCCGCCGCACAAAGCCGTTTTTATGGATTGGGTAAACTGGGCCCTGCGCCGTCTGAAGCAATGGTCCGTGCCGTTGCACTGCTCTCATCCGGTCAGCGCCGATGACATCAAAAAGGCAGCGCCCGATGCCGTGATCGTAGCGTCGGGCGCTTACCCGGTTACCGCTTCCATTCCCGGTCTGAAATCCGAACTCGTGGCTGATGCGCGGGATGTGCTTACCGGAAATATCAAACTTGCCGGTCCGGCTGTTGTTCTGGGAGCCGGATATGTCGGCATGGAAACCGCTGATTACCTGCTGGCCAACGGCATTGCCGTAACGGTGCTTGAAATGCAGACCCTTCCGCCGGTGAACAGGTTTTCCGCGCACGGATACTGGCTGAACAAACGCATCAAAGACAGCGGGGGAAAAATAATATTCGGCGCCAGAGTCCTCGGGATTGAAAACAACATCGTGCGATATGTTCAGGCGGACAAACCAAGTGAGGAAAAGGCATCCCTGATCGTGACCGCCATGGGCGCGAAATCGGAAAATACTCTGGAGGATGTGCTTAACGCGTTGGCCGTTCCTTACCGGGTTGTAGGCGATGCCCGCAGTCCGCGCCGGATTTTGGAAGCCATTCATGAAGGCTACAAGGCCGGGGAAGAAATCTGACAGTGATCGTCCTTCGGAATCGGCAAGCCTTTCATCAAAAAGCACAAGCGGATCCCGGGAGGATTTACATTGTGCTTGCCATATTCCCATTTTTCTTTTAAAATAAGTTCACAGCCGAGAAAAATAAACAGACTTTATCAGGAGGTGTGGATTATGCAGAGAGTGAGCGACATTTTAAAGAGCAAGTCGAAGCAGATGTGGACAATTAATCCGAACGATACAGTATTTGAAGCCCTTAAACTCATGGCAGAAAAAGAAATCGGGGCATTGGTGGTCGTGGATAAGAAAGGTAAAGTTGCCGGCATAATCACAGAACGCGATTACGCGAGAAAAATCGTCCTGAAAGGAAAAACATCTCCCAAAACACTGGTCAAAGAAATCATGACGCCTTTTAATAAGATGTATACCGTGAAGCCGGACACCTCGATGGAGGGTTGCATGGTATTAATGACGGGCAAGCATATTCGGCATGTTCCGGTTTTTGAAGGAAGCAAATTTCTGGGGATAGTTTCTATTGGTGATGTTGTAAAATCGACGATTTCTGAAAAAGATGTACTGATTAACCAGTTGAGTAACTACATTGCGGGGAAGTATTAATTGCTAAATATTTCAATAATTTAAGTTTATGTGTTGCTTTCAGGGCAGGGGAACATCCCCTGCCTTTTCTTGCTTTTTCATGGTTTTTCTCTTTAATTTCGATGAAGTACGGAATTTCATTAAAAAGCTAAAAAAATCAAAGCACTACATATTGTGGTATGAATATATTAAAACCACATTTTATTGTATTTTCACTTTACAAAGGTATATTCTTTTGCTAAAATTTTGCAAATTTTGAACAATTAAATAAAGCTGCTTGTTTATGAATCTGAAAAATTTGGAAATATCGGGGTTTAAGTCCTTCAGGGACAGGGTCGTGCTGGATTTCTCCAACGGTGTTACGGGTATTGTCGGTCCCAACGGTTGCGGCAAATCTAATATCGTCGATGCCATTCGCTGGGTGATGGGTGAGCAGAGAGTCAAGGCACTGCGAGGCAAAAAAATGGATGATGTGGTCTTCAACGGCAGCCAGGATTCGGCACCGGTCAGCATGGCTGAAGTGACGATGACGTTGTATGCCAACGGCCAGAGTTTTCCCGGTGCTTATTCCGATTTAAACGAAGTCTCCATCTCCCGCAGAGTTGTTCTGGACGGCGATAGCGAATATTTTATTAATAAAGTTCCCTGCCGTCTTCTCGACATCAAGGAATTCTTCATGGGGACCGGTGTCGGTGCCCGGACATATTCGCTGGTTGAACAGGGCCATGTCACCAATCTGGTTGAGGCTAAGCCTGAAGACAGAAGGTTGTACATCGAAGACGCCGCCGGCGTTTCCAAATATAAAAGCCGCAAGGAAGCGGCCGTCCGTAAGATGGACCTGACGAAACAGAACATTCTGCGGCTCAACGATATTATCAAGGAAGTCAAAACGCAGCTTAACACCATTTCCCGTCAGGCGAAGAAAGCGGAACAGTACAAAAAAATCAAGCAGGAAATCCGAGAAGCGGAAATAACGGTTGCCCTGCAAACCTATGTCGACTTTATGGCCAGGGAGTCGGATCTGCAGCAACAGCGCACGGAATTACAGCAGCAGGAAGCTCTCATCCGGGCGGATTTCCAAGCGAAAGAATCGATGCTGGATGAAATGAAAGTGAAACTTCTGGAGAATGAGGAACTGACGGCGAAAGTTCAGCAGGAACTTTACGAAATCAAAAACACCATCAGTATCAAGGAAAAAAGTATTGAGTTTGCCCAACGTCAGGTGACCGATATGTCCGGACGCCGGGAGAAAGATTTGACGGAAATTCAGGTGCTGCAGACGAGAAAAGCCGATTTAGCCGCTGAAATCGAAAATCTGCGGAAAAATTCGGCAGAAGCGGAAAATAAAATCGTCGCTTTGAAAGCCGAACACGAATCGCTTCAGCAAAAAGTCCAGGAACTCACCGAAGCCGACAAGGCATTGAGCAGTCAGCTGGAAGAAAAAAAGATTTTGTTTATCGATGTCGTGACGGAAAAAGCCAAACTTCATAATATGATTTCCAGCCTCAGCAAAAATATCGAGGATCTGAAGAAACGAGAGGAAAGGGAAACCCGCGAACTGGAAGAAGATCAGAAGATGATGGCCGACGTATGCGCCAGGCTGGAGGCGGCCGACGAAGCCTTGAAAAAAGAGAAAGCGGACATTGTCGGACTGGAAGCTAAAATGGCGGAAGCGGCAACCGAACTGGATCGATTCAGATCGGATTTACAGTTTAACGAGGAAGATATTGCAAGACTCAGGGAAGACACCAGCGTCAAATCCACCCGACTGATTTCTCTGCGGGAGTTTCAGGAGTCATCCAAATGGAGTAACGAGGGCGTTAAAACGATTATCGAGAATAAAGAGCACAGTGATAAATTTTACGGCGTGATTGCCGATCATATCAGTGTTCCCCGTGAATATGAGGCTGCCGTGGAAGCCGTCCTGGGTGAAAAACTGCAGTACGTGGTAGTGCAAAGTCAGGAAGACGGTGTGCGCGCTATCGATTACTTGAAGAATTATCAGTTGGGCCGGGGCAGTTTTATTTCCGTCGATTTGAGAACCCATGATGCCAGGACTTACAGCGAAGCGCACCTCAATGAAGCGAAACCCCTGCTGGACAAGGTAACAGTCCGCGATGATTTTAAACCCATTATCGACTGCCTGCTGGGTGACGTTCTGCTGATTCCCACGATTGAAAACGGCATCTCTCTCTGGAAGAAAAACGGTTTCCGGGGGACGTTTGTCACGCCGGAGGGCGATATCATCAGCCCGCACGGTGTGTTAACCGGCGGCAGCGGTTCGGCGGTGGAAAAAAGCCTGCTGGCGACAAAAAGAGAAATCGGCGAACTGGAGGCAGAGATTGCAGCCTTATCTCTCGATCTGGAAACCAAGGTTGGCCGGAGAACTAAAATCTTAGCGACCATTTCCCGCTGGGAAGAAGAAAGCTCTCAAATGAAGACGGAAATTCATGCGCTGGAAATTACCGTCAACGGCAGAAAAAAGGATCGCGAACGTTTTGACGACGATGTCAACAGACTCAGACAGAGAATCGCCGTTCTGGAGTTCAACAGACAAACCCTGAATACAGAAAAGACGGAAGCGGAAGAAAAGCTCCGAAGGTTCAATGAGGATGTTTTGCAAAAGGACGGTGAAGAAAAACAGATCAACGACATCATCGCCGCGTTAAACGTTCAAAAAGAACAGTCCCGCGTCCAGATTGACGAACAGGAACGTTATGTAACCGCCGGGAAAATAGAACTGGCCTCTCTGGAGGAGAAGAAAGAAGGGGATGTACGGACGATATCCAGGCTGCAGGATCATATTGATTCCATGGAACAGGAACAGAGGACCAAAGAAGAGGACATCGTGTTCTGTGAAAAGCAGATCGCCGAATTGACGCAAGGCATTGAGAACGATCAGGTTTTGTTAAAAGAAATATACAGCGCGTTTGCGGCACAGGAAGCATTGCTGGCCGAGAAAAAAGCCGAGCAAAACCGTGAAGATGCACAACTAAAGATCCTGGAAGGTGAAATCAGGGAAATCAAGAAGAATCTGGATGAATTACGCCAGCAGGTCAATGCAATGGAATTTCAAAGCCGGGAAATAACCCTAAACAGAGAAAACCTCAGAAAAAGCGTGGCCGAAAAACATGATGTTGATCTGGCCGGCATGGCCGCGGATTTTGAAAAGGTCACGGAAGAAAAACTGGTCGAGATCGTTGATGCTCTGGAAAAAAACAAACAGATGCTCGAGACATTCGGCGAGGTGAATCTCCTTGCCTTGAATGAGTATGAGGAACTCGACCAGCGTTACAATTTTCTGTCGACACAGATTGCCGATCTGAATGCATCCATCAATGTTTTGCAGCGGACCATTGCCCGGATTAATAAAATTTCCCGCGCCAGATTTGCGGAAACCTTTGAAGCCGTCAACGCGTGCTTCAAAGAAGTCTTCGCGCAGATTTTTCCCGGCGGACGCGGAGAACTTCTTTTGACGGACGAAAATGATATGCTGGAAACAGGCGTTGATATTGATATTCAGGTACCCGGCAAACGCAAGCAGAATGTGAGTCTGCTTTCCGGCGGTGAAAAATCACTGGTGGCGGTTGCTCTTATTTTTGCCATTTTGAAATATCGTCCCTCGCCGTTTCTGGTGCTGGATGAAGTCGATGCCGCCCTGGATGATGCCAATACAAATCTGTTCAATCGTCTGATCAAGGATGTCGCTGGGAAATCCCAGGTTGTCATGATTACGCATAACAAGAGCACGATGGAAGTTGCCGACACGCTCTTCGGCGTGACCATGCAGAAACAGGGGATATCCACTCTGGTTTCCGTCAATCTCAATTAATCCGTCTCTTTACTTCTTACAAAAAAGCGGTTATGAATCAATTGTGGCAGGATGAAAGGTGCTTCTATGGCTAAATCGAGTCTTTTTGAAAAATTGAAAGCGGGGCTGGTCAAGACCAGAACCGCCCTGACCAAGAGTCTGGATAATCTGGTGTTCGGCAAGAGGGTTCTGGACCAGGAACTTTTCGAAGATCTGGAGGAACTTCTGATTTCAGCGGATATGGGGCCGCAGTTTACCTACGATCTGATTGATGACGTCAAACAGCGCGTCAGCCGCAATGAATTGAATAACGCTCAGGAGATCAAAAAAGTTTTACAGGAACGCATGACGGCCATTCTGCAAAAAATGGAAAAGCCCCTGATCATACCCCGCGGGAAACCGTTTGTGATTATGACCATCGGCGTTAACGGCAGCGGCAAGACCACGACCATCGGAAAGCTGGCCAATATCCTGAAAAGTGAAGGCCATGAAATTTTGCTGGTGGCTGCCGATACATTTCGGGCTGCCGCCGTCGAACAACTCGAGGTCTGGGGAGCACGCGTGGGCGCTCCCGTTATTAAACACAAAACAAACGCCGACCCGGCAGCGGTCGTTTTTGACGCGATGTCGAAAGTCAAGGCCGGTTTCAACGGGGTGGTGATTGTGGATACCGCGGGGCGGCTGCACACCCGTGTCAATCTGATGGAAGAACTGAAAAAAGTGAAAAGAATCATCAACAAGGAATTGCCGGATGTGCCGCCGGAGATTCTGCTGATTCTGGATGCGACCACCGGCCAGAATGCCGTGGCTCAGGCCAAAACGTTTAAAGAAGAAATCGGCGCGACAGGCATCGTGCTGACAAAACTGGACGGCACCTCCAAAGGCGGAGTCGTTGTGCGCATTGCCAGTGAACTTGCATTGCCCGTCTGGTATATCGGTGTTGGTGAAGGCGTGGACGATCTGCGCGTTTTTGAAAGCAGCAATTTTACCAAAGCACTGCTGGATTAAGAGCCGAGGCAACGGGAGCAGATCCATATGGGGAAAATCTATGCCATCGGCGATATTCACGGTTGTCTGACAAAGCTTAAAACGCTGATATCGGATATTGACATCGATTTCAAAAAAGACACCCTGGTGTTTATCGGCGATTACGTCGACCGCGGTGAATTCAGCAGGGACGTTGTCGATTATGTTTCCGGCCTGCAGGATTCGCATGAAAACATAGTTTGTTTGCTCGGCAATCACGAACAAATGTTTATGAATTATCTGGAGGGCGTGGATGAAGAGATTTATCTGAGAAACGGCGGCATGCAGACCCTGCGTTCCTATGAAATATTTTTGTCCGATGATATCAAGGAAAGAAAACGTAAAATGTCCGCAAGGCACCGGAAATTCTTTGAAACCCTTCTGCCGTATTATGAAACCGAAAAATATATTTTTGTTCATGCCGGTCTCAGACCAGGGATTCCGGTCGCGGAACAGTCGCAAAACGATCTATTATGGATCCGGTACGAGTTTATCAATACAGAAAAAGACTTTGACAAGACGGTTGTGTTCGGTCACACGCCGTTAATGACCCCCCTGATTGACAAAAACAAGATCGGCATTGATACCGGCGCAGTTTACGGCGGGAAACTGACCTGTATCGAATTTCCGGGCTTAAAAATTTATCAGGCATAGACATGAAGATCATTGAATGCGTACCGAACTTCAGTGAAGGACGCGATGACAAAAAAATCTTATCCATTGTTTCTGTTTTTAAAATGTTTCCCGGCGTCCGTTTAGCCGATTTCAGCGGGGACGCCGATCATAACAGAAGTGTTTTTACTTTTTTGGGAAAACCCGATGATGTGCTGGACGCGACACTGGCCGCCTGTGGAAAGGCCCTGGAATTAATCGATATGCGGCAACAGTCGGGCGTTCACCCGCGGCTGGGTGCCGTCGATGTCGTTCCTTTTATTCCGCTGGGCCGGGCAAAAATGAAAGATGCCGTTGAACTGGCTCATGCGTTCGGCATGCGGTTTTCCCAGCGGTTCGGCGTGCCGGTGTATTTTTACGGTTACGCTGCGCGCAACGGTCGGAATGTTGAACTTCCCGATGTCCGCCGCGGCGGTTATGAAAGACTGGCTGATAAAATGTCTTCTACGGAAAGCCTTCCCGATGCGGGAGAAAATCAATTCAACGCGCGGTCCGGCGCCACCGCTGTAGGGGCGCGGGATTTATTGGTTGCCTACAATATCAATCTGGTCTCTGACGATCTGCTTCTGGCGCGGCATATCGCCTCGCGCATCAGAGAGAAGGGCGGTGGATTGAAGAATGTGCGGGCGATCGGAGTGATGCTGAAAAGACGAAGACTGGCGCAGGTCTCGGTCAATCTGACCGATTGTAAGGAAACACCCTTGAAAACCGTCTTTGACCGGGTGAAAGCTCTCGCGGCTGAAGGCGGTGCGCAGATTTTGGAATCGGAGTTAATCGGATTGGCGCCGAAATGCGCTTTTGCCGGTGCGACGCCAGAATATCTCAGACTGAAAGATTTTGATGAGAATCGTCTGCTGGAAACACACATCAGGCGCCTGTCGGAATAGGTTACTCTTTTTTTTTCGCCTCCTTTTTTTTCGCTTTGGCAACCGCTTTGAGGAGTTTTTTGTCGGGAAGGTCACCGGATGATACAGGCTGCGGTGCCGGAGTCTGCAAGGGAGTTTCCGGCTTTATTGTTTTGTTTTCCTGTTGGGGCCGGCCTGCACGGATTTTTTTGGCGATGGCTTCAGCCGCCATTCTGCCGAATTGTCCGATAAATCCGGCAATCAGCACAAGCACAACCCATTTCAGAACAGACCAGTTGCTGATATATGCCAGTAAATCATTCATGTTTAAAAACCTAGCTTAGTTGCAAAAGTTCGCCGGGCGTATCGAACAGGTAATCCGGTTCGGCAGCAGCCATTCTTTCTCTGCTGTGCCATCCCCAGGTCACTCCCACGGTTTTTACCCCGGCCTGCTTTCCTTCCTTGATATCGCCGGTCGTATCGCCAATATAATATATTTTATTGGGTTCCACATGATATTTTTCCGCGGCATAAAGAATCTTTTCTTTTTTGCTGAACATGAAATCGGAACCGAGTATGTCCCGGAAATAATCATTGAAATGAAATAAATCAAGGGCCTCTTTGATGGAGGCATAATCATTGGAGGAAACAACAATCAGGCAGTGGTTCTTGTGCAGCGCTTCGATAACCGGCGCAACATCCGGAAACGGTTTCATGTCCGTGATCCGGACCTGCGCGAGAATATCCTCGGCGGCTTTCATAAACACATTCAGATCAATGCCCTTGTTTTTCAGCGAGGTATAGAAATTGTCTTCAAAGAGTTCCAGAAATTCCTCCCGGCTTTGTACAACAGGTTGTTTAATTTTTTGAAGGTTGTCCTTGACCGTTTTTTCATAAACGTCAAGCGAGTCGACAAGCACGCCGTCAAAATCAAAAAGGAATAATTTCATGATCCCCTTTCTCCTTTATACAGACGGGCAATGGATGCGCGGAAAGGTTTTCTTAAAATTCCTTTCTCTGTGATCATCGCCGTGATCAGCCGGGCGGGCGTGATGTCAAATGCCGGATTATAAACGATCGTTCCCCTGGGAGCGCTGCGGGTTCCTTGAAGATGTGCCACCTCATCGCTTTTCCTTTCTTCGATGGGAATCGAGTCTCCTGTTTTTAATGAAACGTCAATCGTGGAAAGCGGCGCCGCAATGTAGAGAGGAACGCCGTGAGCCTGCGCCAGGACCGCCAGAGAATAGGTGCCGATTTTATTGGCCGTGTCGCCGTTGGCCGCAATTCTGTCTGCCCCGACGATAATCTTGTCTATTTTTTTCTGCTGCATGAGAAATCCCGCCATATTATCGGTGATTAGTGTGTAAGGGATTTTTTCTTTTTTGAGTTCCCAGGCGGTAAGCCGTGCGCCCTGCAGGACAGGTCTGGTCTCGTCCACGTAAACGTGCAGTTTTTTGCCTTGTTTACGGGCTGCACGAATGACGCCCAGCGCCGTTCCGTATCCGGCTGTCGCCAGCGCGCCGGCATTGCAGTGCGTCAGAATATTGTCGCCGTCGGCAATTATCCGGCTTCCGTTTTTCCCCATTTGTTGATTGATGGCTATATCTTCGGAGCAGATATGCTTGGCTTTTTTGATTAGTTCTTTGACTATATCTCGTTGGGATAGTTGACTTGAATGACTGACAATTTTTTTCATGCGCTCCAGCGCCCAGAAAAGATTGCGTGCCGTGGGGCGTGCCTGGGCAATCTCATCACAAATGGCGTAAAACTTTTTCCGGAATTTATCCGGCGATAAAGAGGCAAGATGAATCGCTCCCAGAGCGGCGCCCATCGCAGCGGCAACGCCGATGGCGGGAGCTCCGCGCACAGTCAAATCTTTAATACAGGCAATCACTGCTTTGTATGATTTGCAGACTATATATTTCTCGGCAAGCGGCAGAGCTTTCTGGTCGATTAAAACGACCGCATTGTTTTTCCAGAAAATTGTTTTAATCATCTTTCTTATCAAGAATTTCTTTCAGGATTTCATTGACAAGCTGCGGATTGGCTTTGCCCTTGGTCTCTTTCATAACCTGACCGACAAAAAAACCAAAAAGTTTTTCCCTGCCTCCACCGCGATAATCATCACGCTGCTGCGGATATTTACCGACGGTTATGCTGGCTGTTTTAACCAGAGCATCTCTATCGGTAATCTGCACCAGGCCCTTTTCCTTGACGATATTCTGCGGCGATTTGCCGGTCTTATACATATCCTCCACAACTTCCTTGGCCATCTTTCCGCTGATGGCGCCTTCTTCAATCAATCGAATCATATCGGCCAGCGATTCGGCCTTGATGGGACATTCGCGGACAGAGCGTTTATCTTCATTGAGAAAACGCATAACGTCTCCCATGAGCCAGTTGCTGGCGATTTTGGGTTTGTTGCAGAGTTTGACCACCTTTTCGTAATAAAGAGCCAGCGCCTTGTCGGCGGTCAGCACGCCGGCATCGTAAGCCGGTATTTGATAATCCTTGATGAATCTTTCCCGTTTGGCCAGCGGCAGTTCGGGAAGCTCTTTTCTGATTTTTTCCACCCACGCTTCATCAACCAGGATGGGGACAAGATCGGGATCGGGGAAGTAACGGTAATCGTGCGCTTCTTCCTTGCTGCGCATCGAATTGGTGGCGCCCTGGGCGTCATCCCAAAGCCGGGTTTCCTGAATGACTGTGCCGCCGTTTTCCACCAGGTATTGCTGGCGCTTGATTTCGTATTCCAGCGCGCGCTGCACATTGCGGAAGGAATTCATGTTTTTCAATTCGGTCCGGGTGCCGAATGCCTTCTGGCCTTTGGGACGAATCGATACGTTGGCATCACAGCGGAAGGAACCTTCTTCCATGTTGCCGTCGCAAATTTCCAGATACACTAGAATTTCGTGCAGGCGTTTCAGATAATCGGCTGCTTCCTCCGGCGAACGCATATCCGGTTCGCTGACAATTTCAATCAGCGGAACG
>ERZ795057.71-NODE-71-length-102695-cov-9.904443_pt1 | contig 102695 bp, 102 predicted proteins | sample MGYA00375141_ERZ795057 | MGnify/ENA primary metagenome ERZ795057 (study PRJEB30186, sample SAMN05720163) | activated sludge metagenome | isolation source: Anaerobic digester | place: Hong Kong | collected 2015-01-26 ...
TGTGTCGTCGGCGGAGCCGTCAGATCCAGATGCCCGTGATTAAAGGCGTCTGCCAACAAATGCCAGTACGCTTTGGAAGGAGTGTCAACTCGATTCATGAAATAACCCGTGACACGATAAATCGTATATGTCACACTACCTATGAGAAGGCAAAGAAAAATGGTGTCTAACTTTTCGGCATGTGTACGATCTTTGATCTTTCCGGACAGTATTGCCCAAATCAAAGCAATACCTGCCGGTGTAAGAATTGTTATTTCCGAATACTTGAATTTTCGAATCCAATCAATTCGATCATAATATGAAATAAATAAATAAAAAACAATCAAAAAAAGCGCAAAGAAAAACGCTTTCATATAATTATTAAATATTTCATGCCAATAATCCGTTTGGAATTGAATCAGAAAAATCATCTGTACGGAAAGCAGTGCCCCCCATAAAAGTACATCCCAAATTCTGAAAGCAATCGATGATACAGTGGAATCCGATTTTTGAACAGGCAAAACAGACAACAGTAAAAAGAAAAAAACACCCCAGAAGATTACCCAAAAAATTGAAATCAAAATTCGATACAACCAAATATTCTTGCGACGGTCAGGAAGCAAAAATCCCTTTCGCAGGAATCGAATTAACAGAAATGCATAAAAGATGCTTAAAAAAACACAACTCACAATCAGGAGCAAACGACTTTTTGAAAATCCCAAAAGGAAAGCGCTTTCGGATTCGGATGGAATTGAAATCAAATGAACAAATACCGCAACCCCTTCCAAAAAGGAAAGAATCAGGATAAAAACGGTGGTTTTTTTTCGGGGGATTGATAAATCGTGAGGTGGGCGAATCATACGGATATTTATATCACGCTTCCTATTGAAATTCTCGTAACGAGGCGGAGAACGATTTTCGATATGCGATATAATCAGCATGAAAATTGGAAAAATATTATGATGAAATCAAATAATCTTTTCCGCTTAAATGTCGGTTTTTTAATTAACCAAGCGGTAGGCTCTTACCGGCAGTTTGAAATTGATGCACCTTTCATTCAAATCGATGAGGATACTCGATTTAACAATGTAAAAACAGATATCCGTGTCAGTCGTGTACAGCAGGGAATTCTGGTTTCCGTGGAAGCCGGAGCCGTAATAGATTTGGAATGCGTCCGATGTCTGGATCCGTACGTACAAACCATCGATTGTAATTTTGATGAACTTTATGCATTTCATATTCGGCAAAATATCGGTGCGGAATCCTATTTACCAGAGAATGGATTTATCGATCTTTTACCCCTTTTAGAGGAATATCTCACCCTCGAAATCCCCATCAGTCCTCTTTGCAATGAAAATTGTAAAGGGCTTTGTGATGTTTGCGGTGCGAATCTCAACTACGAGACTTGTATCCATCATCAAAAATTGGAGATTAAATCATGACTGCAAAAAGTCTGTATATGAATAACTTTACGTTCAGTCTTCAAAATCTGACTTGTATTTTGGACGCAAAATCAGTCGCACCCGACATCGAACGATCCAATTTCGGTACGGTACTGGATGAAAAGAAAACGGTGGATGAAGTATTCTTATTCATGCCGATCGAAGCAGCAAAAGAACTGGGGATTTCGATTTTGCAAATGGTCGCAGCACAAGAAAAACGGACACATTTAAAAATCAGGCTTGAACCGGAAAAACAAGCTCTCTGGGATTGCTATGTAAACGCAGCCGAAGAGTTCCGGCAACAGAACAATGAGGCCAAAAAAGCGGATGAAAAAACCACTCCCTCTGTTTAAATCAATGAAGCTTCAGAAAACGAAATAAAAAAGCGATCTCACCGGAGTGAATTTTCCGGAATGAGATCGCCTATTGAATAATTGAGAATCTTGTTTAAAACCTATCCATTTCCGCTAAGTTTAAAATAAATCAGAATCATTTTTCCGATTTTTTTGTGCTTCCTTCCACCGTGGTCTTAGATGCGGACTGATTTTCGGTGATCTTTTCTTCCACAAAATCTTTTGTTTTCTTTGCGGTATCAAGAATAGTCTTACGTGCCTTTTCAAGCCCGGTATTTACTTTTTCACGGATGTTGGTTTCATGTTCATCCACCCAACGCAGCAAACCTTCATGTGTATCACCATATGGCGCACCGGCTTTTCGGTATTCTTCCTGAATACTTTCATAAATTTTTTCCTTGGTCTTCTTCACAACCGGTTCCACTTTATCGGATACGGCATCGAACCAACCGGTGACGACATTTCCCGCATCTTCTAAGATATCCCCGATCTTATCATCTGAATCTTTATACTTATCAAACATATCGCTCTCCGTTACCGAATCGGTGACTTTTTCAGAACCCGAATGAATGGCATCCTGAACTTCTTTAATAATTTTCTCAATATCCGCCATGATTTCCTCTTTATAAATTCCGATAAAACGTATACGAAATAATATCCGAATAGTTTCAAAGTATATGATAGCGCATCTATGAGAAAATGTCTCGAGATATGATTGGTCCAAAAAAGCAGAACTTTTGAACCATTCGGTTCAATCAAAATAAACCTCTCACATGCTTTTTAACGATTTGATTATTCAATAATTTTCTATCTTACAAAACAACAAAACGAATGCTATTAATCGCGTTCAATAAACTATAATTTGATTCAAAGTGATAATGAAAATTATCGACAATCGGATTTGATATGGATCTCATCGGACAAAAATACCGAATCATTGAAGAATGTGGCGAAGAATCTGAAAATTCCTTTTATCGAGTTGTAGACGAGACAGATGGAAAACACTACTATCTGGATTTAATTCGAACGGACAACCCATCGCTCAGTGCAAAAGGATTAATTGAACTACAGGTTCGCGCACAGGAACATTCTCGCTTTAGACATTCCAATGCGATTCCATTTTATCCTCCTGAAGTTACGGACAACGGATTAATTCTTATCCAAAATGATATTCCGGGGAAATCATTAAATTATGTTATGAAAACCCGTGGCCGTCCTTTGCCACAAAATCAGGCATATCGTATTACTTATGCGGTTGTTTCGGCATTGGCAGCTATGCATGATCTTCAGATGACCCATGGGGAACTTGATTCCAGTCATATTTTGATAAATGATTCCGGTGATTCTTTTATATCATTTCTTCCTCTTCCGGATGATTTTAACGCCCAAAATGCTTTATATCGTTTTCCCGAGACGGAATCCACCGTCAAGTCCAAGTTCAGTGATGATATCTATGCGATGGGTGTGATTCTTACAGAAATGTTTACTTCGTTAATCCCCTTTGGTTTTGCTGAAAATAAAGACGGTAAAAAGAATACCCGGGCATTTGAATACTACAAAATAGGGCTGGCGCAAATCAGCGATGAATCGAACGAAGCAATTATCCCGGTGATTTTACGCTGTCTGAATCCCGATCCGAAAAATCGATATGAAAATGCAGTGGAGTTGTTCATTGATATTCGAAAAATCATCGAAGCGTGGGTGAATAATACTCCCGGACAGGAGAACATCTTGGTGCTGCCTGTCATAAAGAAACCGATCGATCAAAAAGAAGAGGATTTTGAAAACAAAATAAAAAAACCGTCATCTTCTTCCAAAGAAAGAGTCCGATCCCAGCGCAAAAGCAATAAGAAGAAGGGCTCGTTGTTGATTTCTTTTATTTCAGCTGCGATTGTAATTACCGGCGGAATTGTTCTATTCTTCTATCTTTCGGAAGTGGCAGATACCAAAACCTCCGTGACCAACTATCAGGGAACTCTTGAAAACTTAAATAATACACAGACAGCTCTGGCTTATAACCCCGCAATCATTACTCCTCAAGTGACGAAAAAATCTTCTTCGAGCATAAAAAAGACAGCTATCCCCACCCCTCTGCCGACATTTACATTAACGGCGACCGCGACTTTCACTCCGGTTCCGATTCAAAGGTCCATCGGAGCCGCCATTCATTGGACTGCCGATCAATCCGAGATGGTATATGTGCCTTCGGGGAATTTCCGGATGGGTATGGATGCTACTTTCGGGTTCGCGATCGAAAATCTTTTTCCGGTGCATGAAGTTGATCTGGACAATTATTGGATCGATCGAACGGAGGTGACATTTGAACAATACGGCCGATGCGTTAAAGCGGGAGCGTGCCCGGCTTCGGAAGCTGCCAGTCCGATAACAGCCGATCAAAAAAAACCTGTAACCGGTATTTCTTGGGAAAATGCGGCGACTTATTGTAAATGGGCCGGGAAGCGTCTTCCGACCGAGGCGGAATGGGAAAAAGCGGCGCGCGGTACAGATTTAAGGCTTTATCCTTGGGGAAACGACAGCCCTCAATATACCGATCAGGGAAATTGGTTCTCCACTGAAATCCAAAATGCCGATGAAATGAATCGAGATATCAGCCCTTATGGAGCAATCCATATGAGTGATAATGTCAGTGAATGGGTAAATGATTATTTCAGTCCGACATTTACAACGGCAACCGAATATCAAAACCCGCAAGGACCGGTCAGCGGAGCTATGCGAACGGTCAAAGGAGGGGCGGCGACCAATCAAGATCCTGAAATCGCTTCGTTTGTTTTCAACCGTTGGAGTGCCGATCCGATCCGTCCACAGGATTATGGATTCCGGTGTGCTGTCAGTGATTCCGATCAAATTCAAGAGAAAGCTGACGGTTCGGAAAAGCCGGTCCCGGTTTCACCTCTCGGAACAATTCCGGAAACCGGTTGTGAAAATCGAATCGGTTTTGTAGCCGATATAACAATTCCGGACGGAACGCCTGTTCATGCAAATGAAATCATCACAAAGACGTGGCGGTTAAAGAATATCGGCACCTGTACGATTACAAAAAATTACAAAATTGTCTGGGCGGATACAACTTTTGTGAATCCCCAAAAATTATTTGATTTCAATACCGAAATTCTTCCGGGAGAAGAAAAGGAAGTAAGCATAACTTTCCCCGTCATCGGTAACGGGAAAACCCGAATTAATTTTAAATTTGCCGGGTTGGACGGTGTTCCGTTCCAACTGGGTGAGAGAGGTCGTGGAGCATTCTGGATCGAATATGTGATCCAATAAAACAGAATCGATTCTCCCAAGAGATCCGATTCCTTTTTAACGACTCAGATCAGTTATAATCGCATTGTCGAATGACTGATCGAACAATGACGAGATCAAAAAATAAATCCGGAAGCGATATGACAGAAAACCAATCAAAGAAAAAAGTAATTATTATTGGCGCAGGCCCGGCAGGATTGACAGCCGCATTTGAACTTCTCAGACAGGAACCGGAATCTTATAACGTTACCGTTTTGGAAGAATCCGCTGCCATCGGCGGCATTTCCAGAACCGTTCAATATAATGGTAATCGTATGGATATCGGGGGACATCGTTTTTTCTCGAAAGATCAACGGGTGATGGATTGGTGGAAAGAACGAATGCCAATACAGGGAAGCCCTTCCAAGGATGATATTCTGACTCACACCGTAAAGCCGTTGGATCCCAAAGGACCGGATCCGGAAAAAGAAGATATCGTCATGCTTTTTCGCAATCGCGTTTCCAGAATTTATTATCTGAAGAAATTTTTTGACTATCCGATTTCATTAAAAGCCCAAACTTTTATCAATATGGGGTTAAAAAATACGCTGATATCCGGTTCCAGTTATTTGGTTTCCGTTTTCCATAAATTACCGGAAACTTCACTCGAAAACTTTTACCGCAATCGGTTCGGAAAAAAATTGTATTCGATGTTCTTTGAAAATTACACGGAAAAAGTCTGGGGCAGGCATCCTTCGGAAATCTCCGCCGATTGGGGGGCTCAACGGGTTAAAGGATTGTCCGTCACAAAAATTATCATCGATATGTTTTCAAAAATTTTGCCGGCTCCCTTGAAAAAGAACCGGCCGGTTGAGACTTCACTGATCGAACAATTCTGGTATCCGAAATTTGGACCCGGCCAACTTTGGGAACTTACAGCGGATCAGATCACTCAAATGGGAGGTATCATCCGAAAAAATTGCCAAGTAACCGGTATCAAACTCGTAAACAATCAAGTACAAGCGGTGACGGTTATTGAAAACGGAGGACAAAAGGAAATCGAAGGCGATATTTTTCTCTCCAGTATGCCGCTAAAAGATTTGGTCATGGGAATGGGATCGGCAGTTCCCGATGAAATAGCGAGAATCGCAAAGGGATTGCCTTATCGGGACTTTATTACCGTCGGTTTGATTCTGTCGGATCTGAAACTGAAAAACCAAACGAAAATTGTCACTCCTTATAACCGGATCCCGGATTGCTGGATCTATATTCAAGAATCGAACGTAAAGATGGGGAGGATGCAGATTTTCAATAATTGGTCCCCTTATATGGTAGAGGACTTTGAACACACGATCGGGGTGGGACTTGAATATTTCTGCACAGAAGGTGATTCGATGTGGACGATGCCCGATGATGAATTTATTCAATTCGCAATCCGAGAATTGGTTTCGATGGATATTATCGATAAGGATTCCGTCAAAGAAGCACATGTTGAGCATGTAAAAAAAGCTTACCCCGCCTATTTTGACACATATGATCAAATCGATATCTTGATCAATTGGTTAAATCAAATCGATAACTTATATTGCATCGGACGAAACGGTCAGCATCGCTATAATAATTCCGATCATTCGATGGCAACGGCGTTCGAAGCGGTTAAAAATATTCGCGGAAATATCCGATCCAGAGAAAATATCTGGAATGTAAATACCGAAAAGGTTTATCACGAAACAACCTGAGCAGAAATGAAAGGTTAAATATGAATCAGTTTTCGAACGGAAGATAATTCTTCCACTTTGAAAATGAAACACATTCCCGCATAAACCGATACACCAAGAATTACTCCGACGATTACAATAATCAAGTCGGAAGACCCGACGCTGAATCGTATCCAAACTTCCAAAGCGATGACCATTAAAGCGGCAGAGACGGCGCTTTGCATTAACGCCTGCAAGATTCGTTTTCCTTCCAAACCATGCAATTTTCGCCGCATCAGAGTCAACAGAGTCGTCATCTCCAATCCCGTCGCAATCGTATTAGCCAAAGCCAACCCACCATGAGGCATCCAGCCTAAACTTCGAAACAAACGAGACAGTAGGATGCTGAGTCCCATATTCAGCAACATGGCAATTAAAAGGACCAAAACCGGCGTTTTTGTATCATGAACGGCATAAAAAGCCCGGGAAATTACTTCGACAACACAATGAAAGATCAAGCCGGAACTATACCAAGCCAACGCCCAATATACCATCGCGGTCATCTCGGAATTAAAAGCCCGGCGTTCGAAGATCAGACTGACCAGCGGTTTGCCCAATAAAATCAATCCGCAAGCGGCCGGTAGCGCCAACAAAATGACAAATCTCAACATCGAAGCCAGCGCATTGCGCATCTCATCCAATTCTCCTCTCGCTGCTTGCACCGAAAACATGGGCAACGATACCGTCGCAACGGATTGAGCGATTGCCGCCTGAGGCATAAGCATCAGAGAAAGTCCCCACGTGACCGCGGAAATCGATCCGGCCGGCAAAAACGAAGCGATGAAATTGTTAACCAAAAAATTCAGTTGGACTGCGGAGGCACCGATCTGGCGAGGGATCATCAGTTTGATGACATTGCGAACCCGATAGTCTCTCAAACCCAATGAAAAAGAATAGCGTTTCCCTTCCAGCGACAATAATTGGGGAATTTGAACGAGAAGGTGAAGGAAAGAGCCGATAACCGCCCCCAACGCCAATCCCTTAATTCCCAACGGTTTTTTCAGAAAGACGACTCCGAAAATAATTCCGAGCTGGTACATTGCGGGAGCTAAGCCCGGCACGAGAAAATGATGATGGGTATTCAATATTCCCATCACCAATCCGCTCAAGCCGAAAATGATGACCGAGGGTAATTGAATTCGAAGCAGCGAGACAGTCAAATCTTGCAGATGCGGATCATTTAAAGAAAAACCCGGGACCAAAAAATAACGCACAATCTGAGGAGCAAAAATAAAACAGGCAACACTGATTAACAATAGGATAATTGTCAGCAGATTTGCGATATCGGAAGCTAATTTCCAAGCACTTTGTTCATCTTTCTGATCGAGCAAAGAGCTGAACCAAGGGACAAAAGCACTTGCCAAAGCTCCCCCGGCAACAAGATTGAAAAGCGTTTCCGTAAGACGATTGGAGGCCAAAAAAGCATCTACTTCGGCGGAAGCCCCGAATGCGGCTCCCATCAAACCTTTGGAAATCAAGCCGATTATCTGAGAGAGGATCATCGCCCCCGCCAGTATTGTCGCCGATTTCATAAATGTTTGTTTGGGTTCTGAAGTTTGTTCCATCGCAATTGATTCTATCATGAAGGGAAGAACTCTCGAAAAGTTTATTCCGGCTTGAATTCTCTCATAACTCACATCTTAATGAACGAGATGACTTTATAATTAGCCCATCAAAAAAAGAGCTAAGAAACGGTAAAGTCTATGAAAAATCCTTTAGTAATTTGTTGTATTCTCGGAATTCTTATCGGGTATTTGTTAGGCGGAGAAAATTATTTGACTTACGGTATGGTCGGCGGATTATTGGTCGGATATCTGTTGGACGAAAGAAACCGGTCAGCAGCTAAGAAAAAATCGACTTCCGCGACCCGACACGAAACAATCGATGTTTCGGAACCGGCAGACAAAGCTCCTCATTCCGATGTTTCAGCCGAAACGAACAAACCATTACCGGAACAGACACCCGATTATCCGATCAAGACAATTTCCGCGAACGGAACATCTGTTCCGCGGATGAACGATGAACAGGTCGATGATGTGGTTGCCCGGGCACGGGAAGAGATCGCAAAAAATAAAGAGAAAAATAATTAATGGCGTTGAATCGGCAGCGGAATTCGGACTTCACATAACGGTTCTTCATCATTTTCGGTGAGCGGCGTAAAAACCAGTTCAAAATTGGTCATCTCCGGATGAACATCAAAGATCAAGAAAGTCTCAAGCCCGTTTTTCCCGATTTTCGAATTCAGATTGGGAGTTTCCCATCTGGAATTTGCGTAATCGGAATTACCGCGATCCAACATTACCGTAACATTTCGGCCGTATAAGGAACCGGCAATCGTAAAAGATTCACTCTTTAAAGGCCCGATCGTATCATTTGTAAGGCTTTGCATCCCCAAATAAACCATCAAAAACCGGCCGATCGGAAAATGCTCGGATAAGGTCGCCTGAATTTTCGGGACTATATAAGTGAGTTTGACACTCATTTTTTCGCCACAAGGAATTTCTTGATCCAGAGCGACGGGAACCAATCCGGTAGGTGAAAGATAGGGTGTGACGGTGACATAAGCGATTTGCAACTTCTCCGCGGTAGGGCTTTTAGTCGGAACAATTTGTGTCGGGGGTTCTGTCGGAATCGGAAAGGTATAAGTCGGAAGCGCCGTATAGGTCGGAGCCGGGGTATATGTCGGTAAAGGAGTAAGCGTTGAAAGGTTTACGCTACTCTGTGCCGAAACGGATCGAAAGATGCCGACGAACAAAATCCCCGCCCAGATAATCGTGCGTTTCATGTTCATGGAGTACCTCCGCTTTCCAACGTTTTATAATATTGGATCGAAAACTCCGGTTGAGGCATATCCAACGAAAATCTACAGGAAAAATCACTCGAATCGTCGGCTTCGAAAACCAATTTCCAATCCGTTGCATGAGGATTGACATCAAACCCGAGCCATGTTTCCATCTCCACGCCGGGGGGAATCGCTTGGCTGCTTAAAAAAGGCACTCCCCACCGGTTACTGGCACTGATTCCTGCGGGGCCGTAAGAAATATATTCCGCTTTTTCTCCTCGATAAGTCCCGACCGCTTTAAATTGTTTGTGGAAAATAAGCGGAATGGTTGAATCTGAAATATTCCAGACCATCAGATTGACCAACAAAAACTGTGATTTGGATACCTCATTCCCTACCGCGTAAGCAAAATAAGGCTGTCTGTAGCCGATCTTTACGGCAAATCGATCTTCGCAAAATGCATATTTACTGAGGTCGCGAGACCAAAGACCCGGATTCACCAAAATAACATTTTGTCCGGCGGTTTCTCGCAAAATCCGAACGGTAGGAGTTACCGCCGGAATATTTCTCGCATAAAAAGTTGCAATCTCTTCGGGGGAATAGGTTGCATAGGGAGTCTGTGTCGGATAGGGAGTTCCGGTCGGATAAGGGGTTCTTGAACTCATCGATTGAATGGTTTTCACCAAATCGGATACCGGATCATACGGTGTCGAAACGATTTGGGATTCAGACGGAAGCGTACAAGCCGAAAGGCTCCCTATTACCCATACCAAAAGGATTATTTTGATCAACCCCGCATATTTTCGCATATAGAAGGATTATAAACGAGAAACTTATGCTCATTTTTATCAAACCGATGAGCTCGGATTTACCGGGAAGATCGAAGTATAATGGCTTTTTTCACTGATCCGGGCGATCCGATTCAGATAGCGGTCCGCATAGTGCAGCAATTCTTGCTCGGACAAAGAAGCGGTCAGGCAGCCTACCTCTGTAACCGCTTTCCCTCCCATAATATTTCCATATAAAATCGCCGTGCGAAAATCCGCCTCATGGTATAAACCGTAAATAAAACCGCTGAGAAATGCATCCCCCGCTCCGGTGGCATCCGTCGATTCGAATTCATCGATATGCGGGATCTGCCAGATTCCTTCCTCGTCCTTAATCAGACATCCTTGATCTCCGATTTTGACAATCGGTTTGGTAAACCATTGAGAAAGAATTAATAATGCATCCAACGGATTATCTGTGCCGGTTAAATAGAGCGCTTCTTTGAGATTGGGCGTGTAATAATCAGCCAGTTCAAAATAATCACGGTATTTTTCAAAACTGAGATCATCTTCCCAACCCATATCCAAAACCAACAGCGTCCCTCTTTGTTTGAGCTTTCGATACAATTCGAGAAATCCGGGTTGCATCTCAACAATTTTGGCTCCTTCTATCTCCGATTCGGCAATTCTCAGTTGGTCAGCGGTAGTTTGCTGAAGCTGATTATAAGAAACAAAAGTTCGATCTCGGCCGGTAATCATCGCGGTGGAAATATTCACCGGAATCTTCCCGCCGCCGTACAGATTGATCGCTTCGATGCCATATTCATGCAGCTGTTGTTCGGCGAATGCCGAAAACATATCTTTTCCCAAGAAGGTTAAAACTTTTACCGGCACTCCCAGTCGCTGTAAATTGATCATCGTCGCAACCGGTCCTCCGCCCAGTTGAAGATCAAAATCTTTTGAATAGACTTCTTCCCCTTCACGCGGAATATGTGATAATCCCGAATAAAGAAGGTCAATATTTGCTCTGCCGATTCCGGCGACAAAACTCATTCTTTCTTCCCCCGATTTATTTTATCCATAGTTCGTTCAATTTAAAAAATGACGTTGCCAATGATTTTGCAAGCGAATAAGATTCGATTAATGGATGGATTTGCAACGCCCGAACAGACAGGTCAAAATTTCGGCAGCGAATCGCTTCCGCCGCCCAACGTTCATAAAGCTTCATCCGCCGAATCAATTCACAAGCTACCGGATGAAAATTCGGCGGCGGATCCGGATGAACACCGTCCGAATCGACAATACAGCTCAATTCCGCCACGTCGTTTTGCTCTAAAAACGGTAATGATCCGCGATTCGGGACACTTAATATCATTCGTCCCGGAATACCCTGCTGCTGAATGCGAATAAAATTGAGAGCTACCCCCGCATAACCGCCGGTATCCGGCGCTGTCAAATCAAAGCGAAATGTCTTTTCTCGCTTTTTCCCCGTCTCGGAAGCCATATAGGCATCTTCGCGGATTCCGTAATAGTGTTCAAAGATTTTCAAACGTTTTTCAAATGAGAGATGAGGATGCTCGGAAAAATCCAGAATCATCTGACGATTGACCTGTTCGATCAACTGTCCGCGGGTCTGTTTCGCATTTCGAATATTCTCAACCGCTTGTTCCCGATAATAGTAATAATACAGATACTCGTTGAATAATGCCTGATAGGATTGTGCCAATGCCGGTTCAAAGAATTTCATATCAGTTTCATGATATAACCGATCGTCCCGAATCAATTCCTGCGTAATATCTTTTCCATCCAGCCGAACGGCGGGAAACCATGAGAGATGATTCAACCCGTAGCAATCCATATCCAGATGGTTCGTCGAAACGTTCTCCAAATTCGCTATCTGATAAAGCAACCCGGCCGGTGCATCACATATGCCATAGGTGAAATCAAAGCCGGCATCCCTCAATGCCTGAGAAACTAAGCCGGCAGGATTGGTAAAATTGAAAACCTGCACGGTGGGTTTTGCGATATCCCGAATCAAGCCGCAATAATCCGCCAACACCGGAATGGAGCGCATCGCAAACGAAAAGCCGCAGGCGCCTGTCGTTTCTTGTGGAAGCAAATGAAGGTCGAGGGCAATTTTTTCGTCCGCCACACGGGCTTCATCTTCGCCTACACGAATCGTAGTAATCACATAATCCGCATCTCGGACCGCTTCTCGAGCATCTGTAGTTAACGAAACTTTCAAATGAGGGGCTAACCGAATCGCCGCTTCCATTGCCAGCGAACCGAAAATCTCCAATTTTTGATCATTGGTGTCCATTAAAACCAATTCATCAATATTCAGCTCCCGGGCTTCCAACGCGATACTCTTCGCTAAAAATAGCGATCGGACGCTGCCACCACCGATGACAGTTAACTTCATATTCCCCTCTTAATCTCTCAACTGATCGAGTTCCTGCCTGCAATTTTTTATTTCCGCTAAAATCGCCGGCGTTTCCCCCGGTGCTTCGGCTGCGATCCGACCGGAAAGGCGATCTGCATAAGCTATGATTTCATCAATCTTCATTTCGGCAGGTTTCGCGGGTAAGAATTTATGATAATTTTCGATATAAATCTGCCGTAATGTTTTTTCATCCAAGTTCAACCCATGACAGTTCTCTTCAAAGGAAACAAAACGATCATCCGTCTCCAGCACTCGCCGCAGATTGCCGACTGTTGTTCTCCAATGATCGGAAATCGTATCCGTTCCGAAAATAATTCGATCGGCATACTTCCTGAAAAAATCCCGCGACTCTTCATAACGGTTGGCAAAACTTTCAAACATCTCCCACCCGGGTGTGATATCAAACATCAGATTCGGAAATCGTTCGAAATATCCGGCAGCCTTTTCAAGATCGTCTGCGATAAAGAAAAAATGAGCAAAAATAATTCGCAACCGGGGATGCTTTTCGACCACATGAATAGCCTCGGCTTCGATCGTATCTTTGGAAGGATATTCGCCGTTGCCGTAAAAAACACGGTCGCCCATTGCTTTTGCCCATTCGGGCATCAGCTCCCAAGTCCAAAATTCGATCGGGTCGTTAACATGGTAAAGTACCGGCCAATTCTGTTGCTCAAGATAATCAAACATCGGATCATACAGCGGATCATCCAATGGCTTCCCGATTTTTTTTCGGATCCCCGGTTTTCCATCCATCATTTTAATTCCGTCGAAACCCAATGCATGAAATTCCTGCGCTTGCTTCAACAAATCTTCCGCCTCGGGAGCACCCGTCTCTGGATAATTGAAACCGGCAAATCCGTGACAGCGGTCGGGCTCTTTAATTTTCAGCCATGCAGTCAACAGATTATCTGCGGCAAATCTTGGACCCAATGAGGTCGCGCTTAAAATATTATATTGGTCATAAGACAATTCGTCTGCCATTTTGATAACATCAAACGCATCCTCCTGACGAAACACATGGATATGAACATCCGAAATCGGATAACGAAAGAACATAAAACCTCCCTCTTTTCATAGAGCGGACAAAATCGAATTCGCTTTCATTAACTCAATCATACGTGAAAAGGGTTTCCTGTCAACCCTAAAAGGATTCAAGAATGTATAGTAAAAAACAACTAAATTCTTGAATATTCCGCGTAATAACTCATAAAAAAGCTGTGATTAAATTCGTTCCTTTATTTTCTTGACAGGAAAAGGTTTTCCTATATAATGAATTTTATAAAGTCCGATACGATTTCTTGTTTTAAAAGGTGAGAGAAGATAAATGGATAAAATCGATATTCGATTCATCGCATCACAAGCTCAGGTTTCACCGGCAACGGTTTCACGGGTTTTAAATAAAACAAAAACAGTCAGCCCCGAGCTCAGAACACGGGTTTTGAATACGATCGAAAAATATGATTATCGCCCCAATCAGGTCGCTCGCGGTTTGATTAACCATAAAACGAGATTGATCGGCATCGTCACGCCCAAGGTTTCCAATGCATTCCATGCGGAATTGATTTCCCAAATCGAAGCGGAAGCCGATCGGGCTCATTACAACGTGATTATTTCCAATATCTTGGGAAATTTTGAAAATGAAAAAAAGACATTTCGGATAATGAAAGATCGGCAGGTGGACGGAATTATTTTATTACATGAAAACACACCGGATGAAATGCGTGAATTAGAAGAAATTGTCGATTTTCCAATCGTTCTGGCGAGTGTTCGGGTTAAAGACAGTCTTTTGCCGACCGTTGCAATCGATGATGAAAGAGCGGCTTTCGAAGCCGCCCGTTATCTTTGTCAGCTCGGTCATGTACGAATAGCGGGTGTTTTCAGCGATTCTTACTCGACCGGCACGCTTCGCCGGAAAGGGTTTTTAGAAGGACTTCAAAGTTGGGGGATTGATCGGAATTCAATTTCGTTGTATACAACCGAATGTTCTTTCGGCGGAGGAATCGCGGTTGCGACCGAAATAAAAAATCAAAAAAATCTTCCCACCGCCGTTTTCTTCGCCAGTGACGAGATGGCAATCGGAGCGATTAACTATTTCCAAGACCATGGAATCCGCGTTCCGGAAGATATTTCGGTATTCAGCTTCGATGATATCGAGTTATCCGGTTTCGTCCGCCCCCGTCTTTCAACGATCCATCAACCGATTCAGGATATCGGTCGAAAAGCGACGGATCTTTTAATCAAATTAATCGATGAGAAACCTTTGGCACAACGGGAGTTTTTATTGCCGCATCAGGTAATTGTCAGAGACAGTTGCGCGAATCCCAGAGATTAATTCAGTCAATTAACCGATTATCAAAAGGATAAAAACATTTAAGGAGGAAAAAATGTTGAAAAAAGTTAAAAATGTAAGCTTAATTCTTTGTATTGTCCTGCTTTTAGGAATTTTCAGCGGTGCAAATGCTGCCGCCGAAAAAACCAAGATTTCATTTATGCTATGGGATGAAGTCCAAAGTCCGGTATTTGAGACCATAATCGGGAAATTCATGGAAGCGAACCCCGATATCGAAGTCGAGCTGCAGCTTACTCCGTGGAATCAATATTGGACGAAATTGGATGCCGCAGCAGGCGCCGGTACGGCTCCGGATGTGTTTTGGATGAACGTTTTTATGCCCAAATACACGGATGCGGGAATTCTGGAACCGTTGGACAGTTATATCGAAAAAGACGGCCTCGATAAATCAGCCTGGGTGCCCGCCATGATGGAACTGTACAGCGACAAAGGAGTTCAATATGGAATGCCGAAGGGAATGGATGTCGTTGTCGTCGCATACAATAAAGGCATTTTTGATAAATACGGCGTCGAATATCCAAAAGAAGGTTGGACTTGGGATGAATTTGTAGCAAAGGGAGCCGAATTGCGCGACAAGATTGCCGAAAAAGGAGGGGAGGAATATCCGCTCGCAATGGAGATCGATGAACCGCAACCGTCTTATTTGCAACTGTTGGTTCAGGAAGGATTAAAAATATACAGTGACGACGGTTTAACGACCGATTTGAACGATCCCAAAGCGGTAAAACCGTTCGCGGATATCGTCAAACTGATGGATGATAAGATTTTACCGGAATACAAAATCTTATCGGATACAAAAGCCACCGACTTGTTCATATCCGAAAAAGCCGCCATGTTGTATGTCGGATCCTGGAAATCTTCTGTCTTGGACAGCGCTTCTTTCGCCAAAAATATCGGATTAATCCCGATGCCGACCCGCGAAAATAATCACTGTGCGTTGGGCGGAATCAGTTATTCGATGAGCGCTTCTTCAAAGAATAAGGAAGCAGCCTGGAAATTAATTTCCTATTTGAGCGGACCCGAATCAAACAGAATTCAAGCGGAAGCCAGAATCGAAATTCCGGCTTATATCGCGGTACAAGATGCTTACGGGCCGACTTTCCAAAATATCGACGGCAGTATCTTTATCGAACAAAGCAAATCAGCGGTCAAATACCCGGTACATCGGGCGATCGCCACAACAACCCAAATAATTTCGGATAATGCTGCGGCAATTTTCTCCAGGACGGTGACTCCTGAAGAAGGCGTAACGAAAATGGCAAAAGAAGTTCAGGCTGCCATCGATGAATACAATGCAACCATGAAATAAACTCTTCGAGAATTGCAGCGGCTGCCGATTTTTCGGCAGCCGCGCATTTATTCATATTTGCTGCCATCGTTATCAAACCGCTTCTCAAAAAGTCCGAAGTGTCCGTTATTTCAAGAGAATCAACCGGACCGGCAGTTTATTTAGGGGTGTTTTTCTGATACCGAGAAGCATTATCATTAATATTTGAAACCCGAATGATTTGATCCGCTCCGTTGATTTTCATAGGATGGTATATCAGTTATGGCAATAAAAAATACTTTTATGAAGAAATCAGCTCGAAAAGAAGCTCGAACCGGTTATCTGATGATCGCTCCGCTGATGATCGGCCTTCTGATTTTTTCGGTCCGTTCGTTTTTTGTCAATTTCTATTACAGTTTTACCAATAAATCCGCATTCGGGAATCCGAAATTTATCGGCCTCGCAAATTATGAGAAATTATTCCATTCGGATAAGTTTTATGCTGCGCTGGGGAATACCTTCCTTTATGTGCTCTTATGCGTCCCTTTTGTGATTGCGATTTCTCTTCTTTTGGCGGTTTTACTGAATAAAGGGATTAACCTGACCGGTTTCTATCGGACGCTTATTTTTATTCCCGCGGTTACGATGCCCGCAGCCATCGGTTTAATTTGGAAGTGGATTCTCAATTATGAATTCGGTTTATTGAATGCGATCATTCGAATACTCGGAGGACAACCGCAAGCTTGGCTTTCTGATCCGAATTATGTTCTTTTATCGGTATCGGCGGTGTTAATCTGGGCGGATGTCAGTTTGCGAATGATTGTTTTTCTGGCCGGGCTGCAAAACATACCCAAATCCCTCTACGAAGCAGCTGAAATTGACGGAGCAAATAACCGGACAAAATTTTTTAAAATTACATTACCGATGCTTTCTCCCACGATATTTTTCGTGACACTGATGGAAATTATCGGGGTCTTCCAAATTTTCGATTTTATCTATTTGATGATTCCCATGAACAGCAGCGGAATGCCGGCAGCCAGAAGTTTGGTAAGTTATTTTTACGAAGAAGCCTTCGTCCGCAATAACAGAGGATACGGTTCGGCTATTACGGTCATTCTGTTCATTATCATTTTTATCATCACCATGATTCAAATGAAACTCCAGAAAAAATGGGTATTTACGGAGAGTTAGCCATGGAAAGATCACAAAATTTTTCAATCCGGAAACATCATATCGGAACTCATTTGGTCTTAATTCTGGCGGTAATTATCTCGATTGTTCCGTTCTTATGGATGATTCTGACTTCTTTCAAGACTTACGAAGAAAGCATCCGAATTCCATTAACCGTGTGGCCCGCTCAATGGAACCTTATCAACTATATAACGGTATGGAATAAGTTTCCTTTTCTCAATTTTTACTTCAATACTTTCTTTGTGATGGTGGTTGTCATCATCGGAGAATTGATTATCTCTTCGATGGCTGCCTATGCCTTTGCACGGCTGAATTTCCCTTTTAAAAATGCCATATTTATTTTTTGCCTGAGCCTGATGATGGTCCCGAGCCAGATCTTCTTGATTCCTCAATATGATCTGATGGTCAAAGCCGGATTGAACGATACGTTAATCGCATTAATTCTGCCGCGATTATTCAATGTTTTCAGCGTCTTCATGTTACGACAGTTTTTTATGACGCTGCCGCGGGAATTAGATGATGCCGCCAAAATCGACGGCTGCGGTTTTTTCGGCATTTATTATCAAATTCTTTTACCGCTTTTAAAACCCGCTTTGGTTTCGGTGGCGATTTTATCCGGACTCTCTACCTGGAAAGACTTGCTTTGGCCTTTGATCGTCAACAATTCTATGGAAAAATACACGCTGTCAGCCGGATTGGCTCTGTTGATCGGTGAGCATACCACCATCTACCCTCACGTAATGGCCGGAAGTTTCTTGGCGGTTTGGCCGATGATTCTTCTGTATTTCCTGGCTCAAAAGCAATTTGTAGAAGGAATCGCTTTTTCCGGGATAAAGGGATAGAAGGATTCTCGACAGGATTTTTATCGTTTTCTCCTTCCGAAACAGAAGAGCTGAAAATTCTATGATAGAATTTTCAGCTCTTCTGCGGAGAAGGTGGGATTCGAACCCACGGTAGTCAAAAGACTACAACGGTTTTCGAGACCGCCCCGTTCAACCACTCCGGCACCTCTCCATTTCTTGCTTGAGCAATTATACTACATGGAATCTTCTGTTTCTTGCGGTCCTTTGAATTCTGTCCCGTTTCCTGAAATTTGAGCCTTGTCTTATAATAACAGCGATATGGATGAATTTTCTTCCTCGACACATGAGAACTTGCCGGTACATAAAGCCGCCGTGATTTATGATCGTTTGATTGAGAATTTCGGCGTTCCGAATTGGCCGAAAATGGCGCCTCTGGATGAAATGATCAACACGATTTTGTCGCAAAACACAAACGATCGCAATCGCGATTCGGCATTTGTGAGTTTACGTCACCGTTTCCCCACTTGGGAGGCGGTCAGAGATGCTCGGGCTTCGGAAGTGATCGACTGTATCCGTTCAGCCGGACTGGGGAATCAGAAAGGACCTCGCATTCAGGAGATTCTCAGACAGATTACAGAAGAAACCGGCGGCTTGGATTTGGATTTTTTGAAGGGATGGGAGCCCGAACGCATTCGTACCTGGTTAACCGGTTTTAAAGGGGTAGGGATGAAAACAGCCTCGATCGTTATGCTTTTTTCGCTCGGCATCCCGGCTTTTCCGGTCGATACACATATTTACCGGGTGACCGGCAGGCTGGGATTAAGACCCGCAAAAATGAGTGTCGAACAGACCCATTTACAGATGGCAAAACTTTTCCCGCCGGAAAATTATGGGACGGCACACATTAATCTGATTCTTCTCGGACGGCGAATTTGCTTCGCCCGTAATCCGAATTGCTCCGAATGCTTTCTGAATGATCTTTGCGATTATTATTCGGAAAAAGAATCAATCGTTCAAAAGAACGGGACTTCGCGATGAAACTCGCCTTAATTCTGATTTTGATCGGCATTCTCGCATTCGGGATCTTGCGATATTTGCGCCCGGTGATTCTTAAGAAAATATCCCTTCCCGATAAATGGGATAAAACTTTAACCGTCGCGATCTGTATCCTGTTCCCGGCATCGCTCTTCTTCATTTTTTATTTTCTTTTCTTGGGAATGATTTCATGGTTGCCGGCTTCGACCGCGGAAATCGTTTGGGTGAGCGATTTCATTCTTATGATCAGTTTCGGAATTGCAGGAGAATGGCTTTTCCCGACAAAAAAGAAAGCCAATCTTTCATTGCTTTGTTTTTTTATCGGTTATGCTTTGCTTTGTTTATGGGTCATCGGAAATACCGTCGGTACAGCCTGATTATCAAGGCTTAGAATAGAATTAATTTGATTTTGGGGAGGAATTATGGAGCCGATTTCAATCGCAAAAGATATTTATTGGGTGGGAGTCAACGACAGACAGTCTGATCTTTTTGAGGGTTTATGGCCGATCACTCCAAACGGGGTATCTTTAAACAGTTATCTGATTTTGGATGAAAAAAAAGTCCTGATCGATCTGGCCAGCGATTTATTATCCGAACATTATATTCAAATGCTGGAACAATTGATTCCGATTCATCAAATTGACTATATTGTCCTGAATCACCTTGAACCGGATCACACCGGTGCTCTCTTAAAAATTTCAAGCATGGCTCCGAATACGATCTTCTTGGGAACGGCGAAAGCAAAGGAAATCGTCGGAAACTTTTATAACCTTACCGAAAACTTCAGGGTTGTGGCAGACGGTGAAGAATTGAAAATCGGCCGCCATACTTTAAAGTTTGTTTCGATTCCGTTCGTCCATTGGCCCGAGACCATGGTCACTTATGACGAAGAAGATCAAATCCTTTTTTCCTGTGATGCATTCGGCGGTTATGGCGCTTTACCGGGAATCCTTTTTGATGATCAATGTGCCAATCTTTCATTCATGGAAGAAGAAGCGCTGCGATATTATTCGAATATTGTCGCGGCTCACAGTGCCCATACCAAGCGGGCGATAGCAAAATTGGTAAATACCCCCATTCAGATGATCGCGCCTTCTCACGGGCTGATTTGGCGAAGCCATCCCGAAAGAATCTTCGAGCTATACTCCAAATGGGCGAACTACTCCGACGGCGGACGCGAAAAAACAGCCACGGTTCTTTATGGCTCCATGTACGGGAATACCCGATTTTTTGCCGAGTCTGTTATTCAAGCTGTCGCACAAAAAGGACTGCCGGTTGAGGTATTCGATATCAACTCGTCCCACATCAGTTATATCCTCCCTTCTCTTTGGAAAAATCAAGGAGTAATTATTTGCGCACCGACCTATGAAGGATCGATTTTTCCTTACATGATGAATGTTCTGTCGATGGCTAAGATCAAGAAAGTGATGAATCGAAGTGCAGCCTATTTCGGCAGCTATGCCTGGGGGAGTATGGCGAAAAAACAATTTGAAGATTACTGCACCGAACAAAAATGGGATATTGTTGAGAACAGGCAGTTCTTCGGGAAACCGAAATCCGCGGATTTCGAAATGATTCCGGATTTTGCCGAACGGTTTGTAAAAGCCGTAAAAGAAGCGGTATAGGTTCGTGATTCATGTCTGCCACTTTTATCCGCCGGCAGGAAGATTTTATTTGTGAACATTGCGGAAAGAAGGTCAAGGGCAATGGGTATACGAATCATTGCCCTTATTGTCTTTACAGTAAACATGTAGATATCAATCCGGGGGACCGCGCCTCGGCTTGCGGGGGGTTGATGGAACCCATCCGGGCAGAATTGCGAAAGAATGAAGTGATTCTCACTCATCGCTGCCTGAAGTGCGGCTGCCTGAAAGTTAACAAAACAGCTCCGGAAGATAATTTTGATGAAATTTTGCGAATTATGCAAAATTCACAGAACACAAAATAGATTCCATATGGATAAGTATAAAAAGAGCTATAACATCTTTCGCAGTTGATCTTGCATGAATTGTTCGTGATTCATCGCAAAATTGCCGGTCACTGTTTGCCCTCGCTCCACATTGCCAACCACTACCGCTCCGAGACTGATGCGGGAATGATCATCCACTTTCACTTCACTGGATATAGTCGCATTCGGACCAACCCAAATATCGTTGCCTAATTCGGCGGAACCGCCGATACACGCACAAGCGGCGATCAGATTCCGCTGCCCTATTTTAACCCCGTGAGCAACATGCACCAGACTCTCGATCTTCGTATCATCACCGATAACCGTGTTATCCCACGGGAACAGAGAACGGGAAACGTTACAGTTATATTGGATTTCGACATTTTTCCCGATCACTAACCCACCGCAATGAGTCACCGGTAAAATCCCGCCATCATCCGTTCGGATGAACTCCAACCCCGTCCCGCCAAGAATGGTCCCCGATCGTATAATACTGTTTTCACCGATTTGCACATTCGCATGAATCCGGACAAAAGGTTCGATGACGGCGTTGTCCCCAATGATGATATTTTCCGAATCCAGTATCGCATCATCGGAAATAGCAGCATTCCTGCCGATTTTTACGGGAAATACTCCTCGCAGATAACCCTCCGAAATATCTCCTTTAGCTAATTCATTGTGAAACTTAAAAAAACCGACTCGAATATTTTCACAGGTACATATTCCTTTTCCGCTTGTCCGAATCAAATCGGATGCCGCCAACTCCGGCGGGCAAAGGATACAGCTGACATCGGGATTGCGAACCGCGTTTTTCAGATATTTTTCGCTTCCGGCAAACGTCAGAATGGGAACGGAAGGTCGGGCCCCGCACAAACCCAAAGAAAGGAATTCGCCGTCCCGAATTACCTGCCAATCAGCCATCGGAATTTCGCTGAGTTTCATAAGTTCTCCACATGATCGAAAGTAAAACGGTTCTCGCGCCCGCATTCAACAACTTGCTTCAGAAAAGCTCGTGCTCCGATCTGCCAGTCGCGGTTGACATATTTTATCAGCTGGGAATATTCCCTTTGAAAAGGTTTGGCATCCAAATAGCGATTCATATTCTCGGTATTTAAAAATAAATGGATGGGATGAAAATTAAATACTTTTAAACCGTCCCCCGAAGACAAAATATGTTCGCATGCCGTTTTTCCTGAATTTTCAGAGCAATATGCATCATCTTCATAGAAATATGGGATACGCAGCAATCCGCAGAAATGCCGAAAAGGTTTCAGCTCGATTCCGGAACTGAAGGGAATAAACAAATTGAGGTCACGGGTTATGCCCTGTGCTTTAAAAGCTTCCAAAATCGCCGTTGAATCGATCAATCCGTGAGAACGTGCGCTGACCGCTTCAGGTACAATCTTCTTGATTTCACCGATGACGGATAAATAATCCTGATCAGCGTGATTCTGCAACAAAGGATAAAAATTCGGATGAATTCCCAAGCGAATGAGCGGATGGTCACGAATCGTTTCCAATAATTTCGTCTCATGAGTGATAAAAATCGTTACCGGAACTTGCAATTCGTCAATCAGAGTCAGTGAATCCGAAAGGACATCGTCGCCGGCCCAATCGGTATCCATGGTCAGATAGATCGTTTTGGAAAGATCACCTGTCACCGCTTCTCCAAAAAAATTTCATCCAAACCCCTTAAAATCGTCCCTTCTTTATAAGCGAAATGAGGTTCGATTTCTTCGTTTAATAAATATTTCCGGATCATCAGATCCGGTTCATTGTATCCGACCATCGCCCGAAAAGACGAGGTTCCGGAATATCGCGGATTGATTTCAAAAACATATGCTTTTCCGTCTACAAAGCGTAACTGAATATTTATCGCCGAACGTGCCCCCAGTTTCAACGCAATTTCTTCGCACTGAGAAGTAACTTCGGGGAATCGCCCGATTTCACCCTGTGTAATGCCATTACTGAGCACCAGCATCTCTCCGGTATAGCGGCTGCGGATTTTCAGCCGGTTGCTCAATGCGGATAAAATATTCCTTTTTACGGCAATCGAATTGATCAGATTCCCTTCCATATCACAAAGCACACCGGCCGTATACTCGCTGTCGGCATCACCGATATATTGCTGAACTATGAATTCCGAATAAATGTTTAACATCCAGCAACCGAAAAGTTCCAATTCCTTTTTGTCCTGTGCGATAAAACTGTTGGCCGATCCGCCTCCTCCCACCGAAGGTTTCAAAACCAACGGGAATAGATCCACGGATTGTAAATCCTCCGAATTTCGAATTGTCCATGTTTGCGGAAAATAAAAACCGTTTTCTTTCAGGAATGACATCGTCTTTGATTTATCCAGACAAAGATCGATTACGGATTTCGAATTCATCGGCAAAAAGATACCCTCAGCTCGAAATTCATCCTGAAATCCGCTGATCCGTTTTAACTCCGGCTCCGATCCAGTAAACAATACCTGAACACAGTTTTTTTTACAGGCATCCGTCAGAATGGAAATATAATCGGGATCGACAGCCGGCGGAAGAATAACCCGTTCATCCGCCATATACAACCCTTTGGATAAAGGCGTTATATCCGCACCGATTAGATGATAAGGTGTTTCAGCCAGCTTTAAAGCTTTCAATAATTGTTCGCCGTTACCGCCACCGCCGACACCCGTAACCATTACTCTGATTTTATCCGTCACGCGTTATTTCCTTTTTAAAACATCCAATACCGAAGGATGAATTCCTTCCGGATGATCCAAAATGGGACTGGGATCGATTTCAACCCGCCAGATCGAGACCGCCTTCGTCTTCGTGTCAAACAAGACAAAAGAAGGTTGATTCCCGTAATCCCGCGGCAAGCCAACTGAACCGACATTGACAATCAAGGTATGTTTATTTCGCCGTATCCAGGGACGATGAGTTTGTCCGATGAAAAGAACATCCAACCCGATTTGATCAAAATTCGCAAATTCCGAATTTTCATATCCGGTCCCTGTCAGCGGATCGGAAATCGTGCCATGTACAAAATGAATTCGCAATCCGTTGATGTCTTTCTCCCAAGTATCCGGCCATCGCTTGAGAAAGGAGAGGTTTTCTTCCGTAAGATTCGCTTTTTGTTCCTTCAGATGATAAACCTCATCTTTTTCATCCGATAATGGTAATAATCCCAACAGCATAGCTTCATGATTGCCTTTTACACAAACGGGATTGAACTCCTTCAGCCGATCCAACACCTCATTCCCATCCGGAAAATATCCGATCGCATCTCCCAAAAAAAAGAAACGATCGATGTCCATTCCTTTCCAAACGTCCGCCAGAAAATCAAAATAAAGACGATTACCATGAATATCTGAAAAAACGCACAGTATCATAAGTTTGTATATTTCTCCTGGTACCAATCCAACGTTTTGCGCAAGCCGGTTTCAAAATCCGTTTGCGGTGTGAACCCGATTAATTCACGAGCCAGTTCGGAACCCGCACACAGTCTCTTCACATCCGCCGGCCGTTCCGGACGATATTCGATACCGCCGTTATAACCATAGTACTTACAAATTGCATCGATCACGGCTTTCATGGAAATTTCTTTTCCGGAACCGAGATTGATCACTCTGCCGCGTGTCATCTCGCTTTCATAAGCCATAATAAAGGCTCTCGCGGTATCTTCCACATAAATGAAATCCCGTGTCTGTTCCCCCGTTCCTTCAAGGACCGGCTTTTCCCCGTTCAATATCCTTCTGGCATTCTGAGGGATAATCGCCGCCAATGCCAGATCATTTTGTCTGGGACCGAAATTATTAAACGGTCGAATAATCGCAACATCCAAATGAAGCACATTATAGAAGGACTGAATCATCAAATCCGCCGAGGCTTTACCGGCCGCATACGGCGTGGTCGGATTCATTGGATGATTTTCATCCATCGGAGAATAGACAGCCGTCCCGTAAGCTTCCGAAGAAGACGAATGAATGAGTGTTTGGTAAGCCCCGTCCTGTAAAAGGTGCAGCAAAACCTCCGCGATATCCACATTCACCCGATAAGCGCCGAAAGGATTGAAAAAAGAATAATTCAGCGCAATGGTGGCTAAATTGAAGACTACTTCGACGGATTCCTTTTTGATGATTGCCTTCATAGTCCCCAAATCACGGGCATCATCGCGATAAATGACCAGATTGTTGTAATTTTTCTGTGCAAAATCGAGATTTTCCATTTTTCCTAAGAAAAAATTATCGACAATGACTACTTTTCCTGCTTGATTTTTCAATAATGCATCCGTCAAGTGGCTGCCGATAAAGCCGGCGCCTCCGGTAATCAAAACATTTTTTCCTTTGATTTGCGGCATCGATTCCTCTATTTCTCGACGGACCGGGTTTGGCTTTTCAGCGAATTCATGAGTTCTTTTCCCAGTTCCGCCAATTTGTCAATCACATAATCCTGATCTTCTTCATTCAGTTCGACATATAACGGCAATGCGATACTTAAGCGATCGCAGGCATATGCAACCGGCAAATCCATATCCCGAAATCCGTATTTCATTTGATAGTAGCCCAACGAGTGCACGGCATGCGTCCCTTGTCGGGTCGCAATGCCGTTCTGTTCCAGTTTGTCCATCAGCTCGTTTCGGAAGCGGTTTCCTTCTTCGATGCTTTTCATTCCGAGTCGTTCAGTATCGATCATGCAGGCATAGGTTTGATAAATATGGGTATATCCTTCCGGTACAAACGGTGTTTTCAAAAAAGGAACAACCTGCGGAAGGAATTCGTCATAGCGGGCGGCGATTGCCTTTCTGCGATTCATAATCAATTCGATTTTGCGCATTTGGGCTAAGCCGATCCCCGCCTGAATGTCGGTCATCCGATAGTTATAGCCCAGCTCATCATAATCCGGCAGTAAATATCCCTTATTTTGATGGCGTTGAATCTCGGAGAGCGATGCGGCATGAGAACGAAGTTTTCGCACATGCTCCATCAACTCGACATCGGAAGTTAATATCATCCCCCCTTCACCGGTGGTGATCGACTTTCGCGGATGAAAACTGACCGCCGAGGGATTCCCGAAGCATCCCTCATGGGTTTCTCCGATCTTCGCACCCAAGGCACAGGCGCTGTCTTCAAATACTTTTAAGCCGTAGCGTTTTGCCAGTGCATTGACCGCCGGAATATCCGCACAAAGTCCGAACTCATTGACCGGTATAATTCCCGCCAAACGATTCCCGCTTTTCCGATTGATCCAACGACCTTCCTTTTCTGCATACCGGGATTGAATAAACTTCTCCGCCCAACCTACATCGATGGTATAGGTTCGAATATCCACTTCGACCGGCACGGCAGTCGCTCCCGTATATTCAACGGCATTGGCGGTTGCCACAAAAGTATAGGAAGGGACCAACACGTCGTCTCCGGAGCCGAACCCCAACGCTATCATGCCGAGATGCAGGGCGGCAGTGCAACTTGAAACCGCGACACCGTAGGCATTTCCTTCGTAAGCCGCCACCGCTTTTTCGAATTCCGCCACGCGCGGACCCTGAGCCACCCAGCCGGAAGCCAATGCCGCGGCAGCTTCCTTGGCTTCATCCTCATCAAAATAAGGCTTCATAATCGGGATATTTTTCATTTTTCTCTTCCTGCCGGTTTAACCGGGCTCATTTTCCGGCTTCGGCTCGGTTGAATTTATTTTCATTTTTTCACGCGCTTCGTCCAATATACGGATAATTTTAATGGCATGGTCTCCGTTGGCGATCGATTCGGTCCTGTTTTCCACACAGTCGGCAAAATGCTCAATACTGTTCCGCAAAGCATCCTCCTGTGCGATATAAGGAATGGTAATATCTCCCGATCGCGCTTTGAACTCATAAGAACCGTATTCCGTGCCCACTTCAATGATCCCTTGATCATAAATCGTCAGCTTATCGATGGTCTTCATATCATCAAAAATGACCATTTTTCGTGTACCGCCGATGATAGTACGACGCTCTTTAATCGGTGAAATCCAACTGGATTTAATATGGCCGAGGAAACCCGGATACTTTAAAGTCAGATAGGTCAACGTCTCTTGATTTCCATAATGTTTTTCACCGATTGCCTCGACATGGTAAGGTTCCTTCCCGCCGGAAATAAAATCGATTACGGCCAGATCATGAACAGCCAAATCCAGCATGGCATTCACATCCCGGCGAATCGGCCCCAGATTCATACGGGAGATATCAAAATAAATCAAATCGCCGAGTTCCCCCTCGTCATACATTTGTTTAATGCGACGAATAATCGGATGAAAAAGCATGATGTGATCTACATGCAGAACGACTTTTTTCTCTTTAGCGATTCGATTCAGAATAATCGCTTTCTCGGTATTTTCCGCCATCGGTTTTTCAATAAACAGATGCTTTCCCGCTTGCATAATCTGTTTTGCTATTTCAAAGGACGGTTCGGTCTGAATAGCCAAAGCAAAAGCATCGATTTCGGGATCGTTGAGAAATGGAAGATAATCCGTGCTTAATTCCACCCGATCGTGGAATGTATTTTCAGCTGCTTCCAACCTGTTCGGATCTTTATCCACCAAGGCCGCCAAATTCGTCTTTTTGGAAAGAGAGATATTCCGCGCCACATTCGAACCCCAATAACCGTAACCGATTTGAACGATATTAATCATTTTGATTTGCCTGACTCAACCCTTCAACCGACTCGATAATGAACGAGGGCCTGCCTCGGGCAGCGTCCAACGTCCGCCAAAGATATTCGGCGATAACGCCCAAGGAGATATTGGTAATGCCGAAACCGATCATCAATATACTGATTAAAGAAGGCCAGCCGAGAGTAACTTCCCGAATGTTGAAAAGTTTGATGATAATTAAATAAAGTGCGATAATCGCTCCAATAATCGCAAAAATAAATCCCATTGCACTTACCATGCGGATGGGAAAAAATGAAAAAGCGACAAACGAATCGATCATCAGCTTCATTTTTTTCCCGAAAGACCATTTCGATCGCCCATGTACCCGTTCCCGATACTCGACATCCAAAGTCGTTTGTTTAAATCCCAGATTCAAAACCTGCAATACCACAGACGAATTGGATTCGATATTCCGGTTCAATTCCCGCTTGACTTTTTCATTAAAAAAAACGGTATTAACCCCATCCGGAGGATAACCCGGAATCGCATACTTACGAATCAACCGGGAATAGGTATTCGAAAATAATTTCTCCGATTTGCCGACTTTGACATTCTTTTTCTGTACGCAGACCAGATCGTACCCTTCCCGAATTTTTTGATATCCCAATCGGATAATTTCCAACGGTTCCTGTAAATCGGCACCGAGCCAGACGCAGTTTGGTGCGGCGGCATTCAGGAAACCGGCTCGAACCGCCGGATGCGAACCGAAATTTCGTGAGAGTTTGACAATCTTTGCGCTGAAATTCCGGAAGTGTACCTTTCTTAAAAGATCCAAAGAGCCGTCGGTCGAGCCATCATCGACGAAAACGACTTCCATCCTAACGGGCATAGTCGGAGCAAACGCTTCCAATTCGGCAATCAAATCGGGTAAATTTTCTTCTTCGTTTAAAAATGGGATAATAACGGAAATTTCAGGTTGATCCATGCATTTTCCTTCGGGCTCTTGCAGTTACGATATCGTCTCTTATTTTATCATAGGGAGAATTTGCATCAAAACTTCGCTTTATTTCGTCTTTATTTACTCATTTTCTCCGCCTTCCCGCCCGTAAAAAACGAAATCGGTTCGGGAACAATTACGGATACCGTGTATCGTGATCAATATTCGATTCCGTGTGCTTCGCAAAAAGTTCGGACCTGCTCCTCCATAGCCCGATAAAATGCATCCGAATCGGGGAAATGAGAAATCAACGACGAATAATTCCAACGGCCGAAATCGATCGAATCAACAAAACTGATTTCTTCCAAAATTTCATTCAAATCCTGTGAAATAACATTGGGAGTCGGGTAAGGTTCCATGTGTACCCAAGTATGCATTCCTTTGTTATGGAGATAACGTAAAGCATCGATCCTTTCCCGATAGGGTGCCGCACCGGGTTCCCATCTTTCGCGAAATTCTTCATCCAATGAAACCAGAGAAATTCCGTAAGAATTTCGTTGATCCATTTCCGCAAGTTCGGGCGGTAACACTCCCTTTGTCAATATGCCGCACGGAATACCGTTTTGATTGATCATACCAATTGACGCTAACGAAAGCTGCCGGACTTCCGGATATCCGACCATGAAAGGATCCGTTGTCAGGCAAAGTTGAACATGATGAATCTTCCAATGCCATTTCCGAAGCTCTTTTTCCAACAGTTCAAGGGTATTGCCGACAATAGCCGGTTGAATCCATTGGCTGTAACTCTTGACTTTTCCGAAACGCATTGCCATTAGCCAGGCATAACAAGGATATCTGCAACCGTGGGAACATCCCAAAACCGGATTCATCGCATAATCCAGCGATGATATACCGGATTTATATAAGATTGACTTTCTGAGAATACTTTTCATTTTTTTAATTGTAATTCGAACCGCCGGTGATATTTTCAATACCCGTGAAAACGTCGGGGGATTCTAATATAGAACAGTACGGATAAATTTCCCGTACTGTTCTATGATCCCTCACTCGAAAGGCACGAACCGGTCGGATTGCCGAAAGAGCATTCAGCTCCGCAGCTTCACGCCCAAAACCTGATCCAATCGTTTAATAATCTTGTTCCGAACGGCTGTGGCATCGCTGTCGGTTAATGTCTTTTCGTCCGATTGATATTTCAAACTGTAAGCTAAGCTCTTTTTTCCGGCTCCGATTTGCTCATTGCGGAAAATATCAAATAATTCAACGCTTTGCAGCAACTTTCCGCCGGCTTGCCTGATCACAGCTTCCACTTCGCCCGCGGTGATTTTTTCATCGACGACGACTGCTATATCTTCGAGAATCGCCGGGAACGGCGAAATCGAATGTACTTTATAGATTGTCTCGGATAACGGCTCCATTTTTTCCAAATTCAGATCCAACAGAATGATTGGAGAAGATAAAAGATCATATTCTTTATGGATAGCGGGATGTAATTCACCAAGGATACCCAGTTTTTCCTCCCCGGCATAAACCGCGGCACATTTTCCCGGGTGCATATAAGCGCATTCAGCCGGCTCAAATCGCAAACCGGAAATGTGCAGACCCTTTGCCGTCACTTCCATAATGCCTTTGAGATCGTAAAAGTCCAAAGGATCTTTATAGTGAGTATCCCAAGAATCTTTTATACGTTTTCCGGTAATCGCGATTGATAAATGAATCTCTTCATGAGGTCTTTTCTCTCCTTCGACGGGCAAAAAAACCGGACCGATCTCGAAAAACTCCAATGTGTCCGCCAGACGGATGTTTTTCTCAACCACTTCCATCATTCCGACATTTAGGTTCGTCCGCATCACAGATCGATCGGGAGAAATCGGATTCGCCAGTGTCACATATTTTTCCGCAGGCTTACCAAGCAACTTCGCTTCCCGTTCGGGAGAAGTAAAACGATAATTTACAACTTCCTGAAGCCCGGCGGAGGCTAATTCATCCCGTAATTTTTCTTCAAACGAAACCATACGATTGACATAGGCGGGAGGTAATTCATCCGCCATTCGAGTCGTCGGGATTTGCTCATATCCGAAAAGACGGGCAATTTCTTCCAAAACATCCGCTTTACCGATGACACCTTCTCCGATATCCAACCGGTGAGAGGGCGTTATTACCTCCAGCGTCGTCCCGTCGTCCGATAATCGGCACCGAAACTCAAGTCGAGATAAATATTCTGCCGCGGTCGCTAACGGAATCTCAACGCCGAGCAAACGGACAATATCATTTTCGCTTAAATGATTTACCGAATCCTTCACGGGCAAAGCATAATTATCAATCAAACCGGAAGCGACCTGACCTCCGCTCCACTCGACAATATACGCCAGACATAATCGAGCCGCTTCCTCGGCGATAGCCGGATGAACGCCACGGCTGTTGCGGTAACCGGCTTCGGTGTTCAATCGAAGTTTAGAGGATGTCTTCCGAATATTGATAAAATTCCAGGCAGCCGATTCCAATAAAACACGCGTGGTTTCCGGCACAATCTCGCTTTCCAGACCACCCATGACACCGCCGATTGAAAGGGCGCCGGCTTGATCGGTGACGAGCATCATGCTTTCATCCAAATCTCGTTCCGTTTTATCCAACGTCATCAGTTTTTCGCCGTTATAAGCATGTCTGGTGACAATCGCCGGAGCTTGGCCATGATTCCGTTTTACCAAGGCGTCATAGTCGAACGAATGCAACGGTTGTCCCAATTCCAGCATCACATAGTTGGTTGCATCCACCACACTGTTGATCGGACGCATCCCGGCTGCGCTGAGACGACGCTGAACCCATGACGGACTGGATTGAATCCGAATTCCTTCCGCATATCCCAAGATAAAACGCGGATTCATTTCGGGATCTTCGATTCGGACCGAAGCAAGCCCGTCAATCGGCCGTCCTTCCGGCGGGACAATCCGTTTGGGAGTCTTCAGGGGAAGATTGAGTTGTGCCGCCACTTCTCGCGCGACACCTTTGATGCAGGCATTCCGTGCCATATTCGGCAAAATATCGATCACAAAAACCGCATCTCCCATGTACCGGGCTAAGGGAACTCCGGTGGGGGCATCCGGTTCGAGGATAATAATTCCTTCATGCTCTTCGGATATGCCTAATTCTTTTGCGGAACAAACCATTGATTTTGTTTCAAATCCGCGAATTTTCGTTTTCTTAAGCTTGGTCAGTTCAAATCCCGGTTTATGTCCATCATAAAGAATCGCTCCTTCGCGAGCATAAGCGACTTTGATGGGCTGTTCCAGCCGGCCTTTTCCGACATAAGGATATAAGTTGGGAGCCCCCGTCAATATCGTATGTTCCCCTGTCCCATCTTCCAACCGGCACAAAACCAGTTTATCCGCATCGGGGTGCTTATTGACTTCCCGAATCTCGGCCACCACAAATTTATCTTCCGGCCAGGATAATCCGGTAAATTTAAAACCGTGACGATCGTCCTCGGGCCCCGGTAAACCCATCAGATGAATTTCATCCACCTCAAGCCCTGCCATCGTCATAACCCGTGCCAGTTCTTCCAAAGGAAGATCCACATCAATAAAATCTATTAACCAAGAAAGAGGTATATTCATCAGAATTGCTCCAGGAATCGAATATCATTTCCCCAGAAATAACGGATATCTTCAACATTATATCGAAGGATCGTAATTCTTTCGGGGCCCAATCCGGCTGCATAACCGGTATAGATTTCCGGATCATAACCGCCGTTCTTCAAGACGGTCGGATGTACCATGCCGCAGCCCAAAATCTCCAGCCAACCGGAATTTTTACACATCGAGCAGCCTTTTCCTCCGCAGAGGAAACATTCGACATCCATCTCGGCACTGGGCTCGGTAAACGGAAAATAAGAAGGGCGAAATCGGGTCCGGACATTCTCTCCGAACATACGATGAGCGAAATCCTGCAGGGTTCCCTTTAGATCGCCAAAAGTGATATGTTTCCCGACCGCCAACAGCTCGATCTGATTGAACTGGACTTCCGATCGGGCGCTTACCTGTTCGTAGCGAAAACACATCCCCGGCAACGCTACTCGGATCGGTTCCGGCGCAAAAGTTCGCATGGCATGGATTTGTCCCGGAGAAGTATGCGTTCGCAGCAAAACTCCCGGATCGGTCGTGTAGAAGGTATCCCACATGTCTCTGGCGGGATGATATGCCGGAATATTCAACAACTCGAAATTGTATTCATCGGTCTCGATCTCCGGCGAACGAAAGATTTCGAATCCCATTCCGGAAAGAACCGCTAAAATTTCACCCATATTCTGATTGGCGGGATGCAATCTTCCCTTTCGCGGCTGACGCCCGGGCAGGGATATATCCAAACGTTCCTGCGTGAGTTTTTGTTCAAGGCTTTTGCGATTTAAAAATTCCGCTTTTTCCGCCAATGCGGTTTCTAATCTTTCTCGAACCTGATTGGCTGCTTGTCCGATCTTCGGCCGATCTTCTTTGGGTGCTTCTCCCAATTTGCTGAAAACTTGCATGACAAAGGAAGATTTTCCCAAATTTGCCACTCGCCACTTGGTCAGATCGGCTTCGTCGGTAATCTTTTCCAGCGCAGCCAAAGAATCTCTTTCAAAAGACTCCAATTGCCGCAATAAATCATTTTCCGCCATAGTTCCTCTCAAGATCTAAAAATAAAAACTCCCGTTCCTAATCAGGGACGGGAGAAGTCCGCGGTACCACCCTTATTGATTGATATCCGATTATCAATCCGCTCGTTTCCCGTTAACGCCGGGCCTGCGTTCCGAACTACTGAATCCGTAAAAAAGGATCGTTCCCCCGGAAAGCTCTGGCGTGAACTTCAATCTTCTTCCTTCCGTGAAACAGTCTCAGTCTTTGCTGTTTCTTCCCTGTCGGTTTCCGAAAATCTACTTTTCGCCTTCATCGCATTTCGTAAACTTTTCTTATTATAAATGCAAAAAAAGACATCGTGCCTCGTTTTTTCACAAAAGTGATGAATATCTCTGTGTCACTTTTTTAGCGCGATTCTTTTTCAAGATACACTATAATAAGTAATCGATTAATTGTTGCACTTTATATAACAGTAAAGAAAATTATGGAAACCGAAAAAGAACAAATCATCGAAAAAATCAAAATCCTTTCGTTACAAAAAAGAAATGCCGTTTTTCGAATCGCCGCCGCAAACGGTCTCTATCCGGGACAACTCCCGATATTGGAATATATCATCGATAACGAGGGATGCACCCAAAAAGAAATCGCCAAAAAAATGAGAGTGAGCCCGGCTTCGATTGCATCTTCAACCAAAAGATTACAACGATCCGGATTAATTCAAAAGAAAGTGGACGAGGGGAATTTACGTCAAAACATGCTATTTGTAACCGAAAAAGGGCGCGAATTGGCTGAAAATTGCCGAAATGAATTAAGCCTTTTTCAGGATGCTTTTTTCGACGGTTTCTCGGAGGAGGAATTAACTCGACTTTCCGATATTCTGGATCACATTAACCGGAATATTTCACAAGGCGCAAAGTATCATTCCAAATCTTTTAATCATTAAAGAATCGTTCTTTATCGGACATTATTCGAAGGGGAATCTTTGTCACTAAAAAAATTATTTCCTTACATTGGGCAGTTTAAAAAACAATCCAGGCTCGCCCCTCTTTTTGTCGCTTTAGAAGTTGTTTTTGACATTTTGATACCGTTTATGATGTCAAAAATTGTTGATGTCGGTATAGCCAGTCAGGATGTCAGCTATATTATCCGGATGTGCTTATTAATGGTGGGGGCCGCGTTACTCGCACTCGTCTGCGGCACATTGGGAACGCGGTTCGCAACATTAAGCGCTACCGGCTTTGCCATGAACTTGCGAAGAGCTTTATTTTCCAAGATTCAGGATTTTTCGTTTTACAACATTGATAAATTTTCAACCGCTTCTTTAACAACCCGGTTGACGACGGATATTCAGTTTATTCAGATCATGTATCAAATGCTTCTTCGCATGTTCATCCGGGCTCCGTTGATGATGATCTGCGCCACTTTTATGGCGCTTACAATCAACAAGGAATTGGCGGTTGTTTTCTTGGTGGCGATTCCGGTATTGGCATTTTTCTTCGCATTTATCACTCTCAAAGCGCATCCGCGTTTTGTAAAAATGCTTGCCAAAGTGGACAGTCTCAATAAATCCGTCCAGGAAAATCTGATCGCTATTCGGGTTGTTAAAGCTTTTGTTCAACGGGATTATGAAAATGCCAAATTCGAATCAGCGGCGCTTGATCTTCAGAATGCTCAGAGACAAGCGGAAAAAATCGTTATTCTCAACAACCCCATTATGACCCTAACGATGGATGCCTGTATTATCGCTATTCTCTGGTTCGGTGGAAATAAGATCATCATCGGTGAGATGATGCCGGGTGCATTGTTCAGCTTTCTAACCTATACCACTCAAATTATCACCGCTTTAATGTTGGTTTCAATGGTTTTCACGATGTTCGTTATTTCTCAAGCCTCCGCCGACCGGATTGTTGAAGTATTAGAAGAAAAAATCGACCTGACGGATGATACCGGCAATCCGGATCTGCGAGTCAAGGAAGGTGAAATTGAGTTTCAGGATGTTAACTTCAGTTATGCCAAGAGTCCGGATAATCTGACTTTATGTGATATTAACCTTCATATCAAACCGGGGGAGATGATCGGAATTATCGGAGGGACCGGCTCAGCAAAAACGACCTTGGTACAACTTATCCCGAGGTTATATGATGTTCTCTCCGGGCAGGTGCTTGTCAGCGGCCATGATGTTCGCGAATATAAACTGAATCACCTGCGGGATGCGGTCGCTATGGTATTACAGAAAAATGTTCTTTTCTCCGGAACCATTGCGGATAATTTACGCTGGGGAAATGAAAACGCAACCGATGAAGAACTGGTTAGAGTCTGTAAGGTCGCTCAGGCACATGATTTTATTATGAGCTTTCCGGACGGATATCAAACCGTGCTCGGTCAGGGAGGAGTGAATGTTTCCGGCGGGCAAAAGCAACGGCTCTGTATTGCCCGCGCATTATTGAAAAATCCAAAAATCATTATTTTGGATGACAGTACCAGCGCGATCGATACGGCTACGGAACTGCGTTTCCGCAAAGCCTTCAGAGAAAATTATCGGGAAACAACGATTCTGATGATCGCCCAACGCATTCAATCCATAAAAGATTCAGATCGGATTTTGGTCATGAATGAAGGGAAAATCGATGCCTTCGGCACCCATGATGAACTGATTGAGACCAATACGATTTACCGGGAAGTTTTCGAATCCCAACAGAAAGGAGTCGCATTATGAACTCCGAAAATAAAAACCAAAACAACCTCACCCGGCAGACTCCCGGACCCGGGCGAGATCGACAGAGACTCGAAAGGCCGAAAGACATTTTGGGGACTTTAATCCGAATTCTAAAGACCATGTCGGATTATAAATTGCAGCTGGGGATAGTCGCCGTTCTGATGGCAGTCAGTTCTCTCTCATCGGTTCTCGGTACTTATATGCTGCGCCCGATCATAAACGATTATATTATCCCGTTGATCGCTCAATCCTCTCCGGATCTGTCGGGTTTAATCGGAATGCTGTTGAAAATGGCGGGAATCTATTCAGCCGGCGTTATCGGCAACTATACGGCCAGTCGACTGATGGTGAATATCAGTTCCGGTACCCTGCGGAAAATTCGCGTGGGAATGTTCGAACATATTCAAAATCTTCCCATCAAATATTTCGATACCCGAACTCACGGTGAGATTATGAGCCATTTCACCAACGACGCCGATACTCTGCGCGAAATGATTTCAAACAGTATCCCGAATTTGATTTCCTCGGCGATTATGATCACCGGCGTGATTGTTATGATGATCATTCTGAGCTTGCAACTTTTTCTGTTGGTTATTTTGCAGCTGATCTTAATCTTCTTCACGATTAAATTTATCGGCAGCCGAAGCTCGAGTTACTACATTAAACAACAACGAGAATTGGGGTCGCTCAACGGTTACATTGAAGAAATGATCGAAGGGCAGAAAGTTGTCAAAGTATTTACCCACGAAAACAAAGTCAAGAAGATTTTCAATCAAAAAAGCGAAGACCTTTTTAAGGTGGCATCCCTCGCCAATATGTTTTCTTTGGTGATTCAGCCTATTTTCGGAAGTTATTCTTACATTCATTATGCCTTAACCGCCGCCGTCGGAACAATTATGGCAATCCATGGGATGCTCGATATCGGAACAATCGGCGCCTTTTTACAATACACCCGAACGTTTACCCAGCCGATTAACCAGATGTCACAGCAAATCAATGCAATTCTGGCGGCACTTGCCGGCGCCGAGCGAATTTTCATCCTAATGGATGAGCCGGTGGAAGCGGATGAAGGCAACATTGTCCTGGTTAACGTAGAGAAAGATCATAACGAGGTCATTGTGGAATCTCCGGTTCATACCGGATATTGGGCTTGGAAAGATGTCGATGAAAAAGGTACGGTTACCTATACTCCGCTGAAAGGGGATATGCGTTTCGAAAATGTCTCCTTCGCTTATGAACCGGGAAATCCGGTATTGAAAAACATCAGCCTTTATGCAAAGCCCGGGCAAAAAATTGCCTTTGTCGGATCGACCGGTGCCGGAAAAACAACCATCACCAATTTGATCAACCGATTTTATGATGTAAACGAAGGAAAAATCACCTACGACGGAATCGATATCAAGCGGATTAAGAAAGATGACCTGCGCCGTTCACTTTCCATGGTTTTACAGGATACACATCTCTTTACCGATACCGTTATGGAAAATATCCGTTACGGGAATCGGAATGCGACGGATGAACAGGTGATTCATGCAGCGAAACTTGCCAACGCCGATTTCTTTATCACTCACCTTCCAAACGGTTATCAGACGGTGTTGTACGATGACGGCGAAAATCTGAGCCAGGGACAGCGGCAATTACTGGCAATCGCACGCGCAGCCGTAAAGGATCCGCCGGTGTTGATTTTAGACGAAGCGACCAGTTCCATCGATACCAGAACCGAAGCTTTGATCGAAAAAGGTATGGATCAATTAATGGAAGGACGAACGGTTTTTGTGATTGCCCACCGCCTTTCGACGGTAAGGAATTCCAATGCCATCTTGGTTTTGGAACACGGAGAAATTATCGAACGCGGTGACCATGAAGATCTGCTGGCACAAAAAGGTCGCTATTATCAACTTTATACGGGGATGTTCGAGCTTTCTTAATCGAGCCCCATGTGGATTCAACGCACTCCCGATTTTTCCTTTTTTGAACTGTGATTTGATTCAATCAAATCCGGACAAAACGAGGGAAAAAGGGAGTGTTATGATTAATACAGAATAACGGTTAAACACACGATTTAAAAGATTCTATTCGGAATCATTCTGAATGGTTGATAGAATCAAAATGAAAATCGGATGATCATGACAGATCGATTTCTGTTCTGTATGGAGGATATGCATGAATTACGGATTCATAAAAGCAGCGGCCTGTACGCCGGAAATCGTTGTTGCTGATTGCATTCATAATGCCCAAGCTATCCTGGATCTGATGAAAAAAAGCGCGGCAGAAGGAGTCCGGTTGGCTGTCTTCCCGGAATTGTGCCTGACCGGTTATACCTGCGGTGACCTTTTTACCCAACAAACATTGTTAGAATCCGTAAAACAAAATCTGCTGAAATTAGCCGAGGAAAGCCGCTCCCTTCAGATGATTTCCGTTATCGGAGCGCCGATCGCTCATTACGGGAAGTTATATAACTGCGGTGTGGTCCTGTACAGCGGAAAAATTTTGGGAATCGTCCCCAAAACGGAAATTCCCAATTATGCCGAATTTTATGAAGCGCGAAACTTCTGTGCCGCTCCCGAAACGAACGAGACAGTCCGCATCGGAGAGGATGAAATTCCATTTGGAAAAAGATTGCTCTTCTGTTGTAATGAAATGCCCGAATTTATTTTCGGGATTGAGATCTGCGAAGACCTTTGGGTTTGCCGGCCGCCGTCAACCGGTCACGCCATAGCCGGCGCTACTGTCATCCTGAACTTATCTGCCAGTAACGAAATCATCGGGAAGGCTGACTTTCGCCGGCAACTTGTGGAAAGTCAATCCGCCCGCCTGGTCTGCGGTTATCTCTATGCGGATGCGGGTGAAGGAGAGTCGACAACCGATCTGGTTTTTTCCGGACACAATCTGATCGCTCAAAATGGTCGCATTTTGGCAGAAGCTCAACCTTTTTCAAGCGAATACTGTGTTACCGAACTGGATTTGGAAGAACTCACATCAGAAAGGCAACGTTTAACCACATTTCCTCGACAAGACGCAACCGGTTATCAAATGATTCTCTTCAATATGGAGAAAACTCCCGTCCAATTAACACGCAATATTTCCAAGAATCCTTTCGTTCCCGCCGATTCCGCCGATTTACGGGATCGCTGCGAAAAAATTCTCGCTATTCAAAGCGCCGGATTGCGGAAACGGATCAATCATACTCATGTTAAAACAGTGGTGATCGGAGTCTCCGGCGGATTGGACTCAACGCTTGCCCTGTTGGTCAGTGTTCGAGCCATGAAGGAATCGGGACATCTTCCCTCCGATGTAATTGCGGTTACGATGCCCGGTTTTGGGACAACTCGCAGAACCAAGAACAACGCCATTAAACTATGCGAATCACTTGGAGTAACCTTGCGGAAAATTGACATTACCCGCAGTGTTCGCAGTCATTTCCGCGACTTGGGACAAGACGAAAATGATCATAATGTCCTCTTTGAAAATGCCCAAGCCCGAGAACGAACTCAGATTCTGATGGATATTTGCCATCAAACGGACGGATTTGTGGTCGGTACCGGAGATCTTTCGGAATTAGCCCTGGGCTGGGCGACATACAACGGCGATCACATGAGTATGTATGGGGTGAACGCCTCCGTACCAAAAACATTGGTACGGTATTTGGTACGCTATTATGCGGATTATCTGGCGGACAAACAAGTTTCCGAGATTCTTTCGGATATTCTGAATACACCCGTCAGCCCAGAATTATTACCTGCCGCGGAAGGGAAAATTTCGCAATTGACCGAAAATATCATTGGTCCGTATGAATTACATGATTTCTTTCTCTACTATTTCATCCGGCACGGTTTCTCCCCCGAAAAAGTCGCTTGGCTGGCAAATTATGCATTCAAAGATACTTATAGCGCTGACGAAATTCAAAAATGGCTCAAAGTTTTTATCAAACGGTTTTTCAATAATCAGTTCAAACGATCCTGTCTTCCCGACGGACCGAAAGTCGGTTCGGTTTCGCTTTCGCCGCGAGGGGATTGGCGCATGCCAAGCGATGCCTCTTTTAAAATATGGATCGATTCGCTTGACCGATAAACCGGAGATTTTTCATTCATGACCATCGACTCGTGTAATCGAATTCGAAAAAAAATCGTAAAGATTGTGTTGCCGATCTTATTTTGCACTATCTGTTCCGGATGTTATTTGATTGAGACGATACAACCGACACCGTTGCCGCAAAAAACACCCACTTCCCTCATCAATATCAATGCGCTTCCGACTTTGCCGACCCTTCCGCCGGCGGTTGAGACGGCCACGCCCATTCCGGAATCCGACTTTACGTATGACACAACCGGTATTATTTTTGATCATTTAACGGAAGAACCGGTTCCTACGGAACCGAATCAGGCAGCCAGAGTGATCGGAACCGTATCGGAATTTTCCGGTTCGGATCTGATCATTAAGAATTCATCGGGAGACAGTTACACGATAACCTGCGATGATTTTTGCTTTTATGTGGATAATCGGAAAAAAATCATCTCGGGAGAAGCCGTTCGGCCGGGAGCTGAGATCGCCGTTTTCGGTGCGACCGATTCCGAAAAACCGGAAAAAATCCACGCGGATGCGATTATACTGAATGGGACGGTAAAATCTGATAAAACCCCGAAGGCTGATATGAGTTATTTGCCAAACGGAATGACCTATCAGGAATTTGAACTTGCTTCACCTCCTTTACCGGCTCCTCTCCGGCTCAATCCGCTGGAAGGATCACTCGACGACCATTTAAATAAGCGTAAAATGACAACCCTCAGCGAACGGACGAATTTTTCCTATGGTTTTTACGGTGAAACCTATTCCACTTCATTAGAATATGATACTGAAGGGAACCGGGATCCCTATTACCCGACACGTTCCAACCTAATAATCTATTCCAACGGATATGAATTTTACAGTTTTTGGTTCCCGCATGTCGAAAGTCCGTTTTTTTATAATTGGGGAATTGTAAATTACGGCGGGGATTGGTATTTGCCGATCCGGATGACGGTTGATATCAATCCGGATCCCGATATCACGGAATTAATCTATTCTGACCGCACGATTATGAGTCAAATGAATTTTGATAAGTCATTCAACTACATCCGTTCTTTCGGCTTTTCGATCATTGGTTACAATTTATTCTATTTTTATCAACGTCCAGGGGGATATGGGATAGCAATCAATCGGGTGGATTATCCACTCAATTTTGATGAGATTATTTTCGGATTGGTCGGTGATTATCAGGATTTAAACCCGTTTTATTCGGATACGCTGATCACTTTCTTTGGCTTGCGCGGGAATACATGGTACTATGTTGAGCTGACCGCACCGGAAGAGTAATAGTGTAGTAATACAGGATTGAAGTATGGCGAAAGGATACGGATCGGAAAAGCTTGTTTCGTTTTCCTTTCGTTCATAAGTTTTAATGATTTTTATTGTTTTTTTTCTCGGACGGCACAAGTATAATTAATCAGAAATTTGGAAAAATTCTGCTATCTCGAATAACTACGGAGGAATCGCATGAGTCTGAAAATCAAATTCGGTACGGATGGCTGGCGGGCATATATCGCCGAAGATTATACATTTGATAATTGCCGGCGCTGCGCCCAAGGTTTCGCGAATTATTTGTTGAAAAAGGACAAAAAAGGAGAATGCGTTGTTGTCGGATATGACAAGCGTTTTCATTCGGAAAATTTCGCAGCCGCCTGCGCGGAAGTCATGGCGGGAAACGGATTTAATGTCCTTTTGACTCAGGAAGCGACTCCGACACCCGTTATTTCCTATGCGGTCGTCGATAAAAAAGCAATCGGAGCTATCAACATTACAGCTTCCCATAACCCTCCTTCGGATAACGGATTCAAAGTCCGAGATGCGACCGGCGGCGCGATTGACCCGCAGGGGCTTTTGGAAATAGAAGCCGGTATACCAGATGATATGAGCGATGTCAAACGGATTCCGCTGAATGACGGTCTGGAATCCGGAAGAATTGAATTCTTCGACGCTTCTGTCAACTATATCAGTCACCTAAAAGATCTGATTGATTTGGAACCGATTCGAAAATCCGGTTTAAAAATCCTCGTCGATCCGATGTGGGGAAACGGATCGGGCTGGTTCAAGCGATTGCTGGGTGGAGATAAGACAGAAATTATTGAAATTCACAATGAACGAAATCCGATCTTTCCGGAAATGAAACGCCCCGAGCCTATTCCGCCGAATATTGATGTAGCTCTGAAAAAGACGGTCGAATTGGGTGCCGATGTTCTTCTGATCACCGACGGGGATGCGGATCGCTGCGGTTTGGGAGATGAAAACGGTGTTTTCTTGAACCAACTGCAGGTAATGGCTCTTTTAACCCTATATTTACTCGAAATTCGCAAAGAGCGGGGAGCGATTGTCAAGACCCTTTCCACAACAACGATGCTCAATAAATTGGCTAAGATATATGGTGTCCCGATTTATGAAACCGGAGTGGGATTCAAATATGTCGCGCCTAAATTTAAAGAGACAGACGCAATCATCGGGGGAGAAGAATCGGGCGGATATGCCTTCCGCGGGAATGTTCCGGAACGGGATGGGATCCTCGCTAATCTTTATTTCCTTGATTTTATGGTAAAAACCGGTAAAACCCCATCTCAATTGCTTCAATGGTTGTTTGAAATTGTCGGTCCCCATTATTATGAACGAATCGATACCTCCTTTAAAGGAAACGCCGAAGAAAAGAAAAAATTTATTCTCGATCATATTCCGGAAAAATTAGGCGGGATTAAAGTGACCGGATTGGATACCACGGATGGTTTTAAATTCATGATGGAAGACGGCGGCTGGATGTTGATTCGATTTTCCGGTACCGAACCGATTATTCGGGTTTATACGGAAACTACTCATGAAGATTGCGTAGACGCGATTTTGAAAGACGGATTAAAAGTTGCAGGAATTGAATAATACCGATTATTGGATCGATACCCATTGCCATCTGAATCTGCCGGACTTTTTGCCTGATCAAGTAGCGGTCATCGACCGAGCCCGGCAAGCAAATGTCCGCAGGATAATTGTCCCGGGGATCGATCCGGAAAGCAGTGAAACAGCAAAAAAAATGGCAGAAGCGTATCTTGCCGTTTTTTTTGCGGTCGGCGTTCATCCCAATGAATCAGCCGATTGGGATGATTCCCGGCTCAAGGATCTGAAAATTTTGGCTACCCATCCGAAATGTGTCGCCGTCGGAGAAATCGGATTGGATTTCTACCGTGAATTTTGTCCTCCTGCGCAACAGTTGCGATCGCTCCATGCCCAATTGGAATTGGCGGAAGAAATCGGTAAGCCCGTTATCCTCCATTGCCGTCAAGCTTTTGAAGTGCTTTGGCCGGTATTGCAAGATTGGCATCGACATCATTCGAAAAATATCGGGGTTCTGCATGCATTCGAAGAATCACCGGAAGCCGCAGCAGAGGTAACCGCGCAAGGTTTCTATGTGGGGATCGGCGGAGCATACATCTATAAGAAAAAGAAACAACTTTCGGAAGTTCTGAAAACGGTCAGTTCGGATAAAATTTTACTTGAGACCGACTCGCCTTATCTGACACCCACTCCTTATCGCGGGCAACGAAATGAACCGATGTATATTCCATTGATTGCGGAAAAAGTGGCGTCGACTCGGAATATCTCAACCGAAGCGCTTTCCGAAATCGTCCGGGAAAACACCTTCAGATTATTTGGAAATTTATAACCTGATTTTAGAAAAATTCTGACTTTTGACACTTGTTTATCATATTCCGTTGAAGAGTATGACGGAATAAGTCATATCAACCGGATAAATTTTAAAACTATAAACAATTTCTATAAAATTAATAATTAAAATATTAATTGACGAAAGATCTTTTTACCAGATTTATTAAATAACAATTGAAATTATGAATTATTTTTTAAAAATTTTTATAAACACATTTCTTTTTAGTATTTTTTTCTCTTCGGAAGTATTTTTTCATAGTTCGAAAAAGTAGCTCTCAAATTCATAAATTGGTCTGACTCAAGCAATCAAAATACAACCAAAACCAATTTTTATAAGTATTTGTAATTTCGAAAAGAGATTGTAAAATATATCTATAACAAAAAAAGAAGATTGTGTAGCGAATTCATATTCATTCGGATAATATATTTCTTAGATTCGGTTATCCGGCAATCGATTCATCTTTTAACATCCTCAAGTGAGATGATTATGTCCCTTCCATTTATCAAAGGTACCGACCGAACATATTATGATCAAACCGGTAATATCCTCCTATATACAAAAGTTGTCGGTGTAACTTTTGACGGAAGACAGGATATTATTGCGAAAATGCCACCTATGGCAACTGTAATACTGGTTTGGGATCGTAACAATGCTTATGATAAAAATGCAGTCGGTGTGTACTATCAAAATCAAAATATCGGTTATCTTAACAAAGATTTAGCCAAGACGTTATGCCCCTTTGTGAAAAAATGTGAGCAAGAAGTTATAGCTGAAAAAACAGGAGGAAAAGACGGAGACAATTATGGTGTAAATCTGACGATAAGACTATACGACGACCAATATAAATCCGAAAAAAACAAGCCAAAATCTCCATACAAATGGATCTTGGCCATTATGATTATCTTTTTCTTTGCAAACTATTCTGTGTATATAGAAGGAGAAAAGACTTTTCAAAGTTTTATTTTTAAAATGGTTATGGAGATTACTTGGCTTATTCTTTCTTTGATAATCTGCAACTTTTTAAAGAAAAAAATGAAGATAGGCTGGAATGTTGTTTTGTCGTTATTTTGCGGATATATCGCTACAATTTTTCTTGGCATTTGTATCATCAGAATACGTTCAAATCAAATACAAAATTCATTTGAAAATAGTCAAATGTCAGCTATCCAGTCCACATTACCAAATAATGCAATTTTTTCTCTGATAAAAGAAAACAATATAAATTCGGTTACACCAAAATCTACAATCAATGTTAAAAAAACTTCAACTCCATCTTCTAAAGAGCAAATGGTTGAGACATCGACTTCAATTTATAAATCAATTTATATAGACGGAACTCGTTATATCTGTTATCCGACACCAACGCGGATCCCTTATCCGGTACCATTCATCAGTAAAAGCGGATATACCGAAGAACAATTATTACAATATGGTCATAAAAAAAATGATCAAGGAAACTTTCCGGGATTATATCGTGCTGAAAACGGCAAATATTTTTTTACCGGAGAACGAAAGCCTCTGATACATATAAATGATTATGGAAGTTATATTTGTAATATAAGTAATAATGAAATTTCTTATTGCACCGAAGCAACTTATCAAAATGCAGATAAAAATTCAAAAATATACAGCAACAAAACTCATAACTTTTTTGATGATTATTCCGATTATGTTTTGATAGAGAGTTTGTCTGAAGAAGAACAATTACAAATTGAAATTGATTCAAGATGCAGATTTGTCCAATAATATATCTTTAATTTACAATCCATGAAAGTTGATAACCTGTTTTTGAAGAATAAAAAATAATCTGTTTCACGCTTATTCTGATTTGTTTAAGGAAAGATTTGCGCATTTGCAAAATAATTAAAGATTTGTTAATCCTAATAACCCAATAAAAAAATACGGTAAAATTTGAAAGTGAGTTCATTTTAAGCTGAATTTGATTCAGCGATTTGGAAGGCAGAAAGGTAAAATATCATGATCAATGAACCGATTCACGTTACGGATGACGCTTTTGAAAAAACAGTCCTTAAATCAGAAATCCCCGTTGTGGTTGATTTTTGGGCGTCTTGGTGCGGACCTTGCAGAATGGTTCTCCCTTTGATGGAAGAACTTGCAAAGGAATATGCCGGTAAATTAATCGTTGCGGAAGTCAATACGGATGAAAACAGCGCCCGGGCGATGGACTATAACGTCACATCTATTCCGACCCTCTTATTCATTAAAAACGGTGAAGTAAAATATCGCCATACCGGAACTTTATCCAAGGCGAAATTGGAAGAATACGCCAATAATTTATTAGCCGCATAATTTCAACACGAAATGAAAAGGAGCTGTTTCGAAGCAGCTCCTTTTTTTTATCTTTCAAACAACTTTTTCAGGCTTCGACCCGCTCGATGCGTGCTCCTAAAGCCCGCAGTTTTTCATCCACTCGCTCATATCCGCGTTCGATTTGAGAAATATTGCGGATAACGGATTTTCCCGGAACAGCCAACGTCGCCAGCAACAACGCCATCCCCGCACGGATATCCGGCGATTCCAATTTTTCGGGGTACAAACGGGTAGGTCCCTGAACGATACAACGATGCGGATCGCAGAGAACAATTTGAGCGCCCATACCGACCAATTTATCGGTAAAATACATACGGCTCGGATACATCCAATCATGAAAGAGGACGCTTCCCTGCGCTTGCGTTGCGATTACGATCGCAATGCTCATTAAGTCGGAAGGAAATGCCGGCCAGGGCATAACACTGATCTCCGGAATCGCTCCGCCGATGTCCGGCTCAATAGTCAATCGTTGGTTTTCGGGTACCAGAATATCACTGCCGATTTCTTCCCACTCGACACCCAATCGGTTATAAACCAGTTTTACCATATCCAGATATTGAATCCCCGCATTCCGGATCAATATTTCACCGTGAGTGACAACAGCCGCGCCGATGTAACTGCCGACCTCCAAATAATCCGGCCCGATGGTAAATTCAGCTCCGTGTAATTTGTCAACTCCTTCAATCGTCAAAACGTTTGAACCGATTCCGTTGATTTTGGCACCCATTAGATTTAACAATTGGCACAGCTCTTGAACATGCGGTTCGGATGCCGCATTCCGTAAAATCGAAGTCCCTTCCGCGAGAGAACAAGCCATAATCGCATTTTCGGTTGCGGTGACACTGGCTTCATCCATCAAAATATTTGTCCCCTTCAACCTGTTTTTCACTTCAAAGTGATATTGCCTGTCGTAATATGCCGTCGCACCCAATCGGTTCAAAGCCAACAAATGTGTATCCACTCTGCGGCGGCCGATTACATCACCTCCGGGCGGCGGAAGAATAAAACTGCCGAAGCGACTGACAATCGGACCGGCTAACAGGATGGAAGCTCTGACATTCCGACAAAGGTCGGGGTCCAAATCCGCGATATTGACGTGATTGGCTTGGAATTTCCAAGTGGAGGGTTTCAGTTTTTCAATGGTAACCCCCATGCTTTCAAGTAATTTTTCCATTGCGGTAATATCTTTAATTAACGGCACATTATGCAAGATGACCGGTTCGTCGGTTAATAAAGTCGCACAAATCAAAGGTAAAGCCGCGTTTTTATTTCCGGAGGGAATAACTTCACCCCGCAAGGGGATTCCGCCATCAATAATAAATGAATCCATACATCGTCCTTCTAATCAATTCGTTGTGTCTATTATAGCTTAATCGATTTCATCTTTATTGAAAAAAAGTTTCTATTTTCTTTCCCTTAAATCTGTCATCGAATCCTATTTTCTGTAAAATTTTAGTCAGCCGTCATATTTAACCTTCCGGTTAAGGTAAAATAGTGTAAATAGCCAAAATTATCCTCTACTATTATTATCATCATTTTATTCTTTGAGGTTAAAGGAGCCTTCATGCCATGGTAGAAATACGAAAGGTCGATACTGCGGATAAAAAACAAACAGGCCAATTTGTTCAATTCCATTATGATCTATACAAAGGAGATCCGAATTGGGTTCCTCCTTTCCGATCCGATATTTACATGATGATGAATCGTAAAAAGCATCCTTTCTATGAACATTCGGATGCTGAATTTTTTACCGCATGGAAAGACGGAAAAATGGTGGGACGAATTGCCGGATTAAATAACAACAGCTACAACAATTTTCATCATTTGAAAACCGTCAACTTCTTCTTATATGATTCCATCGATGATCAGGAAGTTTGTAACGCCCTTTTTGATGCCGTGGCAGAATGGGGAAGGGGAAAAGGGGAGGACACCTTAGTCGGTTCGAAAGGATTTTCCCTGTATGACGGTTATGGAATATTAGTTGAAGGCTATGAATACCGACAGATGATGAATATGTCATCTTATAACTATCCTTACTATAAAACTTTATTGGAAAATTATGGCTTTGAAAAAATGAATGATTTTGTTTCCATGAATTTTACGCTTCCGGATTTCAACCTGCCTGAAAAAGTATATAAAGCGGCTGAAATTGCCAAAAAGCGCGGTTATCTTCATGTCTACACGTTCAAAAATAAGAAAGAAATCATGGGAAGTGCTTTGAAAATCGTCCAGGCTTATGCCAAATCTTTCGAAAATAACTGGGAATATTTTCCGCTTTCAGAGAGAGAATTCCTCAGTTTGGTGGATAATGTCATCAAAGTCGTCGATCCGAAAATGGTAAAGTTTATTTATAACGATAAAGAAGAACTGGTTGGCTTTCTGCTGGGATTTCCGGATTTATCCGCCGCAATGCAACGGCACAACGGCAATCTGAATCCGGCACTGATTCTCGATCTGTTACGAGAAATGAAGAAGACGAAATATTTGTCGTTGAACGGGATGGGAATTCTGGAAGAATACCGAAAGAAGGGGGGGAATGCCCTCCTTTATACGGCAATCTTGGATCTTTTAAAGGAACATCCCAACATTTACGGCATGGAGGCAACTCAAATGGCTGAGAGTGCCAAAGAAATTCAGGTAGAGATGCTTACCATGGGATTAAAACCGACAAAACGGCATCGAGTTTTTTCAAAATCGATCTAATGAGGCTCGTCATCTGAAAAAACTTCCTGCCGGCTTTTTAAAAAAGAGAAGGAATCAATGGAAATCCGTCCCTTAAAACGCGATTACGGTATTTCATCGAGATTTATTGTCGGAATCCTTCTTTTAGTTTTGATAGCCATCGGCGGAAATGTTTATGTTGTGCTTCATACCGACTTGGGAGCCGGGTTTTACAGCTACTGGCTTTCGAGTCGGGTTTTGTTTGCTCAGGGGGAGAACCCCTACGGGTCCGATATTTTTGAACAGATTATCCGGCGTTTTCCGGAAGACCGGTATCTCAGCGGTTTCACTTTACCTCTCTATGCCGTCATCCCGGTTTTTTTGTTTTCTTTTATCGATAATTTCGAAATCGCATTGATTATTTGGATGACGATTTTGGAAGCGTTGTTAGTCGGCATCGGAATGAAAACAATTTCGGCTTTTCAAATCGATCGCCGTACCTTTACACCGTTGAAAATCGGAACTGTAATGCTGCTAAGCTATTATTCGGTCGTAGCTGTTTTGGACGGCGATATCGGGATATTGGCAGTCTTTCTTTTAATGATGGCATTGGACGCCATCCGCTCACAAGAGGATGAGTTTGCCGGAATCTTACTGGCTTTTGCAACCATTAAATACAGTTTGACGCTTTTACCGATCATTTGGATTTTTATTTGGTGCCTTGCAAACCGCCGCACAACCGTCATCACCTGGTTTTTCATGATTCTGGCATTTCTCATTCTGTTGTCCGTTCTTTTTATGACCAATTGGATGGCCGAATTCATCCGTTCGGTCATCTATTATTACAAATACTTAAATCCGCTTTATTTCAGCCGATTGATTGAAAACTGGCAACCCGAATTAGGGGGAAGAATCGGCTGGGCAATTTCGGGTTTTCTTATTTTAATGATGATCATTGAATGGATTGTGAATGCACGCGGCAATGTTCGCGCCTTTGAATGGGTGACAGCCCTGACAATTACCATCGGATTTCTTTCCGGTATCCCGAATATCGGCAAAAACCTTTACATGCTATGGATTCCGTTAGCCTATGCCATGGATATAATAAACCTGCGCTGGACCCATAACGGCAAGTGGATCAGTCTGGTTCTTGTCTTGTCTTTTTTGGTGATCCCATGGCTTAATCAACAGGGACAGGTACTGTTCTGGCAAAATCCGATTGACGTGCTGAATATCATTTTCCCGGCCGTTTGTTTGATTCTGCTTTATTGGAATCGTTGGTGGACTATACAAAGCGTCATCGAACCTTTTTGAGACCTTTTTTAAAATTCTTTCGATCACTAATATATTATTTTTCATAAATATTCGTCATACAAACAATGGCAAAGGGTCTGCTATAGTATAATTTTCGCTGAATTTAGCGCTTTAATGCTTCAAAATCAGGTGAATGAAAAGCCGAACAGCATTTTCATCTTAACCTTAATCACAAGGAGTTAAACACATGACGAGAATTATAGGTATCCTGACCGGTGGAGGTGATGTTCCGGGTTTGAATCCGGCTATGAAAGCAATGGTAACCATTGCTTTGGATAACGGAATTAAAGTTTACGGTATCCGCCGTGGATGGGCCGGTTTGTTGGAATATGACCTGAATAATCCGGAATCGCAGAAAAATATTTATCAACTGTCTTATTCGGACATCCGCACAATTGATCGTTCCGGCGGCACATTTCTGCACACATCGAGAACGAATCCCCAAAGGGTCAAAATGAACGCCGTACCGGAGTTTCTGAAAGATTCTCCGTTAGGGGTAAAAGTCGATGAAGATACAATGGATTACACCGCTCATGTATTAAAGGTGTTGGATCATTTCGGTATCCAAACGCTCATTACGATCGGTGGGGATGATACTCTGAGCTTCTCGGTTCGGCTCCACAAAGAAGGATTCCCGGTCATTGCGATTCCCAAGACGATGGATAATGATGTTTTCGGGACGGATTACTGCATCGGATTCTCAACCGCCATCACCCGTTCCGTCGAAGTCATTACCAATATGCGAACCTCTCTCGGCTCTCATGAACGAATCGGCGTGATCGAACTTTTCGGTCGGAATTCGGGTGAGACCAGCTTGCTGGCCGCATATCTGTCGGGAGCCGACCGCGCTGTCATTCCGGAAGTGCATTTTAATATTGACAAATTAACGGACATGCTCGTCGAAGACCGGCGGCGCAATCCGTCAAACTATTCGCTGACAACCATTTCCGAAGGAGCAATCATGGAAGGCGGCGATGTGATCGAGACGGGTGAGATGGATGCTTACGGGCACCGCAAGTTGGGCGGCGTCGGAATGGTCGTCGCAGAAGCGATTAAGAAGCGATCGAATATCAATATTATGTACCAACAGGTAGGATATATGATGCGTTCCGGCGCACCGGATTCGTTGGATCGAATGGTCGCAACCAGTTACGGGAACCTTGCCGCGCAATTGTTGATCCGAAATGATACCGGCAGAATGGTTGCTTTGCACGGAGGAAAATATACGACCGTTCCGGTCAATATGGTTCTGGCTGGGAAAAAATGCGTTGACGTCCCGTCTTTTTATGATATCGAAGAATACCGGCCGCACATTAAGGATTTCCTTGGTGTGCCTATGTTTTTAAGCTGATTCTGATGGAGGAATAATGATAGTAACAACGAAAAAATTATTTGAACATGCTTACGGCAAATATGCCATCGGAGCATATAACATCAATAACGCCGAACAAATTATCGGCTTGTTCAGGGGTAACCTTGACAGTAAAGCTCCTTTTATTGTGCAAATTTCGAAAGGCGCACGGGAATATACCAGCAAGATTATGCTGGAAGGCTTAATTCGCAGCGCCGATCAAATGTTCCCGGAAGCAATTTTTGCGGTTCATTTGGATCATGGCGATGAAGAAACCTGCTATGACTGCATTAATAGCGGCTTTTACAGTTCCGTAATGATTGATGCCTCTGCATTAAGCTTTGAAGATAATATTGCGGTCACCAAACGGGTAGTCGATGCCGCACATGCCAAAGGGATCGTAGTGGAAGCAGAGCTCGGCAAATTGGGCGGTGTCGAAGAGCACGTTTCCGTTAATGATGCGGACGCCAAACTGACCGATCCGGATTCGGTAAAAGAGTTCGTCGACAGGACCCATGTGGATTCGCTGGCAGTTGCGATCGGAACCAGCCATGGTGCATTCAAATTCTCCGGAACCCAATCTCTACATTTTGACGTTTTGGCGGAGATTCAAAAGCGGGTCCCCGGTTTCCCGTTGGTTTTGCACGGTTCCAGTTCGGTTCCGCAGGAAGAAATCGATCGAATCAATGCGGCCGGCGGCAATATTAAAGGCGCTAAGGGCGTTGATCCGAGCCAATTCAAACGCGCTGCCCAGTTGGGCGTGACAAAGATCAATATCGATACCGACGGACGTCTGGTTTGGATGCGTGTCCATCGTGAATATTTCCGCGATCATCCGGAGAATTTCGATTTCCGGCCGATCGGTAAAATTTTCATGGCTGAATATGCAAAATTCATCGCCGATAAAAATGAGAAACTCGGATCTGCCGGACAATTAGACAGCGTTCGGGAATTTCTCTCAAAATAAACAGACTCTGACTCAAAAAACGGCGTGCTTCGGGGAAACCCGGCACGCTGTTTTTTTTCAAACACCGATTCATTTTCAAGCCAAAAAGCTTCGAGCTGTTGGTAGAATAGTAATAGATTCTTTTAGATCAAATGAGGATTTAATGCAAAAACCTTTGGAAATTGTTGTAACGAATGATGACGGAATTTTTGCGCCAGGGATTCTGGCCTTGGCTTCAACCGCTATGAAAATAGGAAATGTTTCCGTCATAGCCCCCGATAAGAACTGGTCTGCTTCCGGGCATCAAAAAGCTTTGGGGCGCCCGCTGAGGGTAGACCCGGTTTCTTTTCCTCTGGACATTCCGGCTTATGCCACCGACGGGGGCCCGTCGGATTGTGTCGCACTGGCGGGGTTGGGCTTTTTGGATAAGAAGATCGATTTGGTGCTCTCCGGAATTAACCCCACTTCGAACGTGAGCCGGGATATTACATATTCCGGAACTGTCACCAGCGCATTGGAATCAACAATCTGGAATATGAAAGGAATCGCTTTTTCGCTGGATGCCGGCGGCATCAAAATAAAGGAGATCGATTTTTCCGAGACGGAACCGATGATCTTAACGGTTGTTCGAACTTTTTTACAACATGAATTACCCCCTTTTACGATTTTGAATGTCAACCTCCCTTATAAAGTAAAAAAGCCGAATCCGGACTATGTCATCACGCGGGAAGGCTCCCGATATTATCGGGATGAATTGATCCGCCAAGTCGATCCTTTTGGAAAACCGTATTATTGGTTTGGAGGAGATCCCCCGTACGGGGACGAAGAGGAAGGAACGGATTGCGGCGAGCTTGCCCGCGGGAATATCAGTATCACTCCCCTGCAACTGGATTTGACCGCCGAACAGCTAATTCCGTCTCTTCAGCAATGGGAATGGAAATAAATTGGCGGCATGATACAGAAGCGCTGCATTCTTCTTTTTTCTTGTTTATTATTGTTTGTACTTTCCGGATGCGCAAGCAATCCTACGGCAATCCCCGCACCCGTATACACAGCTCCTTTGCCAACTCGGATCGTTGCCACCAAAGTTATTATCCAAAATGAACCGGATTGCATCGATAATTTTTACTACATTGATGATGTCAATTATCCGGACGGCACTTATGTGGAACCCGGGCAAAAATTTCTGAAAGAATGGGAAGTGATGAATAACGGGAGCTGTAACTGGATTGACGGCTATCTATTACGGTTTGTTTCGGGTGAACAGATGGGTGCGCCCGATTCCGTTCCGATTCCGCATGTGGAAGTCGGGAAAAAAGGGAAATTTTCGGTAGAATTTACCGCTCCGAAAGAACCCGGGACATATCGATCAATTTGGAAACCGTTTAACAATCGGAATCGTTCCTTCGGAGAAACGGTTTATTTGGAAATCGTTGTCAACGGATATCCGGCAGAATAAATTCGAAAATCGATATTACTAAAAAAAAACCGCACCCCGTGTTGATGTCTTTTATCTCGGTTAGGGGTGCGGTGCATTTTAGCAGCCATCTGCAAAATTTTATCTCATTTGCAGCTTTTTCAGATTACAATTCTTCTCTTTGCGGTTCAACCTTCCGAAAAGCAATTTCGTTTTTGTCATCCAAAGTAATCAATACTTGGTCTCCGTTTGAAAATTCTCTTGCCAATAAGGCATCGGATAACGGATCTTCGATTTGTTGCTGAATCACTCTGCGCAGCGGACGGGCACCCATTTCGGGATCGAAACCATCCCGGGTTAATTTTTCCAAGGCGCTTTCGCTGACAGTCAAAGTAATCTGTTTATCGGCTAATCTTTGGTTCACTTTGCCGATTTCGATCTCCGTAATCTGCTGCATATCTTCCAAATTCAACATTCGGAAGACAACAATGTTGTCCAGACGGTTGAGGAATTCGGGGCGGAAAGACTTTTTCAGCTGATCCATCAGCTTTTTCCGCATCTCTTCATAGCTTTCCTGCTCTTCCTCATCTTTTCCTTCGATCAGATTGAAGCCGAAATTATTCTGGCGCCGGATAACATCCGCACCGATGTTGGATGTCATGACAATGATCGTATTCCGGAAATCGACCTTTTTCCCGCGAGCATCCGAAAGGTGTCCCTCTTCCATGATTTGCAACAGCATATTCAACACTTCCGGATTCGCTTTGTCGATTTCGTCAAAAACCACAATGGAATATGGATGTCTGCGAATAGCTTCCGTAAGTTGTCCGGCTTCTTCATAACCGACATATCCCGGAGGCGCTCCCGTCAACCGGCTAACGGTATGCCTTTCCATAAATTCGGACATATCCAATTGGATCATCGCTTCTTCGCTGCCGAAAAGATATTTTGCCAGTGCTTTCGTCAGTTCCGTTTTGCCGACACCCGTCGGTCCCAGGAACAAGAACGAACCGATCGGTCGATTTGAATCCTTCAGACCGGAGCGTGATCGTCGTATCGCATGTGAAATTTCCGATATCGCTTCGTTTTGTCCGATAATCATCTTACCGAGCTCTTCTTCCATACGCAGCAAGCGTTCGGATTCTTCTTCCGCCATTTGCATAACCGGAATCCCTGTCCACATGGAAACAATTTCCGCGATATCTTCGGCGGTTACAACCGGTGCATCTTCCCGATTCCAGATCTTACTGGCTTCTTCGATCCGATCTTCCAATACAAGACCTCTTTCATAGAGCGACGCTGCCAAGTCGGCATCGCCTTGTTCGATCGCCAGCAATCCGTCCTTTCTGGTTTTGCGCAGCTCAGCCATATAATCGTCGGTGAGTGCCGTGGAAGGATTTTTATACATGCGGACTCTTGAAGAAGCTTCATCAATCAAATCAATTGCTTTATCCGGTAAAAAGCGCTCGGAAACATAACGTACGGATAATTTGACCGCCGCTTCCAAGGCCTCGTCCGAAATATTCAAATGATGATGCTCCTCATACCGCGGGCGTAATCCTTTCAAGATTTGAATCGTTTCTTCGGGTGTCGGTTCATTGACCAGGATTTGTTGGAAACGCCTCGCCAACGCCGCATCGCTTTCGATGTTTTTCCGATATTCGTCGGATGTTGTCGCACCGACCACCTGAACTTCTCCGCGGGATAGCGCCGGTTTCAATATATTCGCAGCGTCGACCGCCGAACCGGAAGATCCGGCACCGACCAACATATGAATTTCATCGATAAACAATATCGCTTTAGTATTTTTTAATTCTTCAATTACCCGCTTCATTCGATCTTCGAATTGCCCGCGATACATTGTGCCGGCAACCATAGAACCGACATCCAACTGCAATACCCGCTTGTTCAGTAATTGCGCCGGAACGTTTCCTTCCACGATCGCCTGGGCTAAACCCTCCACAATCGCGGTTTTACCGACACCCGGTTCTCCGACCAATGCCGGGTTATTTTTCGTTCGCCTGGCAAGGACTTGGATAACCCGAGCAATTTCGGTTTCTCTGCCGACAACCGGATCCAGTTTCCCCGCCGCGGCTTTTGCGGTTAAATCGGTTGCCAACTGATCGATTAACGGTGAATTTGAAGTCGTTTTATCCGTCCTTTGTTTCTTTACCGGTTTCGGTTTTACTTCCTCTGTCGAATTGGATGCCGGTGCAGAATTCCCTTCTTCCAACACCCTTTTCAGCTGCTTACGAATCTGTTCGGGACTGATGCCGAGCCTTTTTAACACCGCAACCGCCCGTGAATTTTCGGTCTCAATTAAACTGAGTAATAAATGCTCCGTACTGACATAAACCTGTCCATTTTTAGAGGCTTGAATTACCGCACGCTTTAAAATATCCTGAACTTCGGCGGATAATGCCTCTTCCTGTCCCGCTTCAGGAATTCCAAGTATTTCCGTCTTCGGCTCCATCTTGGATAAGGCTTCCCGTACCCGATCTGCGCTTACATCCAAATCCTGCAAAACTTTCCCGGCGGTAGAGCCTTCAACCAATAAGAGCCCTATCAGAAGATGTTCCGTTCCGATTATCGTTTCGTTATTTTTATCAGCTTCTTGATGAGCAAGACTTAATACCCGCCTCGCTCTTTGTGTAAATCGATCTATTCCTGCCATTTTTTATCTCATTTTCTTACTATAACCGATATAACTCATCAGTTCTTCGTTATTAATTTTAACAGAATAATTTTCAAAACTATCCTGCCGAATTGTACCAGAGTTCATATCTAATATACGTTTGAAAGGGCAGTTTCGTTTGTTAGAAATCTATTAATTTCTCCGAAATTTATCGAATAGGCTTCCGATCGAGACAAATCAGGGATTCATAATGTCCCACGACCAAATCATTATCATTGAACACACTATCCGGGCGCAATTTATCCAGCATTTCCAATGTTTGAGGATCCTGTCCGCCAATTTGAGTGAAGATGCTTTTTAATATCAACGGCCAAACCGTATCTTCCCCGCTGCTCATTTTGAATGATATCCCCAGCCGCTCTTTCCGCATACCGCATCCGTAAACGCCTGCGGCTCCATCCTTTGAAATAAGATTGGGATCCCGATTCATCAGGCTGCAAAGATAGCCCGTCCCGCGAATTATATGTGGGTAACGATTGATACGCGGTAGATATACGCCAGCCGCTTCCCGCAATTTTTCATCCCGAATCGTATCGATACAAGCTAAATTTTTATAGCCGGCAGCGATATTCTTAATTCCGACCGCAAAGACCGGCACACCGCAACCGTCAATGCCGACCTTTGTATTGTCTTCATTCGTTTCACCCAGCGCCATAACCGCTCTTTTTATTTCCTTCTGAGCGGGAGAATCCGGCCGCCAATAATCCTCCACCTTTCCCCCTAATTCTCGCTGCAGAAGCATTGCTCCGGCATGTTTTCCCGCACAATTATGATAAAACTTGCGCGGCGGTAAATCTTTCTTCAATAATTCCAACTTCGCCGGAAAATAACCCGGGTAAGTTGGCTTCATTATCAACATTTCTTCCTTCAGTCCGGCTTTGGCAAAAATCGATTCCAATATGGCGATATGGAAAGGCTCGCCGGAATGCGATGCCGAAAAAATTACACTTTCTTCCTCTGTAATACCGTATTTTTTATCTAAATCACGCATGATCACCGGTAAAGCTTGGATCGGCTTGGATGCCGAGCGGTAATACACATATTCGGACGGATCACCGATATGAAACAAAACTTTTGAATTTTCATCAACGATACAGACATATCCCATATGGACATTATCGATAACTTCATTGCGATATTCCAAAATCAAAGGTTCATGAGTGGGCATTTTAATCTCCTTATACAGATTTTGATCCGGCTGAGCTGAATCAAATCATAATTCGCATCTCTATACCAATTATGGCACGAGTATATTTTTTGTGTGCCGGTTCTCCCGCCAAACAAGTCCTGCCAACAGGATTGCCGTAAGAATCGTTATGACCATCCCGATCAATAAACCGTTGGTATAAGAAGGATCGGGGTGATTTGCCACTGTTTTTATGGTCAAATCGGTATAGGTATACGGAAAAGCCTGAAAAGCGTTCAGTACTTTCCATGTTTCAAGGTGGCTCCAAAATTCCGGAAGCCCGAATAGAAGAATCAGCAAAGGAATCGATACCGATAAAACATCAAATTTTCGTATTTCCATCGATTGTTGCATGGCATAGACAGCTTCCGCCATCAGAAAGACCAGCGGCAATATCAGAAAACGCGCGCTTACACGTTCACCGGAAAACAGCGGAATCGGCAGCAGCCTGAATATTCCGTAAAACTTCCCGATTGAAAAAAAAGTCAGAACAATCATCGGAACCAAGATCGCCGGGTAGCCGGTTTCTTTCCGTCTGTTTTTCAGCCACAATATGCCGAATATCAAGAGAAAAAGGGCTCCGGATACACCGATATAGTGATCAAATTCCCACCACCCCAGATTACCGCCGGTAACCGCCGAATTTAAGGATTCGGATGGGGGAATGATCCGAATAAACGACCGAATGAGTTGTATCGGAGAGGTAAAGCCGCCTAAAAAATCATCATCGAAAGCCGATGCCTGCAGTGCTGGCGGAATAATCCTTACCATGGAAAGCAAACAAGAAAATATTCCCGCTTTCAAAACCGTGAACAGATTCTTTCGGCCGGTAAGCGCCAAAAAAGCTAAAAAAAGCAGACACCAGATAAATTGATGAAAAGACCCTTGCAGAAATATAAAAAACAACAGAAATGAAATCTTCGCCACCCATTTCCAACTGTGATCACCGTTGATCATCCGAATAACCAAATATACAAACCACGGGAAGAGAAAATACCCGCCCCACGTGATATGTCCCACGGCATAATGCGAAGTAATATGCCCGTTGAAATAAAACAAAAGGAAAAACCAGGTAAAACCGAAAAGGGAAAGATGCATGCTTTTTTTCAAGCGGTACAGCCCCCAAAAACCGATGGCATACAGCAGCCAAGTATGTATCAGAATAAAATCACCGACATCCAACCACTTCAGCAATAAGATCTGCGGGCTGAGCAATACATCCGGAAGCGCCATATAACGATCTGTCACGCCACGCAAAGCGCTCGCGTCCTGCATATGCAGCGGTAACACACCCTTCGTCACGGCATCTTTCAGAAATGCGATTCTGGGAGCATTTACCTCAGCCCAATCGTGAAAATCAAAAGGAATTTTTCCGAAATTAAGAAAATATCCCCATAGAAACATCCCCAACAGAAACAGAAATCCGCACCAAATCCAACTTAATAACGGATTTGCTTCCTCAATTTCCGGATTAACAATTCCTTCGAACCAAGTGATTTTTTTATTTTGTTCCATATTTAATGATTGTAAATTTGTTGAATCAGTTAAGCAAACTTTTTTCTTCACCGGCTGCACAAAGAAAATATTCCTGATCGCTTTTCACTTCCGTCCGTTCATTCAAAAAAGAAACTTCATCGAAAAAACTATATCGGAGGCAATTTTAAATTCGGCGTTCCCTTAACCGAAATGACGACGCTTATGAAGATCAAAGCCGCACCGGCCGCTTGAATAAACGAAAAAGATTCTCTGAAAAACAAAATTCCGAAAAAAGAGGCAAAAACGGCTTCCAGCCCCAAAATGATTGCGGCTTGAGATTCATCTGCATGCTTTTGACCCACCGCTTGCAATGTAAAGCCGCCGCCGATCACAACGATTCCCGTGTATAAGAGCAAAGGAATCGATTCTCTGACACCGCTGAGGTTCCCTCGATCAAAAATCAGCCAGCACAGAAGATTCCAAAAGGCGCATACCAAAAATTGACCTGCCGAAAATCGCATGGCATCGACTCTTCCCATCGCCTTGCCGACCACTAAAATATGAATTGCCCAAAAAACAGAGCCGATAAAGACAATTCCATCTCCGGCGTATATGGTACTGAGAGCTTTCCCCGAAGTGGATAGAAGATACATTCCGATCAACGCAATCGCCGCCGCCCAAAATGCACTTCGGGTTATCTTTTGCCGAAAAAGCAGCCATCCCATAAAAGGCACCAATACCACATAAATTGTTGTAATAAACCCGGTATTTCCCACCGTCGTATATCGGATACCAAATTGTTGTAAATCGGCTGCCAGGAAAAGAATGGTACCAGATAAGAATGTAATGCGCCAAGCCCTACGATTTTCAGGAAGGCGAAAATGAGTAATGATAAGAACCGATAAAGAACCTATCAGATAACGAAACCCGTTGAATGCAAAAGCGGTCATTGAATTCGCACAGATTTTTTGTGGAATAAAACCGCTGCCCCAAATAATCGCTGTCAGCAAAAGGATCAGATTGGATTTTTTTTGCAGCGCGGATTTCTCCGCGGAATTCATTTCATTTTCCAACAGAGCACCCCATCAATTTGCAATTTTCCTGATGAACATCCAGATAAAACGGGTTGTCCGTCTCAACATCCAAGGGCGATTTTTCCGTCAAAGCAATCAGGTATTTCAGATTCTTCTCAAGCAGTGATAAGTCGGTAATTTCGCCGTGCCCCGGCAAAACCGACTGAATATCCGGCTCGGTTAACCATTTCTTCAGGTGTTTAATCCAGGAAGGAACTTCTTTCGGATCATTAATGACGGGAATTTCTTCAACACTGTCACCGGCCAGAAGCATCTTATATTCGGGGATATAGCCCACCATCCCATCGGGTGTATGTCCGGGGAAGGAGGACAATTCCAGGCGGAAGGAGCCAAAATCCAGATTTAATTTGTCCGAAAAAACAAAATCGGGAGGAACAGGGCAGACGTCTTCCCATGCTTTGGAGTATTTTGCATTAAGTTTTTTAAGCATCGCAGGTAGTTCGAATTTAAAGCGACGGATTGCATTCTGCTGTGCGATAACATTGGAAAAAGAAAATCCGTTTGTCCCCAAGCAGTGATCCCAATCCGCATGAGAATAAGCGGCGACGACAAAATCAAATTTGGCTAAAAGGAAACTCATCGCCTGCATATCCGCCGGATAAGCCAGCGTTTCCCATACAAGAGCCATCTTCTCCCCCTTCAGAATTGCTCCGTTAACCAACCAGTTTTGACCGGGCATGAAAGCGCTGCGTGTCAACCATATGGATTTATTCCATTCTGAAATCATCGGCATTCGCTGATTATAACGGTAAAGTCGGCAAAGAACTCTCCTATTTGTCTGAAACGGTTCATAACAAGGATCATTCTTAGGATAAAATTCAGCTTATGGCTATCGTGATTCTGCATGCTTCCATACGGGATTTGGAATCTGTCCTCTATCTGGAAAAAGTTTGTTTTGAAGAGGATGCTTGGACCATTCTGGATTTGACCTATGCATTATCCGCACCCAATAAAATCCGTTTCAAAGCTTTGGTGGACGAGAACTTTTCCGGATTTGCCGCAGCCGAAAATCATACGAAAGAATGTATTTCGTGGATTACAACCATCGCGGTGCTCCCCGAATATCGGAATCGGGGTGTAGCCAGTGCATTATTAAATGCTTGTGAAGCCGATTTATCTTATCCGAAGGTCCGCTTGGCTGTAAATGTCCATAATATCGCTGCGATTCGACTTTACCGAAAATATGGATATAAGGAAATCGAAACCTGGAAAAATTATTATATGAACGGTGATAATGCTCTGATTATGGAAAAGCAATTATGAAGGTTGAAAAGAAAAGACTTGCTGCGGAAATATTTTTATCGCTCTTGATTCTTCTCGGAATATTTTACAGTTTTTACAATATGAATTGGGATTCCGGTGCACTGCTCCATCCCGATGAATATGGGATGGCAAATACCATCAGCCAGCTTTCGATCCCTTCTTCGATCGGTAACTATTTTAATACACGGGAATCGACTATCAGTCCCTATAATAAGTATGACTTAATGGGGAATAAGGTCAGTGACGGGCCGGATAATCGCATGCGATGGGGGCAATTGCCGATCACTTTGATTCGATTAACCGCTGAAGCTTTCGGTCAAACAGGCTATCTGCAGCTCAGAAAAACCGGTCGCTATCTTTCGGCAATCATGAATCTTGGGACCTTGTTCCTGTTGTTTTTGATAACAAAGCGCTTGTTGAACGACCGCCTGATCGCTTTACTCGCGACGGCTCTCAGCAGTCTGGCGGTCATGCAGATTCAGCAATCTCATTTTATGACTTCGGATAATTTTGCGGTTTTTTTTACCACGCTGACACTTTACGCGGCGGTAAGAATTTCACAGGAAGAAATTCTCTTACGCGATCCTCAAAGCGGAAAATACCGAGTAACGAGAGACGGTTGGCTATGGTTTGCTTTGTTCGGCATATTCTTAGGGATGGCGGTCTCCAGTAAGATTAATCAAGCCGTTACCGGAGGAATGCTGCTTTTCGCCGTTTTCATAAATATCGCCGACTTGAAGCTGACTTCCAAAAAAGATTTCAATCAAATTTTCAAGCTGGCATTCGGAATGTGCGTATTCAGTGCGGTTTGCGCACTTCTTACATTCCGCGTGCTTCAACCGATGAGTTTTCGTTCACCCCACGGGGATACCGGCTTTTTTACCTGGCATTTTAATAAGGATTGGATTGATAGTATGCTGGTTTCCATGGCGGAATCCGGCGGGAACGGCGGCGGACCGCCGGCGGAACAATGGGCGCATCGGACGCCGATACTGTTCCCTTTGATCAACATGATTCTTTACGGAATGGGAACTCCTCTGGGATTAGCCGTCTGGATTTCCGCTTTAGCAGCTGTTTGGAAAATGTTCTGTTCACGCGGTCGCTTATGGAAAATATTGTTAATTCCGACCGCTTGGTCATTTTTGTATTTTCTTTTTATGGGTACACGGTTTGTGAAAAGTATCCGCTATATGTTACCGGTCTATCCGACCTTGTGTCTTTTAGCCGCTTGGGGAATCGCTTCTTTATGGAGGAAATACAACGGCAGAAAGAAAATTCTTCCGGGAGTGATTTCCGTTTTGGTTGTGGGCGGAGCTTGTTTATGGGCATCTCTCTTCGTCAAAACCATCTATATGCAGCCACATTCCCGCGTGGAAGCGGTAACATGGATTTATGATCACATTCCCGCGATGATTCAACTGGAAGGAAAGTCGGACAGTGAAGGAACAATCGTAACAATCGTCCCTTCTGTTCCTTCCACCTTGGCGATTACGGCTTCCGTACCGTTCGAAACCGATATCCGAGTTCAGCAAAATACCGTGATTGACCGCCTACTCATTCCTCATGCAGCTAATTACACTTTCTCCGACAGTATCTTGCGGATCGCAATCGTTCATCCGGACGGAACGATCCTTTCACAAACAGAAACATCCATTCAAGCGGGAACAAAGGATCAAGCGATCGACCTTTCCTTGCCGGCAGCGGTTTTGCTTCCGGCCGAAAATTATCGACTTTTATTAAGCATTCCCCAAGGGAACGGAATCACTTTACGGCGTAATATTCTTGCCAATGAAAATTGGGATGAAGGGTTGCCTTTTCCGCTTTACGGTAAAGATCCTTTTGGGCAACTTTACACCGGAATCACCAATGAAATTCGTTGGCCTGACAGTGAAGATAAAAAAGAAATGCTGTTGGACGTATTAGACCAAGCCGATTATATTATTCTTCCCAGTCAACGAGGAATTTGGAGCAGCGTACGTATTCCATTAACTTACCCGATGACCATTGACTATTATGAGTCACTGTTCGATGGCAGTCTCGGATTCGAATTAGCGGCGCAGTTTCAACGGCCTTTCAAGCTCGGACCGCTCTATTTTTCCGACTTAACCGGTAAGTTCTATTGGAATCAAGCGCCTGTTCTTCCAGTTAAAAATTTGAGCCCGTTCGCTGCCGAAGAAGCTTTCAGCGTCTATGATCATCCTCCCGTATGGATTTTCCGAAAAACTGCCGATTTTGACTTATCGAAAGCAAAAGCCATCTTAGATCGTACCGATTTATCGAAAGTAATCGTTCAGGGACCGACGGAAGCTGTTTGGCCGGAAGGATATGCTGATTCAGAAGAATAGTTCCGAAGCGAAACAAAATCGCCGATTTTTTCACCGCATCCTGTAAAGAAATCGGCGGAACTTTCTTGTCAGTTCTGAAAAGGACTGCTATAATGCTGTTTGCACCTGGGGCGCATAGCTCAGTTGGTTAGAGCGCTTGTATCACACACAAGAGGTCCGGGGGTTCGAGTCCCTTTGCGCCCACTTTTTTCTTCCTTTTTTTCCTACAATCGATCCATTTGATTCACCACAGCAGTGAAAGTTGTTTTTTATATGGAAATTACTTTTTCGGCTTTGAATTGGGCGTCGATAATATCGCTCATACCTCCGACAATCCCAACCGCGACCTGATCGACCAAGTTGTAAAAGTTCAGGCAGGTGGAACACAGAATTAAGCGCACGCCCTTCTTTTCGAGGGATTTTAAAGTATCGATGACCGGTGATCCGTTTGTCGCCAACTTTACGCCGTCAGTATAAAGACAAATCGCTGCCGGCAGAATATTATTTTCATCGATCAACTTAAGATAAACCGAAATCAGTTTTAATTGCAGTTCGGGAGTCCCTTCACCCATCCCGTTCCGGGTAATTAAAATAACCGTTTCCGACGCAGGAATTGACATATGATTCTCCTTATAGATCCGATTGCCGGTTGAGATTTTTCATAAAGAACTGACCGAATTTCAAACGGCAATCATCCAAATGATTGAAAATACTTGGGAAATATTATACCCGACTAATACTCATTCATAAAATATTTTTATTTTAAATTTAAGAAAGAAATCTTATCGATTTTTTTGAGTGGACAGAACAATGATCAAAATTCATTTCAATCGGAAATCGTAAATGCCGTCAATAATCGGATAATCCCGACCGCAAGAATGGCAATGCACTTTTTCGGACTCTTCGACAATTTCGTAGCTATGGCAATTCGGACATTTAAAAAATTCCCATTCGACTGCGTCCGGTTTCTCCAACGACTGTCGATTGCGAATGAAAATACTCGGACTCAGCTTGAACGGGGAAGCTAAATATTGCAGGGCGGATTCCAGCTTCAACATCCAGCCCAGATTTTTTTCTTTCTTCAGCGATTCGATTCGTAAATTTGAAACAGTCAATACCTTTTCCGGTATAAACCCGTTTTCTGTCAGTACTTTTCTTACGGTATCGGGGTGATTATCAAAGTTCAGTTCGGCGAACTCCACTTGTTCGGGAGAAAAAGGATTCCAATCCTGTTTACCGGTTAAATATCGAAAAATCGCTTTTAAATTTCTTTTATTGGCAAATTCCAAAATAAAAACGGACTGATATTGCATAACCCGTTGGATCTCAGCCAAAGCCGAATTAATTTCACTCAGATGATGCAATACACGAATCATCGTAGCCCCGTCAAACAGCCCGTCCGCAAACGGCATATGGTAAACATCGGCAGTAACATAGATAAACCGGTCGGACTTTCCCAATCGCTGTTGAGCTTGCTGCAGCTGAGTGATGGCGTAATCCATCAGAACAATCCGTTCGTATCCCCGATAACGTAACGTATTCCGCCCGGCTCCGGCACCAATCTCCAACATCAATCGGCCGGATTTCGGCAGCAAGCGTTCCAAAGCAATGGCTTCGGAAGCGTCTTCATAAGCCCGCTTCCCTTCGCCCCAAAACCGGTTCTGGTAATCGGATTCGTCATAGTTGCAAAAAATCGGAGAATTATTTTCGGACATAAATCCTTTATCAATCAATTAAAAAATGCGTCCGGACAGGTTTGCCGGCGGCGCCCGAATGATCCACCTTATCGCTGCTTCCTCTCGGACCTGACGAGGTTCGATGGTATCCGCCGCGCCGGTCCCGCCCGAGCGCCTTTTAAGAATACCCTAAGCAATTATTCATGTCAATATAAAGATCACAAAAGAAAGTTACATCCGATATCCAGTCATCCGTCAGGAATTTTTCATAATGATATTCCCGACTTCATTGGCAATATCTTCGGCCGTATCCAAAATCCCTTCAAATTTCGTAAACATTTCTTTCTGACCAATCAGATAACGAGCGTCATGTTCCTCTTCGAATACCTTATACATAAACTCATGGAAAAGGATATCGCCATTCTCTTCGAGCCGGTTGATATCGATAATATATTTATGAATCGTAAGATCTTTTTTGAAATCGCTGAAAACACTCAAAAGTTTCATCACCTGATGAACCGATTGATCGATGACATCCATAAATTGCATCATCGCCTGATCTATCGTCTTAACATGATAGGTGTAAAGCAAAATCGGAATATCTTCGAGATAATCGGTCAAGTCATCTAAAAGTTGTGTGATTACAACAATATCTTCTCTTTCAATCGGAGGAATAAATTCCTTGGAAAGTTTTTCCATTATTTCATGATGCTTGATATCCGCCGTATGTTCCAGTAAGTGAACTTCATCCATAGAAGTACGCAAATTGATTGTGTTATAGTTTTCGAAAATATTTTTGACCTTCTCAACAATTTGGATGGAAAATTCAGATTGTTCAACAAAAGCATTAAAGTAGAAATCATTACTTTTTGAAGCCATGATATCCATTCCTTTCCCACATCAGAATAAATAGATAAACAGCTTTACTACCAGAAAGCCGATCAACCCACAACCCGGAAATGTTAAAACCCAAGCCCAGACCATATCCTTAACAATTCCCCAATTCACAGACGAAATCCTTTTCCCCGCACCTACTCCCATAATCGCTGTGGTTTTCGTGTGTGTGGTACTGACGGGAAGGCTGAAAAGAGAAGAGATCAGCAAACAACTGGCTGCGGCAATATCCGAGGCAAAGCCTTGGAATGGTTCGAGTTTTACCATATTCATCCCGACCGATTTGATAATGCTGTACCCACCAATCGAGGTGCCCAAAGACATAACCAAAGAACATAAAATCATCAACCACAAAGGAACAACAAAAACGGATTGCCCCGTTTCCCCTTGAGACAATGCGATGCCCAGCATAAAGACAGCGATAAATTTTTGTCCGTCTTGAGCTCCGTGCATAAAAGCCATTGCGCCGCTTGCAAAAACCTGGGCATGGCGGAAAAATTTTTGCGTCCTCCGGCGATCAATGCTTTGAAAAATCAATTTCACCAATTTATAGGCTAAGAAACCGAAACCGAAACCCATAACCGTTGACAAAACCAATCCGTAAATGACCTTGATCCATTCACTTCCGTTGATTCCGGCAAAGCTGCCATGCAGACCAATAGCGGCTCCCGAAAGACCGGCGATCAATGCATGACTTTCGCTGGTTGGAATTCCCATGAAAGATGCGACGGTTGCCCAAAGGACAATCGCAACCATTCCGGCACACAGCGCCAGAGTGGCTTCGCTTGAATTGGTCCCGAAATCAACCATTTTATAAACAGTTTGAGCAACGGTAGAATTCAAAATAGTCATCACAAAGACGCCTAAAAAATTAAAGACCGCAGCCATAATCAGGGCATATTGAGGTTTCAGAGAGCGGGTACCGATACAAGTTGCGATGGCATTCGGTGCATCCGTCCAACCGTTCACAATGATCACACTAAGTGTCAAAATAACGGTTATCAGAAGGGGAATATTATGAGAAATAAGGTAGATAAACTCGGAAAAAGATATGGACATTACAATACCGATTTTTGCACCCGATTATTTGATATGAAACGCTGCTTATTTTAATGCAATAATAACACGTAAAGCGAACTTGCTGACGGTTTTCTACACTATTCTGTTTTTCAGGCGGAAATGGGACAAAAAATGAAACGGTACTATTCTATAAATTCGTTCGCTATCGGGCTGATAAAAGCCAATATCATCCAAATTTGACATGACCGAAGAAACTCCCATATCGCAATCGATAAAAGCAGAATTCTTTTTTATACACCGAAAGTTAAAAACATCGTCCACAGCTTAAAGGATTTCGCCTGCTATACTTAAATCATGATTGAAATAAGCCCGAATGTTAAGATTAATGAAAATGAGATTCAATTTAATTTTATTCGCGGATCGGGCCCCGGCGGACAAAACATAAACAAAGTCGCATCATCAGTTCAGTTACGATTTGATGTGCGTAATTCGACTTCATTGGATCCTGAGATCAAACAGCGTTTGATCAAAATCGCCGGTAATCGCATCAATGATCAGGGGGTCTTAATCATCGATGCCAAGCGATTCCGTACACAGGAACAAAATCGTTTTGATGCCACTCTGCGACTGATCGATTTAATCCGGAAAGCATCGATCACACCCAAAAAGCGAAAAGCAACCCATCCGAGCGTTACAGCAAAGGCAGCGCGCAGAGGTGAAAAGAGAAAACATAGTGAAACAAAACGCCTTCGGAGATATATACCGGAAGATTGGGAGTAATCTTTCGGAAAAGTTCTAAGAACGATTATCAATAATATATAAGGCATAATTTGATCAGAACATATTCCGTATATGATCCTTTGATTCAAAAGAATAAAGGGCTTCGTTTAATAGACGTTATTGCTGAATCACAACACACCCTCATTTCGTTGCCTTGACAAAAAGTACCAAAGGTTTAAAATAAGTAAGCATTAATGCCGAAGTGGCGGAATTGGCAGACGCGCTACGTTCAGGGCGTAGTGAATGTACTTTCATGAGGGTTCAAATCCCTCCTTCGGCACCAGATGATACAGAAAAAGAATCCCGTTGGGGATTTTTTCTTTTCAAAGGGAGGCCATTTATCCGGCAAAAAAGCTTGGTCGAAATCATTCGCTGGTAAACTTAAAGCATGAAAAAATGGCTTCTCACAAAAAAGCAAATCTGGTTGGTTATTTTGGTTTTGGTCGTCGTCAGCATGTTGATCGACCTGAATACCCGTATCAGCACATTGACTTATTTGCGAGATCAGAAAAATACCTTGGCAGTGGAAGTAACCGCTTTACAATCCACGCTGGATCTTGTATCTGAAAAAATCGATTATGCCGGTTCTGATGCTGCAGTTGAATCTTGGGCAAGACAACAGGGGTTGATGAGACAGGAAGGGGATTACGTCATTATTCCGCTTCCGGTGGATGAACCCACACCGATTCCCACACCGGTTCCGACCGTGGAACCGGTCAAATATGAAAATTGGGAAATCTGGAAAGCTTTGATTTTTGACTAAATAAAAAAGGAACAGATGAGCCCGATCCATACGGCTCGGCTAAACTATGACCGCTGTCATCATTGATGGAAAGAAAATAGCAGAAGGAATCCGAAACGAGGTCGGCATTGCCGTAAAAGAGAGAATCGCTGCCGGTTTGTCGGTCCCGGGGTTAGCGACTGTGTTGGTTGGCAATGATCCGGCTTCCCAAATCTATGTCCGAAATAAAATGAAGGCTTGTGACCGGTTGGGAATTTATTCGGTTTCTTATACGCTTCCGGAAGATACCGATTTTGAAACGCTCAAAGAGTTGATCAATCAATTAAATGTCGCGCCCGAAATTCATGGCATCCTTGTCCAACTCCCGTTACCGCCGCAAATCGATGAATATTCTGTTTTATCGATGATCAATCCCCAAAAAGATGTGGACGGATTTCATCCGATTAACGCCGGCATGCTGGCCCGAAAAGAAAGTGAGCCTTGGTTTATCCCGTGCACTTCGGCGGGTATTCTGCGTTTAATTCACAGTGTTCAACCGGACATCACCGGTATGGAAGCCGTAGTAATCGGCCGATCTTCTATCGTCGGTATGCCGACCGCGCAGTTGCTGTGCCGAAATAACGCCACGGTCACCATCTGTCACACAAAGACCGTCAATCTCGCTGCCGTTTGCCGCCGTGCGGATCTGTTGGTAGTCGCTGCCGGACATAGCAAACTGGTAAAAGGGGATTGGGTAAAACCAGGCGCAATCGTGATTGATGTGGGAATCAATCGAGTGAATACGCCCGACTCACCCAAAGGATATATCCTGACAGGTGATACCGAATTTGATGAGATTGTCAACATTGCCAAAGCGATCACGCCGGTTCCGGGCGGAGTCGGTCCGATGACGATAGCGATGCTTATGCAAAATACCCTGCTCGCTGCTTCCAGATATTCCGCTTAACATTTTCCTTCTTCAAATTTCATTTCGATTTGTCGTATATTATGATGAATATCATATTGTCAGACAATCCAAAATGGGGTATAAACAAGGGAGTAGAACTGCTCTAAATGATTAGACAATTCTTTGCTTATCAAAAAGGAGGAAAGAATCATTGTCCACACTTTTAATTAAAAATGCGTTGGTACTGGCTACCATGGATGACAATAGACAGGAAATCTCCGGCGGGGGATTATTGATTCGGGACGGATTTATTGAAAGCGTCGGGAAAACATCGGATTTGCCGGCGGAAGCGGATGAAATTCTGGATTTATCCGGCTGTGTCGTTCTTCCGGGACTGATTAATACACATCATCACTTTTATCAGACGTTGACCAGAGCAATTCCCGGCGCTCAGAATTCGAATCTATTTAATTGGTTAAAAACCCTTTATCCGATTTGGGGCAGAATGACTCCGGAAGATATTTATATTTCGACACAGACAGCCATGGCAGAATTGGCGCTTTCAGGCTGTACAACCGCTTCCGATCATTTATACCTTTTCCCGAACGGGTCTAAATTGGATGATGAGATCGAAGGTGCTCGCCAAGTGGGATTGCGTTTCCATGCATCGCGGGGATCGATGAGCCTCGGCGAATCCAAAGGCGGACTTCCGCCGGACAGCGTCGTTGACAGCGAAGAACATATTTTGGAAGATTGCGTTCGGGTTGTCGAAAAATATCATGATCCGAAACCGGGATCGATGCTGCAAATTGTTTTTGCACCTTGTTCTCCTTTCAGTGTCTCGACCGAATTAATGCGGGAAAGCGCAAAATTAGCCCGTCACTACGGAGTCCATTTGCACACCCATTTGGCGGAGACAGAGGATGAGGAAGCTTTTACACTCGAAAAATTCGGCCTCAGACCGGTAGATTATATGGCTTCGGTCGATTGGCTCGGAAATGACGTCTGGTTTGCACATTCCGTCCATGTCAGTCCGGAAGATATACAAGTTTATAAGAAATACGGTTGCGGAGTCGCTCACTGTCCGTCATCGAATATGCGTCTCGGCTCCGGTTTCGCTCCGTTGATGGAATATTTACGGGAAGGAATTCACGTCGGGTTGGGAGTGGACGGGTCCGCCAGTAATGACGGCTCCCATATGTTGGCGGAAGTTCGACAGGCTCTCCTGATGGCACGCCTTCGTGCCGGTTTGATGGGCGCTTCGCTCAGCGGTGAAAATGCGCCCAAATTAATCACCGCTCGGGAAGTGCTGGAAATTGCGACGCGCGGCGGAGCAGCGGTTCTGGGCAGAAAAGATATCGGCTCTCTGGAACCGGGAAAATGCGGCGATTTTATCGCCGTCAATATGAATCGATTACGTTATACCGGCAGCTTGACCGATCCGCTGTCTGCATTGGTATTCTGCAACCCGGGCTGGGTTGATTTCAATTATGTCCAAGGAAAAGCAATCGTTAAAAACGGGGAATTAATGACCGTGAATGTGCCGGATCTGGTACAACGACATAATAAAGCCGCTGCCGGATTGGTGAGAAATTATTAAATCAGGTGATTAGATGAAAAACCAAGAAAACAATTATGAGAATCTCAGCCTTTTTCAGAAACTGAATAATGACTTAGCAAAAATTATTGAAGAGACACCTCCCGGTACCAGACTGAAATCCGAGCCGGAATTGGCGGCAAGTTTAGGCGTGTCTCGCGCGACGTTGCGCGAAGCGATGCGAACGTTTGAAGGTCAGGGGCTAATCCGTCGCCGACAGGGAGTCGGAACTTTTGTCCTCGATCAAAAGCAAAACATCGAAAGCGGGCTGGAAGTGCTTGAAAGCATCGAAACACAGGCAAAACGGCTGGGGTTGGATGTGAAGATGGGATATCTGGAAATCAACCACATCAAAACCGATGAAGAACTCGCCAAACACTTCGGCATCCAACAGGGTGATCCCGTTATCCGAATTTCAAGAGTGATCTGGGTCGCTGACCGTCCGGTGGCATATTTAATCGATAATGTATTGCCGGATGTTTTGGAAGAGGAAGATCTTGATAAAGGGTTCACCGGCTCGGTGTTGGATTTATTCCTGAGACGAGGGAAGCCGGAACTCTCACACTCCAAAACATTGGTTGCCGCTTTCCCCGCCACAACCGCTATCGCGAAAAAAATGCAGCTTCAAAGAGGAGATTGTCTCCTCAGGTTGGAAGCTTATCTTTATGACAAAAAAGATCGAATGATTGATTATTCTCTCAGCTATTTCATTCCGGGATTTTTCAAATTCCAAGTGATTCGATCAATCGGGAAATAAATTTATGACCAATAAGTCATCCTCCGGAAGCAACCGGCCTTCTTTACCGGTCCTGTTTACCTTGGCGATTCTGATCGCTTATGGGGTTCCGGTATTTTTAGGCTGGTTCAGTTTCTATGGGGACGACTGGATTTATATCTATGAATATCATCTGAACGGTACCGCCGGATTTCCCGCTTTTGTCGCTTGGGACCGGCCGTATTCCGCATGGATCTATATTCTGGCAACTTCTCTTTTCGGAGAACATGTTTTCCCGTATCACCTTTTATTGCTTCTTCAGCGCTGGTTGGCTGTCTTTTTGTTTTTCAAAATCTTGCAAATGGTTTGGTCGGATATTCCGCGTGTTGTCAGCGGAGCCGTATTACTCTTTGCCGTTTATCCCGGCTTTCACCAACAACCGATCGCAGTCCAATATATTTTGCATTTCGCATCATTGGATTTATGCTTGTTTTCCATTTGGTGCATGCTGAAAGCTTTTGATTCCGGTTTTTTGGAGAAACAATCATGGAAAGGTATCCTGCTCACAATCGCCGGATTCTTTTCTTCGTTAACGGCACTTTTTTCCTGTGAATATTTTATCGGGCTGGAATTGGTTCGGCCGTTCCTGTTATGGTTCCGACAAGTCAATCGATTTAAAGACGAACCGGTTAAAAAGCCGGTGAAAATCGGAAATATCTTTTTTCACTGGTTCCCATATCTGTTATCCATGATGATTTTTATCGTTTGGCGGGTTTTTATTTTCTCATTCCAGACCTATCAGCCGAAGCTTCTTAACAAATTCAACGAAAACCCCGCTGCCGCATTATCGGAGATTCTCCGAAAAATTCTGACCGATCTTTATACGGTTACGATAGCGGCATGGAAAAAATCCTTGAACCAACCTGCCGGAAAAGAGAATCAGGTCATCTTCTGGTTGTTGATATTAGTCTGTTTTTTCCTCTTTGCTTATTCGCTCAGACGGTTTCACAACCGAGAAGGGAATAAACAACCGGCGGCGATCGAAAATGAGAAGATTCAATTTTTGATCACCGGACTGGTCGCTTTGTTGGCAGCCGGTATTCCGTATTGGGTGACAATGATCAATATCGAACTCGATTTCCCTTGGGACCGGCCGACCATTTCTTTCAGTATCGGTGTCGCTATGTTGATCAGCGTCGGAATTTCGTTTATTTTCCAAAACAAATTTCAAACCTTGGTCACCGCGTCGCTGATCGCATTCGCTATCGGCTCCCATTACACCAACGCCCTGGTCTATTATAACGAAGCCGAAAAGATGAACGATTATTTTTGGCAACTTGCTTGGCGAGCGCCGCAATTACAACCGGGGACAATTTTGGTTTCCGAACAGATTCCGCTCGATCGCTACAGTGATAATGATCTGACACCGATTGTCAATTGGCAATATGCACCTGCTTTAAAAGGGAATACTTATCAATATAAATATTTTGATTTGGATTTGCGCAGCGAGACTTATTTTCGGGATCTCCGACCCGGTCAGCCGATTAAGCATGATTATCGCAGTCATCACTTTGAATCGGACAGCAATCACGTTCTGGCATTATTTTACAAAAAAGGTTCCTGCCTTTGGACGATTACCGAATCGGAAGCCGAATATCCCGGGTTACCGGAAAATATTGTTCATGTGGCCGGAATTTCCGATATCAATTTGATTCGGTCCGATTCGGCCGTTCAAGCCGTGCCGCCGTCTCCGATCGGAAAAGAACCGGATCACGGATATTGCTATTATTTTCAGGAAATCAACCGCGCTTTTCAGAATCATGACAGAGAAACAGCCTATCAAGCCGCGGATACCGCGTTAAAAATGGGATTATCCTCGCAGGATCCTTTGGATTTTATCCCGGCGGTGAAAGCACTAATCTTAGGCGAAGATTGGTCCCGAGCCGCGGAGTTAAGTAAAAAAGTCATCATGAACCCGGAGAATCTGCCTTTTTTGTGCGAGCAAATATCCGGGATTCCCGAAACAGTCAATCAACCGGAATATACTGAAATGCTGAAAACAATAGGTTGTGTAACTCAATAAAAAATCAAACCGACAAGGAAACAGGACGAAGAATCATGAATAAATTTACAGGATATCGATGCAGTCTCTGCGGAAAGGAATTTGATGCCTCTTATTCGGGCTATGTCTGTGATGCGGATCAGGGAAATTTGAACGTGATCCTTAATTACGATCAAATCCGAAACTCGATCGATCCGAAACAAATCTTTCAATCCGCCGAACCTTCTCTGTGGCGTTACGCACCGTTGTTGCCCGTCGAGGATCCCGGATTTTTCGGGACCCCGCTTCATTCTGCCGGATGGACTCCGGTTTATGATGAGCCCCGGTTGGCAGCAAAAATCGGCGTCCGTAACCTTTGGATCAAAGATGATGGACGAAATCCGACCGCTTCTTTTAAAGATCGAGCCAGCGCCGTTCTGATTGCCCGAGCGAAAGAAATAAATGCCAAAACCATTGTCACCGCTTCCACGGGAAATGCGGGAGCGGCTTTGGCAGGGATGGCTGCTGCCAGCGGATGGCATGCCATTATTTTTGCCCCCAAATCGGCACCGCCGGCAAAAATCGCACAGCTTCTGGTTTTCGGCGCCGAGGTGATTTTGGTAGATGGAAATTATGACAGCGCTTTTGACCTTTCCGTATCCGCCGCAGAACGATACGGTTGGTATTGCCGTAACACAGGTTACAATGCTTTTACCGCAGAAGGCAAAAAAACCGCCGCTTTTGAAATTTGGGAACAAATTATTTCTAAACAAAACACATCATCCGCCCCATTAAATGTCTTTGTTTCCGTCGGAGACGGAAATATTATTTCCGGGATTCATAAAGGATTCAGCGATCTTAAAGAGCTGGGGTGGCTTCCTCAGATGCCACGCATTTTCGGGGTCCAGTCAGAGAAATCATCCGCCGTTTATCAGGCATGGGCAAAAGGCAGCGAAGAGATTATCCCGGTTCATGCGACGACATTTGCCGATTCCATCTCCGTGGATCTGCCTCGGGACGGCGTGCGCGCGGTTCGAGCGGCAACGAAAACCGGCGGAGCTTTCATTGCGGTTTCGGATGAAAGTATTTACCGTGGGATCTCCGAACTCGGTAAAATCGGGGTTTTCGCCGAACCGGCCGGGGCTGCAGCTTATGTCGGAATGGAAAAAGCAGCGGAAGAAGGATTGATCGGACCGGATGACGATGTGGTGGTAATAAATACCGGAAGCGGATTGAAAGACATTCGCTCCGCCATGAAAGCAACCGGGGAAGCGGTGATTATCGAGCCCAGTCTTGCCGCTTTGGAAAAATATCTGAAAGCGAAAGGGAATTAGCCCTTCCAAAAAAAGGATTGCAATATGAAACCTACTTATTCTGTGATCGTCCCGGTTTACAACGAAAAGGAAAGCCTCCCGGTTTTATATGAACGGATGGTTTCCGTAATGGATCAAACCGGCGAACCTTGGGAATTGATACTGGTGGATGACGGATCCTTTGACGGATCATCCCAAATCATGCGGGAACTTTCTCAAAAAGACCCTCGTGTCCGGGTTATCTTTTTTGCCCGTAATTTCGGCCATCAGATTGCGGTGACTGCCGGTATGGATCACGCTTTGGGCGACGCGGCAATTGTAATCGATGCCGATCTTCAGGATCCGCCTGAGGTAATCTTGGAATTAATCGAAAAATGGAAGGAAGGGTACGAAGTTGTTTATGCCGTAAGAACAGGAAGAGAGGGGGAATCGTGGTTTAAGAAAGAGACAGCTTCCGTTTTCTATCGCTTAATTTATAAAATAACCGATGTGAAAATTCCGTTGGACGCCGGCGATTTCCGTCTGTTAGATCGCAAAGTCTTGGACGTGATGAATTCCATGCGAGAGAAACATCGATTCCTACGGGGATTGTCGGCATGGGTAGGTTATAAGCAAATCGGTGTTCCGTATCAACGAGCTCCACGCTATGCGGGAAAGACCAAATATCCGTTGAAAAAAATGATCCTGCTGGCTTGGAACGCAATTACGGGTTTTTCTTACGTCCCGCTGCAAATTGCGATGATTCTCGGCTTCATCGTTGCATTCATCAGTATCTTACTGATCATCGTTGTTATTATTCTGCGCATTAACGGCAATGAATTAGTCGGACAGGCAACGACATTAATCTCAACTTTATTCCTCGGCGGCGTTCAGTTGATTTGTTTGGGAATCATTGGCGAATATTTGGGACGGATCTATGATGAAGTAAAAAATCGACCTCTCTATATTGCTGCAGAAATTACTCCCTCCATCTATGACGAAGACTCGGAAAAGCCATCCGAACAGGAAAGAAAAGAATAAATTTACGGGAGGAATCATTTATTCGATACAGAATATCAGAATGTCAAAAAGATTATATAAGTTTTAGTTATCTAAAACGAGACCTGCAAACAAAACAAACTATTAAGAAATAAGAGGAAAAAAATGGCACGAATTGATTTAACAATCAAAAAAGATCGCTTGGAGCACGCTGTTGAACGCGCTCGGCAAAGAAATATTATCATCCCAACCTTTGAAGAACAGATTCATCCGGAATTAGTTCCGGAGAAAATCAAAAAGGAGTTAAAGTCTATCGGTTTATGGGATATTCATCCGCGAAACCTTTATCGAATCACCTGGAAAAATGAACCGGTTGAAAAAGGCGGAACCTTCGGCGATGTCAATTATATAGAATTGCCTTCCAGCCTGACCGGCGTCGATGCCAGAATCGTTGCCTTAGTGGGGAAATGGTTCCCGACCGGTGCCCATAAAGTCGGTGCGGCGTTTGCTTGTCTGGTTCCCAGACTGGTAACTGGACAATTTGACCCGACGGAAGAGAAAGCGGTTTGGCCCTCCACCGGGAATTATTGTCGCGGTGGAGCTTATGATTCCGCATTACTGGCATGCAAATCCATCGCGATTCTTCCGGAAGGAATGAGCCGAGAACGCTTCGCCTGGCTGGAAAAAGTCGCCGATGAAGTGATCGCCACCCCCGGAACCGAATCAAATGTGAAAGAAATCTTTGATAAATGCTGGGAATTAAGAAAATCGGGCGAAAAATTGATGATTTTTAATCAGTTCGAGGAACTGGGTAATTATCTTTGGCATTACCATGTAACCGGAAATGCCATGCGGGAAGTTTGGGAAAAATTAATGAGGAAAAACGACCGACTGGCCGGAATATGCTCCAATACGGGTTCCGGCGGCACTATCGCCTGCGGAGATTACCTCAAGACACTCCACCCGAATATGAAGATTGTCGCCAGCGAGGCTTTGCAATGCCCGACTTTATTAATGAACGGTTTCGGCGCTCATCGGATTGAAGGAATCGGCGATAAGCATGTTCCTTGGATCCATAATGTCCGCAATACAGACTTCGTAACTTCAATCGATGATAATGCTTGTGTTCATTTGCTGAGGCTCTTCAATGAACCGGAAGGAAAAAAGTACTTGGTAGAAAAAGGCGTTCCGAAAGAAATCGTCGAACAACTCAACCTGTTGGGAATCTCCAGCGTAGCCAACTTGCTGTCGGCGATTAAGTTTGCCAAATACAATGAACTGACCGGCGAAGATATGGTGATGACCGTCTTCACCGATTCGGTCGACATGTATACAACCCGGTTGGCCGAATACAACGAAGAGTTCGGACCATTTACCCGTGATGATGCCTCTTACGCATTCGGTCGCTATTTGATGGGTGAAAATACATCGAATATGCTGGAATTGTCCTATTATGATCGGAAACGGATTCACAATTTGAAATATTACACATGGATTGAACAGCAGGGCAAGACGTCCGAAGAATTGAATGCCCAGTGGTATGACCGCAATTATTGGACGGAAATCGCCGCCCAAAAAGATGAAATCGACGCTTTGATTAAATCCTTCAATGAACAGGTTGGCTTACTGTAAATCAGAGGAATGCGGCATTTATATTCCATAGCCGTACATTCAGAAAGTCCCGCATCGATCGATACGGGACTTTTACATCTCAATAAAAGCTATGAAATCATATCCAAAAAGTGCTGATGAACCGTCGGATCATCCGTTAATTCCGGATGAAAAGCCGTCACCAATTGGTTTCCTTGCTCCGCTGCCACGATGTGTCCATCCTCTACGGAAAGGATTTGAACGTCTGTGCCTGCCTCTTCGATATAGGGCGCACGAATAAAAGTCATAGGAACCCGCTTTCCGGCAAATGTCCCCACCGTATTAAAACTCCCGATTTGCCTCCCATATGCATTCCGGCGAACGGTTATATCCATCGTCCCCGGACGGGGGATCGAATCTTCCGAAAGCCTTTGAGCCAGTAAAATCATCCCCGCACAAGTACCGAATACCGGTAATCCTTCCGAAATCATTTTGCGGATCGGGATCAGCATTCCCAAGTCATTCAGCAGCTTGCCCATCACAGTGCTTTCACCGCCGGGCAAAATTAAACCGTCTAAATCTTGAGAGATATCGGCCGGTTTGCGCAACTCTACGCAATCAACAGCCAAACGACGAAGAATTTGACAATGTTCGATAAAGGCTCCCTGCAAGGCAAGCACACCGATTTTGGTCATTTTCCGCGTTCCTCCATCAGAATAGCGATTTCATTTTCGTTGATTCCCACCATTGCTTCGCCCAAATCTTCGGACAATTCCGCCAAAAGAATCGGATCTTGATAATTGGTGACCGCTCTGACAATGGCATTAGCTCGCTTGGCAGGATTTCCGGATTTGAAAATTCCGGAACCGACAAATACACCTTCCGCTCCCAGCTGCATCATTAAAGCGGCATCCGCCGGGGTGGCGATCCCGCCGGCGGCAAAATTCACTACGGGCAGTCTGCCGTTCTCATGAACATTTTTTAATAAATCGTATGGTACTTCCAGGACCTTGGCAGCCTCAAACAGCTCATCTTCCGAAATCGATTGGATCCGGCGAATTTCCGCATTCATCTTCCGCATATGACGGACAGCCTGAATAATATCCCCCGTTCCCGGCTCACCTTTTGTCCGAATCATCGATGCTCCTTCATTGATTCGGCGTAAAGCTTCGCCTAAATCCCTTGCGCCGCAGACAAAAGGAACTTTGAATTTTGTTTTATCAATATGATAAATGTCATCAGCCGGCGACAATACTTCACTCTCATCAATATAGTCGATTTCAATCGCTTCAAGAATTTGAGCCTCGACGAAATGTCCGATACGGACTTTTGCCATAACCGGAATAGAAACCGCTTCCTGGATGCTTTTAATCATTTTCGGATCACTCATGCGAGAGACTCCTCCCGCAGCCCGAATATCCGCCGGAATTCTTTCCAATGCCATGACGGCACAGGCTCCCGCATCTTCCGCGATTCTGGCCTGCTCCGGTGAGGTAACATCCATAATCACCCCGCCTTTCAACATTTGCGCTAATTGTTTGTTTAGAGAATAACGATCATTTTCAACCATTGCAACACTCCTGATTTTATATAGTACCTACACAATTTAACCGGGATCTGATATGATTGCAATATCCATTTTGATATAATTTATTAATACCAGTTTTGGAATAACTATGCTTACTTATCTTTTGGAACACGACAAACAAAAACCGCTTTACCTCTGCTTATATGCCTTTATCCGAAAAGATATAGAAAGCGGGATTTTGAAACCGAATGAAAAACTGCCATCCAAAAGGAATTTAGCCGAACATCTTCATATCAGTGTCATCACCGTTCAAAACGCTTATACGCAGCTGATTGTGGAAGGTTATATTTATCCGATTGCGAGAAAAGGATATTATGTCGTTCCCCTTCAACAAACCGTCCCCTTGACTTCGGAACATCGCGAAACGAAAGAGATCTTGCCGAGGCGCCAGGAGAATAAGATCCGGTTCGATTTTAAATCCAACAGCACCATTCCGGATCAATTCCCTTTTACAATCTGGGCAAAATTAATGCGTGAAGTTTTATCCGAAAGAAATCCGGAACTATTGGAATCCGGACCATCCAATGGGAATGAAAAGCTCCGAATTTCCATAGCAACTTATTTGCATGATTTTCGCGGAATGACGGTTTCTGCGGATCGAATTGTAATCGGTGCCGGAGCGGAATATCTGTACAGTTTGGTCGTGCAGCTTTTGGGTAGAGATAAAGTCTATGCGGTGGAAAACCCGGGCTATCAGAAAATCGCCAAAATATATCGCAATAACGGTGCCGTTTGTCTGCCTGTTCGAACAGATGATCATGGAATCTCCGCGGAGACCTTACAGTCTTCGGATGCCGAGGTTGTGCACATTACTCCGGCTCATCACTTTCCGCTGGGCATCGTCATGCCGATTTCGAGACGGAACGAACTCTTGGCATGGGCAAACGAAGAAGAAGACCGAATCATCATCGAAGATGATTATGACAGCGAGTTTCGCTTTCAAGGAAAACCGGTCCAACCCATGATCAATATCGATCAAAATCAAAAAGTAATTTACGTCAATACCTTTTCCAAGACCCTGTTCCCTTCGTTGCGAATCAGTTATATGGTATTGCCCGATCGATTCATGCAAATATACAACCAAAAGTTGGGATTTTACTCATCAACCGTCCCGAGTTTCGATCAACTGGTTCTGGCAAATTTTATTGCCGGAGGCTATTATGAACAGCATATCAATCGCATGCGGAACTATTATAAAAGGTTACGAAACCAATTAATTTTTTCTCTGCGGCAAAGTTCTTTACAAGATCGGATTCAAATCATTGAAGAAGATTCCGGTTTGCATTTTTTACTGAAAGTAGATACAACGATGAAAGACGAGGAAATCGTCAAAAAAGCTGAAATCCATGGGATCAATTTGTCTTGTCTATCCGAATATTATTTTGATAGAAACAGCCGTGAAAACGGGACATTATTGATCAACTACTCCGGAATATCGATAGAACAAGTCGATGAAGCAATCGAAACTTTAAGCGCAATATTCTAAAATCCTAAAACTGCCCCTGATGTACAAAAACAGGTTTTATAATCTCATCTCTCCCATTCTGCATCAAGAATTCGCCAATTCCACCAAGGATTGGCCTGTAATTCGATAAACCGTCCAATCTTCCATAGGCCGGGCTCCCAAAGAAAGATAAAAATCGATTCCCGGCTGATTCCAATCCAAACACCACCATTCCAACCTTCCGCAATTATTTTCGGTTGCGATCCGCGCCAATGCTTTCATAAATTCAGTGCCGAAACCCCGGTGACGATATTCCTCGCGAATATACAAATCTTCCAAATAAATACCCGCCTTCCCGAGAAATGTCGAAAAATTATAAAAATACAGCGCAAAACCAACCGGAATTCCCTCTGATTCGCCGATTAAGACAGTGGCAATCCTTTTTTCAAAGAGCCATTCGGATAGCAGTTCTTCGGTTGCTGTCACTTGATCTGCCATTTTTTCATAGTCAGCCAGTTCACGGATAAATTGCAAAATTAACTTAACATCGGCAGATGAAGCGGTTCGAATTGAGAAATTGCTTTTCATCGTTTTTTATGCCTCCAAAATAATTGATTTTTCACCGAAAAATATTTTGATTTTTATCGACGATCCGATCTTGTTTTTCCGATCAAGTGGATATCGAACTTTCCTGCGATATTAAAAAACCCGTCCAAACTCGAACGGGTTTTCCATAATACAAACTCTGACACAGATAATTAACGTTTTGTGTAAGTCGGTGCCTTGCGAGCGCGTTTCAAACCCGGCTTCTTTCGTTCTTTAATCCGTGGGTCGCGAGTCAGTAAGCCCGCATGGCTGAGTGACGGTTTCAGCGTATCATCCATCTTAACCAACGCCCGTGCCAATCCCAACCGAACCGCTTCGGTTTGACCGGTCACACCGCCTCCGTTCACATGAACAGATACATCAAACCCTGATTGATCTTGGTTAATTGCGGTAAAAGGCGCGAGAATCGATTCGACATCGCCGAGGCGATTGAAATAATCCGCGATTTGCTTATCATTTACCACAAAATCACCGCTTCCCGAACTGATGCGTACCCGAGCAACACTCTCCTTGCGACGTCCTATTCCTTCATAATATCGTCCGACCATTCTTTTACTCCTTAATTCACACGTGTCGGATTCTGAGCAGCGTGTGGATGCTCATTACCAGCATAAATTTTTAGCCGTTTCATCAACGCACGTCCATATTTATTGTGCGGAAGCATGCCCCAAACAGCCGATTCGATAACACGTTCCGGATATGTTCGCATCATATCTTTTAATGTTGTATCCGTTAAGCCTCCGGGATAACCGGAATGGCGATAATAATGTTTCGTCGCCAATTTCTTTTGGGGAATTGCCAGATGATCAGCATTGATCACAACCACAAAATCGCCCATCTTTACACCCGGGGAATATGTCGGTTTATGTTTCCCCAATAAATAACTTGCAATTTGGGTTGCCAAACGCCCAATGCTCTGCCCGTTCGCATCAACAAGCAGCCATTCGCTTTCAGGTTCACCCTTAATGACATAGGTCTTTTCCACAGTCATCTCTCCAATTCCTAATAAACTTTTTTCTGATTCACAGTTTCTCATATCGGACCCGGTAAAGACTTAACCCCTTCGCGGGAGCAATTCCCGGATGAGTCGGTTTCGCATTCAGCACCGCATCTTCCCAGGTCTTCCAATCGATTCGACCGGTAACCCATTGAAGCTGCAAAAATACCATCCGCCTTACCATGTGATAGAGAAATCCATTCGCTTCTATTTCAAATGCGATCTCATCTCTATCTTCGGGAATCCAACCGGACGCTATTACTCGCCGAACTGTGGTGCCGTTTTTCCGGGGCGGGGAACCAAAAGCACGAAAATCATGTTCGCCGAGCAAAATATGAGCGGCTTGATTCAGGGTTTTCAAATCCGATTCGGGCCATAACCGCAGTCTGAAACGATCACGAAGCGGATCCCGGACTTCGGCAAAATAAATTCGATATCGATAGGTCCGGGAAATCGCATCATAGCGTGCATGGAAGTCATCCGGTACTCGCTTGACATCCTTTATGGAAATATCTTGCGGCAGTCTTGCGTTCAAGGCTGCCCGCAAATCTTCCGGACTGTGACGCCAAGCAAGTCTCGCCGAAAAAACCTGTCCGTCGGCATGAACGCCGCCGTCAGTCCTTCCGGCGCTGATAATTCCTGTTTCCTTCCAACCCAGCGCTGTCAAAGCTGTTTCGAGCTCTGACTGGATCGTTCTTCGCCCTTTTTGACGTTGAAAGCCCCAATAAAGCGTTCCGTCATAAGAAACTGTAAATTTGTAACGTTCACAAGTGTCCGGAACGGGATTTCCCCGCTCCGACAACTCACTCACCGACAAGTTCGATGACAACCATTTCCGCCGCGTCCCCTTTTCGAGGGCCCAGCTTAATCATGCGGGTATACCCGCCGTTTCTTTTATCATACCGTGGGGCAATATCGTCAAACAACTTTTTGGTTAATTCACGATCATTGCCTAACCGAGAAGAGGCTAAGCGGGCGGCATTCATTTTTTGGATTTTATCGCCCTGATTGCCTTTTTTTGCCAATGTAATCAGTTTTTCAGCATCGTTGCGCATCGATAAAGCTTTGGCTTGTGTTGTAATAATTCTTTCATGCTCAAACAGCTGAGAAATTTGCGTCATACGCAGTAACTTCCGCTGAGATGACGTTCTTCCTAATTTATAACCTGCAACTCCATGCCGCATTTCAATTACTCCGTATCACTTTCTTTTTTGAGATAGCCCTTTTCCTGCAATTTCTCTCGTAATTCTTCAAGACTCTTCTCGCCGAAATTACGGATTGATTTCACAGCATCATCCCCTTTGTCCAATAAATCAAGCACATCTCCGACGGTTGCAACACCGGTCCGCTTTAATGAATTGAAGACTCTGACCGACAGGTCAAGGCTCTCAATCGGTGTTTCAGCGGTTTCACTCGTAACATGTGTACTGTGTTGTTCCGTTACGATTGTGTCCGGCAGTACCTCTTCGGTTATGCCCGAAATATAACGGAGATGCTCGATTAGTATTTTGGAAGCTAAAATCAGAGCGGCCTGTGGCTGAATGGTTCCATCCGTCCAGATTTCCAACTCTAACTTATCGTAGTTCGTACTCTGTCCGTAAAGAGCAGAGCCGACATTCCAATTGACGCGTTTAATCGGGCTGAAGATCGCATCAACCGGCAGCTCTCCGATGGGGAGACGGTTTGTTCTGTCATTCGCCGGCAAATAACCGCGTCCGCGTTCAACGGTCATATCGATTTCCAAATGGGTGTCGGGGTTGTCCACAGTGAAAAGATATAATTCAGGATTTAGGATTTCCACTTCAGCAGGGCATTGAATATCCGAAGCAGTTACTTCCCCCTCTCCATTTACTTCGAGACGGAGATGTGAGACATCGCCTTCATACATTTTGAGGCGAATCTGCTTGATTTGAAGCATTACCTGTAAAACGTCCTCGCGAACTCCGGGAATTGTGCTGAATTCATGCATCACATCAGAGATATGGAGGGACGTAACAGCCACCCCTTCCAATGATGAGAGCAAAACCCGTCGCAATGCATTCCCCAAAGTCACACCGTAGCCACGTTCGAGAGGGTAAACTACGAATTTACCGTAGTTCTCAGCTTCACGTTCCCGCTCAACTTTCGGTGTTACCATATTGCTTAATGTAGCCAATTTTCACCCCTTTCCGATACAACAAAAACCAAATCTGTATCGGCGCCTAATTCATATTACCGTGAGTAAAACTCAACGATCAATTGTTCGTTAATATTCCCGTCGATTTCACTTCGTTCCGGCAGACGCAGCACACGACCGCTGAGAGCTTTCGTGTTCCGGTCCAACCATAACGGACAAACACGTTTGTCGGCTATATCAGCCAAATCGCTGAAAAGCGCCTTTGAAGCGGAACTTTTTCGAACCGAAATCTGATCGCCGGGTTTTAAGATCATCGAAGGGATATCGCTTGGGATGCCATTAACTTCAAAATGACCGTGTGTGACCATTTGACGAGCTTGAGCACGGTTTTCCGCATACCCTAACCGGTATACGACATTATCTAAACGAGTTTCCAAAAGCTGAAGTAAATTTAACCCGGTTAAACCGGATTGTCTTACTGCAATGCCGAATACCCGGCGGAACTGGCGTTCCAAAACGCCATATTTTCTTCGTACTTTTTGCTTCGCACGCAGCTGGCGGGAATAATCCGAAACTCTTTCCCCTCCGCGGCTGCCGCCGGATCTACCGTGATCACCGGGGGCATAAGCGCGTTTTTCAAAAGAACATTTTGCAGAAAAGCAACGTTCGCCTTTAAGGAATAATTTTTCATTTTCGCGTCGGCATAATTTACATACCGACCCAGTATATCTTGCCATTGTTCTTTGTTCCTTTCGTAATTAAACGCGGCGTTTTTTCGGAGGACGACAACCGTTATGCGGTACCGGAGTAATATCCGAAATCGAACGAACTTTCATCCCCATCCCTTGAACGGCACGAATCGCAGATTCGCGACCCGGACCCGGGCCTTTAATTATCAAGTCCACTTCCTGAACACCCATGGTCTGAGCGGTCTTAATCGCTTGTTCGGCAGCTAATCGAGCGGCGAAAGGTGTGCTCTTTCGAGACCCCTTATAACCGGAAGCACCCGAACTGCTCCAGCATACCGGATTCCCCATGGCATCCGTCACGGTGACGATGGTGTTGTTAAAAGAAGCGAAAATGTGCACCTGAGCTGATCCCAGCGTGCGCTTTACTTTTCGTGCGGTAGACGCACGGCGCGATGAGCGTACATTTTGAGCCATAAATTTCCTCTACCTTAACCTTATGTCTGAAAAGAATCAAATTATCGACAGCAAACAATTACAGGCAGCCGCAGGGAGAAAGGATCCCAACCTGTAATTATTTGCCAAAGCGAAATTCGACTTATTTCTTGGTTGCTCCACGGCGGCGGCCACGTCCGGCAACGGTCTTCTTGGGACCTTTTGCGGTTCGGGCATTTGTCCGCGTTCTTTGTCCTCGGCACGGTAAATTTCGACGATGCCGAATTCCCCGGTAACAACCAATTTCCACCAGGCGTTTAATATTCATCTGAACTTCGCGGCGCAAATCACCTTCGACAACATAGTTTTTGGCAATATACTCACGAAGCAAATTCTCATCATTTTCCGACAAGTCCTTTACCCGAATGTCCGGATTGACACCGGTATCCCGCAAGGCTTGTTGGGCTCGGGTAAGTCCGATCCCATAAATATAAGTCAAACCTATTTCTATCCGTTTATTACGCGGAAGATCGACACCTTCAATTCTCGCCATATCCTCTTATCCCTGTCGCTGTTTGTGCTTTGGGTTTTCGCAAATAACGTACAAACGACCTGATCGTTTGACGATTTTACACTTTGCACATCTTTTTCTGATCGATGAAGTAACCTTCATTTTAAACTCCCTCGGATGTTTTTCCACCCGGACTTAACATTAATAGCCAGACAATTATACTCGTCATGACTTTGTCTGTCAAAGATAATCATATACTCATTACAGTTTTTTTCGTCCCGTTACCGACACCGGCGGTTCACCGTTTTCCAACAGAGTCAAAATCATCGGACCATCTTCCGTAACCGCTATGCTATGCTCAAAATGAGCGGTCAGGCTCAAGTCTGCCGAAGAAACAGCCCATCCATCCTGGTGAACTTGTGTCGCATCAGTACCGACCAAAACCATCGGCTCAATTGCGATGGTTATTCCCGGTCGCAATCGAATTCCTTGACCTTTGGTCCCATAATTCGGAACTTGCGGAGCCTCCCACATTCGTCGCCCGACGCCGTGTCCGGTGTACTGTTTGGTCACATAAAATCCGTGACTTTCAACATATTCCTGAATCGCTGCGGAAACATCGCCTGTGTAATTTCCGGGTACCATTTTTTCGATCCCGATATATAAGGAATTTTCCGTTACTTCCATCAGCTTCTGCGCCTCTTCCGAGACTTTTCCGACACCGATCGTAAAAGCCGAATCAGCCACGAAACCTTTGTAGGTTGTCCCGCAATCCACGGAAACAATATCTCCCTCATGCAAAACGATTTTCTTGCTCGGGATTCCGTGGACCAGAACATCGTTCACACTGACACAAGTGCTTGCCGGAAACGGAATCGGACCGGGAACTCCCTTAAAAGGAGAAGTTACTTTGTAATGATCCAGTACTCTGTCGGCTGCTGCATTCACATCCCAGGTTGTCGCACCCGGAACACAAACCTCGCTCGCGGCTTTTAAAGCTTCGGCATTAATAATGCCCGCTTCTCGCATAATCGCGATTTCGTCTTTTGATTTGATACTGACTTGCCTCTCCCAGCTCATTCTATCAGCTTCCCGGTCATTTCTTGGTTACGTCTTTGAATGCCGCAAGAATATCCATAGTAACGGCATCAATATCCTTTGCCCCGTCTATAAACCGCAATACATTCCGCTTTTGATAATAATCGATCAACGGTGCTGTCTGATTTTCATAAACTTCAAGTCTTTTTTCGATGGTTTCCGTTTTATCATCCTCACGCTGGTAAAGTTTTTGACCGCAAATATCGCAGATATCATCCTCTTTGGGAGGATGATATACCATATGAAAGACGTGGCCATTCGGACACATTCGGCGACCGCTCAACCGGTCGATCAGCAGTTCCCGATCGACTTGAATACATGGGACGAAATCGACTTCGGTCTGATAAGCTTCTTTGAGCATTTGATCAAAAGCTTCGGCTTGTGCGGAAGTTCGCGGAAATCCGTCTAATATTGCGCCATTAACACAATCCGGTCGGGATATTCGCGATTTGACCATCTCAATCGTCACATCATCCGGAACAAGTTGTCCCGCATCCATGTAGTACTGTGCTTTTTTCCCGAGCTCCGTTTGATTCTTCAGGTTCTCTCTGAAAAGATCACCGGTACTGATATGAGGGATCTTCAACTCTTCGGCAAGCCTTTCAGCCTGAGTTCCTTTTCCCACTCCCGGAGCTCCCAAAAAGACAATATATGTCGCCATTCTTTTTCTCTTATCTCGCTGTTTCAGCGGATCAATTTTTCTTCGTAGCCATGTTGGCTCAGTTCACTTTGCAGGTAATCGATAATGTCTCTTACGACACCGACCACGATCAGCATACCGGAAGATGACATCAACATCGTCGCTTGTGCACTGGTATGCAGTATGACAGCCAAAATATTCGGCAAAACTGCGATAACACCCAGCATCACGGCACCGGGCAAAGTGATTCGGTTTTGGATCTTCGCCAGATATTTCTGAGTTTCCGTTCCGGCTGCTCTGCCGGGGACTACCGCCCCTTGTTTCTTCAGACTGGAGCCGTAATCATTGTTCATGAAAGTCACGCTTGTATAAAAATAAGTGAACGCGACAACCAGCACAAAATATAAAACAACATAGAGGCTGCTTGAACCGCTGAGGTGACTCTGAATCCATACGGAAGAATTTTTCACCCATGCCGTACCGGAATTCACAAAGAAACTGGCAATCAATGCCGGGAAAGTAATAATCGATTGAGCAAAAATGAGCGGAATCATCCCCACACTATTGACCCGTAACGGTAACGTTGTCGACCCGCCGGATTTAATACCGCGATAGCCGATCCGTTGACCGGGGATCATCAGTTTCACATATCTTGTCCCCTGCTGGATATAAACGATCGCAAATACCGAGATCAGCAAAACTACCAGAGAGATAACCAAAACGATCCAGCCCGTCGTTTTATCCGCTAAAATTCTAACCAGGTTATTGGGTATCTGTGAAACAATACCGGAGAAGATGATTAAGGACAGACCTTGCTGTTGGATGCCATATTCCGAAATAATCTGACCCAACCAAATCGCAACCATCGTTCCCGCAACCATAGTGCTGAGGTTGGCAAGAGTCGGCAGAAAGTTGATTCCGCTCCAGCCGTAATCCCGAAGCACCGTCGTGCCGGGAACGATTTGGTTAAAGAGGCTGATTTGGCCGATAGCCGATAAAATCGCCATCGGGATGGTCAGAATCATCGTCCATTTTTCCATCCATTTTTGGCCTTCGCGCGGATCATCCTTCATTTTTCGCTCGATTGCCGGAATAATCGGGCCGAGCAATTGAAGGATAATCGACGCGGTAATGTACGGGTAAACGCCCATTGCCATAATGGAGAAAGACGATAAGGTACCGCCGGATAAAACATTCAGGATACTGATCAAATCACCTGCGGCAGTTGTGTTGGACTTCAATGCTTTAATAACTTCGGCATTGAACCCCGGCACCGGAATATTCGCTATCAAACGATAGAGTACGAGTATTCCCAACGTCAACATCAGTTTTTTGCGAATATCTGTTGACTTCCACAGAAAACGCCATGGGGATCGCTTCATTCTTTAGTTCTCCTTAATAACTCCAGCGAACGGCTTCAGCCAAAAACTTCAGCCGATAATTTCGACGCTGCCGCCGGCAGCTTCAATTTTTTCTCGGGCACCTTTTGATATCCGGTGGACCTTGACTTTATATGCATGCGAGACTTCTCCGTTGCCTAAAATGACAACCGGGTTATTCTTCTTACTGAGAAGATTCGCTTCAGCCAATACTTCGGGAGTAATCTCGATATCGCCGTCAAATCGCTCGAGCATTTCGAGATTCACTTCATTAAATTCAACCCGATTGGGCGGCGTAAAACCTTCCCCACGCATAAAAGGCAAATGACGATAAAAAGGTAAATTTCCGCCTTGGCGGTAAATATGACCGCCGTACCCTTGACGGACGTGCTGTCCTTTTGTACCTTTGCCGGCTGTTTTACCCTGTCCGGCCGCTAAACCGCGTCCGACTCTTTTCTTTTGATGTTTTGCGCCTTCATTCGGTCTTAATTCATCCAGTTTCATAATTACTCTGCCAATTCCTCAACCTTGACCAGGTGATTAACCTTTCGAAGCATCCCGCGAAGAGAAGGAGTATCCTCTCTTACGATCGAATCATTCAAGTGTTTAAACCCCAGTGCCTTGATTGTATCCTTATGTTTCCATGAATAGCCGATTGCACTTTTTACATAGGTAATGCGCAATTTTTTAGGACTCGAAGTATCTTTATCCATTCTTCCTCCGTTCCCAGAAAGGCAGCAATTCATCCGGTTGTTTCCCCCTCAAAATCGCTTCTTCCTCGGCATTCTTTAATTCATTGAGCGCTTCAAAAGTTGCTTTGACAACATTGAGCAGATTGGAACTGCCCAATGATTTCGTCAAAATATCATGTATCCCGGCAACTTCCAAAACAGCGCGAACGCCGCCTGCGGAAATAACGCCGGTTCCTTCGGATGCGGGGCGTAATAATACCTGCGCACCGCCTACGTGACCGATAACCTCATGCGGAATGGTTGTTTTATATAAATTTATTTTCCGCATATTCTTTCGGGCACGTTCGGAAGCCTTCCGCATCGCATCCGGAACCGCATTGGCTTTTCCGATTCCGAGACCGATCGTCCCGTTGTTATCGCCGACGACTACGGTTACACGAAATTGAAAGCGGCGTCCGCCCTTTACTACTTTGGCGACACGCGCGATTTCGATCACACGCTCATCTAATTGTTCATCTAACGGTTGATAATCCAAATTCTCCATGGTTTTAGTACCTTTCCTTTTGCCTAAAACTCAAGGCCTGCTTCACGCGCAGCATCTGCCAAGGCTTTAATACGACCCATGTAGCGAAATCCGCCGCGATCAAAGACGACTGTGGTAATTCCTTTTTCCTTTGCGCGTTCCGCAACGGCTTTACCAACCAGCTTAGCCTGTTCGGTTTTATTCTTCCCATCCATATCGGCTTTCAGTCCGCGATCGATATTGGATGCGGATACCAGCGTTGTGCCGGTCTCATCATTAATAATTTGGGCATAGATACCGTTTAGGCTTCGGTAAACACTTAAACGAGGGCGTTGCGCGCTTCCGGCCAAATCCTTACGGACTCTGGCATGGCGCCGAATTCTTGCCTCACTTCGAGAAAATTTCGCCATATTTTATTACCTCTATTTCTTAGCTTTCCCGGATTTACCGGCCTTACGGCGGATTTTTTCACCCAGGTAATGAATTCCTTTACCTTTATAAGGTTCCGGCGGTCTGATAAACCGGATTTCCGCAGCAACTTGCCCAACCTGCTCACGATCATAGCCCATGACTTTTATCTGACGCGTCTTTGTATCGACGTCAAAAGATATTCCTTCAGGTGGCACGACCTCTTTCGGGGCTGAATAACCGACATAAAGCATCAGGTTTTTCCCGTTCATTTCGGCTCGATATCCGACACCATCCACTTCGAGGATGACCGTAAATCCCTGAGAAACACCTACGACCATATTATTTAAAATTGCCCGACTCGTTCCGTGAAGAGCGCGAATAGCAGCTTCATCCGAGGATCGTGTCACAGTAAGAGTTCCGTTATCCTGATCAATTTTGACAACCGGAGAAAAGAGTCGTTTCATCTCCCCTTTCGGCCCTTTTACTGTCACTTCATTCCCGTTGATGTCCACCTTAACGCCTGCCGGAACGGTAATGGGTAAACGTCCAATTCGAGACATTTCCTTTAATTCCTTTCCTACCAGACCTTGCAGAGGATTTCGCCGCCCACACCCAACTGGCGGGCGCGCTGCCCGGTCATCACTCCCTTCGGAGTGGACATAATCGCTACACCCAAGCCCGACAAAACCCAGGGGATCTCGTTTCGGCCGGTGTAGACTCTTCTTCCGGGGCGACTGACACGGACGATACCGGACATAACCGGCCGGCGTGAGCGTCGTTCACCCGCATATTTGATTTTCAATTTCAGCGCTCGTTGAGAAGGTTTATCGCCTTCGAGCACTTCATAGGATTCCAAAAACCCTTCTTCTTTCAGAATCCGTGCGATTTCGATTTTGATATTTGAACAGGGCATTACAACCGTAGCATGACCAGCCATCATTGCGTTGCGAATCCGTGTCAACATATCGGCAATAGGATCATTAACCATCTTTCTATTCCTCCGTTATGGATTACCAGGATGATTTCGTAACGCCGGTGATTTGGCCGTTCAGTGCTAATTCGCGGAAGCAAATCCTGCACAATCCAAATCGACGCATATAACCCCGCGGTCTGCCGCATCTCTTACAGCGATTGCGAACCTGATTGGGGTATTCACGCCTGAGTTCACGATACATCATGCATTTCTTAGCCATATTAATCCTTCCTGAAAGGCATGCCGAGCAAGTCAAGCATTACGCGCGCCTGATCGTCATTTTGAGCTGTTGTAACGATTGTGACCTCCATCCCGCGGACTTTATCGACTTTTTCATAGTCGATTTCGGGGAACAGAGTCTGTTCTTTCAGCCCCAATGTGTAGTTCCCGCGACCGTCAAAAGCATCCGTAGGAACACCGCGAAAATCGCGCACACGAGGCAAAACAATATTGAGCAGCCGGTCTAAAAAGCCCCACATTTTTTCACCGCGTAAAGTAACTTTCGCGCCGATTTGACGACCTTCACGCAGCTTAAAATTTGCGATGCTGACTCGGGCTTTGGTGACAACCGGCTTCTGACCCGTAATCTGCGCCAGATCGTTGACCGCAGCATCCAATGCCTTGGGATTATCCAAAGCTTCACCCAAACCGATATTTACGACTACTTTTTCGATTTTGGGATACTGCATCGGATTATCCAACTTTAATGTAGATTTCATAGCAGGAAGTACTTCTTGCAAGTATTTTTCTTTCATGTGATTCATGATCTATTTGCTCCCGCTATTTCGCATCAATTTCAGAATTGCATTTTTTGCAAATTCTGGTAACTTTACCGTCTTCACCACGGCTTAACCCAACTCGGGTCGGTTTATTGCAGTTCGGACACACCAACATGGCATTTGAAATGTGGATCGGTGCCTCAAATTTGACAATTCCCGCGTCAATTTGACGACGTCCGGCACGTGTCTGTCCCTGATGACGTGAACGGATATTCACTCCCTGAACAACGATTCGCGATTCCTTTGGAATGACGCGAATTACTTCGCCACGTTTCTTTTTGTCTTCCGAACGGCCGCTGATAATTTCAACCGTATCGCCCTTGCGAATTTTTAGTTTCATTCTTCGCTCCATCTTTCCAATGCTCAGATAGTTTCCGGTGCCAGGGAAACGATCTTTGTAAAGCCCTTTTCACGCAATTCACGCGCTACCGGCCCAAAAATACGTGTCCCTTTCGGATCCGTCCCATTGACATCCAGAATCACTGCTGCATTATCATCAAACCGGATCGTTGAGCCGTCTTCCCGTCGCCATTCCTTGGAGCAGCGAACGATTACGGCTTTCACAATATCACTCTTTTTGACAGATCCGTGCGGGGATGCGGACTTTACCGTACCGACGACAATATCGCCCACATGACCATAATGATGGACGGAACCACCCATAATATGAATCACAAGGATTTCTTTGGCGCCTGTATTATCAGTCACTTTTAATCTGCTTTCCTTTTGAATCATTCTTTGGCTCCTTCGTTCATCGCTTCCGCCAATTCGGACGAGACTTCCTCGATGATTTCTTTCTTTTCATCCCGTCTTATGACCGATTGAACCACCCATCGCTTTTCTTTCGAAAGCGGTTGGCTTTCAACAATCATCACTTTATCTCCGACTTTACACTCATTGTTCTCATCATGTGCTTTGACATGTTTCACATCATGGACAACTTTGCCAACCAGCGGATGACGGTAAGATCGCCGAATTTCAACGACAACGGTTTTATCCATCTTGTCACTTGTAACAGTACCCATTATTCGACGGCGTGCATTCATGCTTTACCTTCCTGTTGTTTCTGCATTTCCATTTCTCGCAGAATGGTTTCCATCCGGGCAATATCACGGCGAACTTCTTTTACACGACTAAGATCACTTAATTGGCCGGAAACAGCCTGAAAACGAAGATTCATCTTTTCTTGCCTTAAATCCGACAGCTTGGCTGTAATTTCATCTTTCGTTAATAACCGAATTTCAGCTGCTTTCATGATTGTTCTTCTCCTGTGCCCAGTTCGTGTCGTGAAACTACTTTGGTGCGAATGGAAAATTTATAGGCAGCCTGGTGCAATGCTTCCAATGCCGCTTCTTCTCCCAATCCACCGATTTCGAACATAATTCGTCCCGGTTTAACGACTGCAACCCAGTATTCGACATTCCCTTTTCCTTTCCCCATACGGGTTTCGGGAGGTCGATGTGTATACGGTTTATCCGGAAAGATTCGAATCCAAACCTTTCCGTGGCGCTTCATTTCCCGCGCCAATGTACGGCGTGCAGCTTCGATCTGCCTGGCGGTTACCCAGCCGGGTTCCAGAGCCATCAGCCCATATTCCCCGAAGGTAATTTCCGCTCCGCGCAGAGCTTTTCCGCGCATTCGACCACGCTGCTGCTTGCGGTACTTCACACGTTTTGGCATTAACATATTTCAATACCTCTTTCAATTAACCCCAACGTTCACGGTGATCCCGTAAACGTGATCAGTATTCGTCTTATTCACTGACGTAAACACCTTCAGTGGATTCAGCAGCAGCTTCTTCGTTCATAGAAAGCACGATACCGCGATAAATCCAAACTTTGATGCCGATTTTTCCATAGGTGGTGTTTGCTTCAGCTCGGGCAAAATCGATGTCCGCCCGCAAAGTCTGCAAAGGCACACGCCCTTCCCGTAAGGTCACTGTCCGAGCCATATCCGCACCGCTCAGACGACCGCCGACCTGAATCTTAACACCTCCAGCTCCTTGGCGTAAACCTTGCTGAATGGCGCGCTTCATCGCCCGACGGTACCCAACCCGGCGCTCAATCTGCCCGGCAATATTCATCGCGACCAGATAGGCATCCAAATCCGGTGATTTGATTTCCTTGATTTCCAAATCAACCTTTTTTCCGGTCAGTGCCTCAAGATTCTGACGAATAATTTTTACGGTTTCGCCTTTTCGACCGATTAAGATCCCCGGTTTGGCTGTGTTCACCACAACTTTCACTTTTCCCGGGAATCGTTCGACTTCCACTTTGGAAACGCCCGCTTTTCCGGTTTGTTCGTGAATCATGTTTCGGATCTGAAGATCCTGATGAAGCTGATCCACATATTCATTTCCTGTAGCATACCAACGCCCGTCCCAGGGTTTGTTGATATTCAATCGAAATCCGATAGGATGTACTTTACGACCCATATTGTTCTCCTGAAAACTCCTTTGGTCTCTTCGTTCTCACACTACTCACGTTCACGAAGAACCACAGTAACATGGGATGAGCGGCGTAATACCGGTTTGAAACGTCCGCGCGCTCCGAAATATCGCCAGCGGCGTGTGGAAGCTTCATCACAGTAAATCGAATGCACATACAGATCATTTCGATCCAATCCGAAATTCTCCTCTGCATTGGAAGCAGCTGAAGCAATCAATTTATAGACCGGTTCAGCGGATACTTTATTGGTAAACTTCAAAATATTTAAGGCATCCGTAACCGATTTACCGCGTACCAGATTGATTACCAGACGAACTTTCTGGGCGGAAACACCACAATTGTTCAGTTTTGCTATAACATCTTGAGCCATGGTTTTTACGCCTTCGTCGCTTTCTCCGAAACATGACCGCGGAATAACCGGGTTGGGGCAAATTCGCCCAAACGATGACCCACCATATTTTCGGTTATATAAACAGGAATATGGCGGCGCCCATCATGTACGGCAATTGTATGACCTACCATCTGTGGGAAGATCGTGCTTGCCCGGCTCCATGTTCGAATTACTTTCTTTTCGCCGGCGTCATTCATTTTTTCGACCTTCTTCAGAAGTTTCGGGTCAACATAAGGACCCTTCTTTAATGATCGTGACATAACTTCGTTCCTCTCTAAATTTACTGAACCGAGGACTAACGCCCGCTCTTCGCGTTGCGACGTCGCACAATATATTTATCTGTTTTCTTATTCGAGCGAGTCTTATATCCGAGCGCCGGTTTTCCCCACGGGGTTTTCGGCCCGGGCATACCCACAGGTTGCCGACCTTCACCGCCACCGTGCGGATGATCGCGCGGAGACATCGCTGTACCGCGGACAGTCGGACGAATCCCTAAATGTCGTTTCCGTCCGGCTTTGCCGAGTTTAACATTGCTGTGATCCAAATTGCCCAACTGCCCGATTGTTGCGTAGCAGGTTTGCAGAATCAGACGAACCTCACCGGACGGCAGACGAATCTGCGCATAATCGCCTTCTTTTGCTAGTAGTTGCGCGGAAGAGCCGGCTGCCCGAACCAATTGACCGCCTTTGCCGGGCTTCATCTCAATATTATGAATGGTGGAACCCACCGGAATATTGGATATCGGCATGGCATTTCCAGTGCGGATTTCGACTTTCGGTCCGGAGACAACGGAATCATTCACCTTTAAACCGATCGGTGCCAGAATATAGCGTTTCTCGCCGTCTTTATATTGAACAAGCGCGATCCGAGCCGTTCGATTCGGATCATACTCAATCGCAATTACTTTGGCCGGCACATCAATCTTATCGCGCCGCATATCGACAATCCGAATATAACGTCGCTCTCCGCCGCCGCGGTGACGGACCGTAATCCGGCCGTCCGAGTTGCGACCTGCGTGATTTTTTCGAATCACGATCAGCGATCGTTCCGGTTTATCTTTGGTGATTTCTTCAAAGGTATAACCTGTCATACCGCGGAGACCGGGGGTGATAGGTTTATAAATTTTAACTGCCATTATTCAACTCCTTCGAAGAACGGAATCTTATCACCGGCAGCCAGCGTCACAATTGCCTTTTTCATGACAGGCTTCTTGAGAAATAAGCGACGGTTTTTGGTATTCCGTTTGGATTTTCCGGGCGTTCGAATGATATTAACCCGAACCACATTCACTTTAAAAATGGATTCAACTGCTTCTTTCACCATCGTCCGGTTGGCGTCAGGATCTACTTCAAAAACATACTGATTCAGTTTGAAAGCCATTTCATTTGTTTTTTCGGTAATTAAGGGACGGCGAAGGATTTCAAAATCTGTTGTCATTTTCTCCTCCCTATCCTAAAAATGAATTAATTGTTTCGATAGCCGCCACCGGAATGACGATTCGATCGAAACGCAACAAATCACGAATATTTAAATAATTTGCCAACAAGATCTTTGCATAAGGCAGATTATTGGTTGCGCGAATGACGTCGACGCTGGATTCCTTATCGGGAATCAGAATCAATGCGCTGTTATCCCCCACCAGCAGAGATAATGCATTTGCCATCAGGCGTGTCTTCGGTTCATCGAGTTTTAACTCATCAACCACAACGATTTCGGAATCGTTTGCTTTCACGCTTAACGCAGACCGCAAAGCCGCTCTTCGCATCTTCTTTGGCATATCCTGAGTGTAATCACGCATATGCGGAGTATGAACCCGTCCGCCGCCTTTCCACTGAGCAGCGCGGATGGAACCTTGTCGAGCCCGACCGGTTCCCTTTTGTTTATAGGGTTTCCTGCCGCCGCCGGCGACTTCATGCCGTACCTTGGTTTCATGTGTTCCAAGACGAGCATTGGCCATTTGGCGAACATATGCCTGATGCATCAAGTCCATGTATATCGGGGCCGCAAAAATCGTTTCCGGAAGTTCGATCTGGTTGACGACTTCGCCCTTCATATTCTTGACATCGATTTTCATAATACTTCTCGCTCCATGTTTTCGGTAAACCCGTTAAGATTTACGGGCATCCCTGATCATAACAAGACCGCCGCGTGCGCCGGGAACAGCGCCTTTGACGCCGATCAGATTCCGTTCCGCGTCGATGAAAGCGACTTTCAGGTTTTGTGCCGTAACACGATCATTGCCCATATGACCCGGGCCACGGGAACCCTTGAATACACGGCCTGGAGTCGTTCCGGAACCGTGAGAACCGGGAGCGCGTAAACGATCCGACTGACCATGGGTTTTCGGTCCGCCACGGAAGTTATACCGTTTCACACCGCCTTGAAAACCACGCCCTTTACTGGTTCCGACGACATCAACCAGTTCGCCTAAAGCGAACAAATCCACAGTAACTTTGTCTCCTTCGGAGACCTGTGGATCTTTAACACGAAATTCACGCAAAAAGCGTAGCGGAGGCAAGTTGTTCCGCTTTAAATGACCCTTTTCAGCATTCGTGATTCGTTTCGGTTTAACCTCTTCGAACCCCAACTGCACCGCGCTGTACCCATCGTTTTCCTGAGTGCGCAACTGGGTAACATAGCAAGGCCCAGCTTCGATGACGGTGATCGGAATTGCAACACCATTCTCATCGAAAATCTGGGTCATGCCGATTTTCTTGCCGAGTAGCCCTTTAAACATTCTCTGTTTTCTCCCCTTTTAAGGTTATATATAATATTCGAAGGTTTCGTAAAAAACCTTTTCTCAAGATTGTCAGCATGGGCTTAGCTGCATCATCTTGTCCACAGTCAGTCAATCCGCTTCTGCCACACCAGTGGATTTTTGTCGTGCGCATACGGTCGAATTCTTGACGTGCGATATCGGTTCGCTTTGGCATCTATCAAAGCAAACTGCGACATTATATCATAAGTTTAAAATTTTGTGGAATTTGATGTGAAATTGGTAAGCGATTCAAATTCCCGTGTGCATCCCGTGTGCAAGGGAAATTTGAATCGCAAACCAATCTCGATAAAAATCTTGCAAATATTAGAATCTTAATATATAATGAGAATCAAATATAAAAGACAAAAGAACTATTTCGAAAGTAATTATAATAATTATATAAATTAATTTGTTTTTAGGAAGCATCTTATATTAGAAAGTCTGGTCTAAAAGAACCAATAGCACAAAAGGATATACATTTCCTAATTATAAGGAAATAGATTTTCAAAAACTTTTACAAAATCAATATTTTATTCGGAGGAAATTATGAAAAAGTCAATAGTATTTTTGTTAGTCGTAATTAGTCTCTTCGCCTGTGTTTCGGCCGTGTTCGCTAAGGATGCGAGTGAATTGATAGGGACGATTACTTCGTACGTTGAAGAAATTCAAGGATATCCTGAAGCGCTTCGAGATGCATGCGGTACGGATATGTTCAATCAAAAACTAGGCGAGCTTGCGAATCTAATTACCGGTGCAAATGATGCCATGGCAGAAGCTGGATTACCCAATTCATTAAACCTTTGGGCTGTTTATAGTGCTGTCACATCAAATATCAGTGATTGCAGCTTCTTTACTTCCGCTTTATCAAAAGCCGATTGGAGCCGTGAAGAACTCGATCGAATCGGATATAAATTTGGCTTATATGATTCAAGGGAAATGTGTATGCCAGGTACATGGATAGGAATGACATGGGCAGAAGTAAGACAAGCATGGGGGAGTTCAACTGCGGATTTAACTTCCAAACAATTATACATGCATCTTGTAAAATGTGAAACTGATGGTCACGGCAATTGGACATATTATTATGCGGGAAGTTATTAATATGTTTATTTTGTATAAAACTACATTCTGAATAATAAAAAGGTGCTTTCCACTTCGGAGGCACCTTTTTTTGGTATCTGTTTTAAATTTTTGTGAAAACTATCAAGAAAAGTTGGCAAAATCAAACATATTTCTGAAGAGGTTTATTAGGGATGTACCTTTCTTGACATAACCAATGGAAAAATGCTGTCTAAAAAATTCGAGGATTTTCGATATCTTTCTTCATGAAGGATAACATTTTGCCAGATTTTTTGCCCTATTCTTCCGGAATTGGTTGCTCCCACAGAAGTATGGGAAGAGATTGAAGCAACTATCCCCATAAAACTTGTTTCTATTTGTGTTATGAAAACAATTGAGCCTTTCATTTTAGAAAATCATTCATTTCCAAATAAACCACTCTAACGACCTTTACCGATAGCCTTGACAATAGCCTTGATAGCTCCAGCTAATTTTAATTTCTACGGTTATATCAATCATCTTGGTATCTTCCTTTCTCGTTTTTATTTGCACTATTCAATTTTATAGGAATATCTTCCCATCATTTCCTCTTAACAATGGAAATTTAAAATGCAGATCCCGAACCGCAGGCATCATATGATGGATTCACGAAACAGTATAATTGAGTTGCCGGAGGGCCATTTTGAAAGCAATTAAGCAAAAAACCCGCAACCCTTTCCTGATTTTACTAATTTCTTTTATTGGAATCGGTATTGCTGCGGGTATCCTCCTGTTGACTCATCTACATACACCGTCAGCAAGCAGGGAAGCAGTCGTCGAAGCCATGGTTGAAACGGAGATGATGCAGACAAATATGGCTCCCACCGCGGTCCAGAAAGAAATAACAACGCCGGCACTAAACCAAGCCGACGTTCAACAGATTCCGCAAACCCAAATAGCCGTGATCGATCCTGCCATTTATATTGAGAAAGAGCTTTCTCAGGAAAATTTTAAGACGGCAATCAGCCAACTTTCGGGAGCCATCCCAGTTACCATCGATGGGCAGGAAACCCGGATTGAAACCCGTTACAGCTATGCCATGTTCTCCAATCAACCCAACGCTAAAGCGAAAGAATTTTTGCTCCAAACACTCAGACAATGGGTTCTGGAAAACCAGATAACGGTGGAACCCTATGTTTATGTGGACGGAATGGGAGGCAATACCTGGTACAACATCATCATTACCTTCCCCGGTACGGTTACACCAAACGAACAGATTTTGTTTACAGCACATTACGATAGTTGCGTTGTGTTTGAAGGGGATCCGATGATCAGCGCCCCCGGGGCGAATGATAACGGAACCGGCGTCGCTGCCCTTCTCGAAGCGGTGCGCATTTTCAGCACGATGAAGTTTGAGCGAACTTTAAAAGTGATCTTTTTCAGTGGGGAAGAGAATTTTCAACAAGGCAGCAAGGCTTACGCAGAGCAACATGCTGAGGACAATATTACAGCTGTTTTGAATATGGATATGTTCGGGACAGATAAAGACGGCGACCGTTGCTTTGAAATGTATGTCGGCGAATTACCCGGCTCACAAAAAATCGCCGACTTGCTTCTGCAAACAATTCAAGAATACCGATTGAATTTAAAAGCGGATTATCTTGTTAGCAATGCCTATGCCAAAGCCGATCAAAAGTCTTTTTGGGATCAGAATATTCCGGCAATTACGGTGATGGAGAACTTTTTGCCCGATTATTCTCCCGGAGGCTGTGAGGGAGTGACTGACCGAACGGATTATTGGCATCTTCCCGGCGACAAAATTGAAACGATCAATTTGGAATATGCTTTTGACATCGGCAAAGCGGGCATTCTTACTATTTTAAAGCTGGCCGGAGCTATGCCAGTCATCCCGAAATGATGGAATAAAATTTGCAACGTCGTAATCCATAAGGATGATAGCCCCATGATGAAAGTAAAGGGATTTCTAAAAGAATATCGATATGTCTGCCTTTCTTTTCTGTTATCCCTGCTGATATTTATCGGTCTTTTAGCGAGAATAGGAATTTTCCCTTTCGGGCTGCGTACGTTGTTCATGAGCGACATGAATTCAATTTATGCCGATTTTTTGGCAGAATATCAGCGGGCTCTTCAAGGAAACGGCAATTTTCTCTATTCCTTTCATGCCGGGCTCGGTTTAAATTTTCTGGCGATTATCGCATTCTATCTGCCTTCCCCGTTCAATTGGCTGTTGGCGGCCATTCCGGAGAAAAATTTAGCGGACGGAATTACGCTGATTACCACCCTGAAAATCTCCCTCAGCGCCTTGACCTTTTCTTTTTACCTTAAAAAACATCTTCCCAAAGAAAAAGAATCTCCGCTTTCCGTCGCCTTTGCTGTTCTGTACTCTCTGATGGGATATTCCGTCACCTACCTTTTTAATATGATTTGGTTAGACGGAGTCATCCTTCTTCCTCTGATTTTTTATGCGGTGGATTTAATTATCCGGGATAACCGATGGATTCCGGCTACCCTACTTTATGCACTGCTCTTCCTGTCCAATTTCTATATCGGATATATGGTTGGGATTTTCAGCGCTCTTTATTTTCTGACAAATTTAATCTGTTTACGACAATCGGATCGAAAAATGATCTGGAGAAAAATCTTGATTTTCACCGTTTCGGTTGTATTGGCTGCGGGGCTGAATGCGGTTCTGTTGATTCCCACTGGATTTGTCCTGCAAGAAAATATGGGGTTATTCGAACAGACAGTTTCCAGCTTTGAATCGAAATTTCCGCTTTTTGATCTTTTTCTGAAATCGTTCCCGGGGATTTTCGACGGATACAAAGACAGTCTTCCCCAAATTTATTGCGGCATCCTGACAATCCTCTGCCTTCCTT